>JAEEGL010756111.1_pt1 | contig 12084 bp, 10 predicted proteins | sample 9134231 | NCBI WGS metagenome assembly JAEEGL01 (sample SAMN16246548, study PRJNA631951) | gut metagenome | biome: gut microbiome; feature: rumen; material: fiber-attached | host: Bos | place: Iran: Karaj | collected 2018-10
AGAATTTTTACCCCTTGAAGAAGATACCAAAATACAATAAGATTGTTTAGTGCCTCTGCCGACACGACCTCTTAACTGATGTAAAGTGGCAAGTCCGTACCTGTCGGCATGTTGTATTATTATCATTGTAGCGTTAGGTATATCTATACCTACTTCAATAACGGTAGTGGCTACAAGAATATCAAACTCCTTATTTTTAAACTGTTGCATTATATCGTTTTTTTCTTTCGGCGACATTTTGCCGTGCAGAAGTGCAATTTTATTATTTTTAAAAACGGTAGTTGCCAGAGTTTCAGCCTCTTTAACGGCAGATTTCAATTCCATTTTGTCACTTTCATCTATAAGAGGATAAACTATAAAAACTTGATTACCTTTTTCTATTTCATCTTTTGCTTCAATATATGCTTGTTGCTCGGAAAAGCAGAAAGTTTTTATAGGTATTCTGTTAGGAGGAAGTTCCTTTATTGTGCTTATGGCTATTTCTCCATAGATAGTCATTGCAAGCCCGCGCGGTATAGGTGTGGCAGTCATCATTAATATATCTACCACTTTACCTTTGGCAAGAAGAGCAGCTTTCTGCATAACACCGAACCTATGCTGTTCGTCAATAACTACAAGACTTAAATTTTTAAAATGTACTCTTTCTTCCATAACGGAGTGAGTACCTACAATAATATTTGTTTTTTCTGTTTCTATATCAGTCAAAATTTCGTCGCGCTTTTTCTTTGTTCTTAAACTTGAAGAAGTTACAAGTTCTATATTTACATCCAGTCCTTCAAGCATATTTTTAAATGTTAAGTAATGTTGTTCCGCTAAAATTTCCGTAGGAGCAACAATTGCCGCCTGATATCCGTTTTCTACGGCAAGAAGTATTGCACTTAATGCGACAACTGTTTTACCGGAGCCGACATCACCCATCAACATTCTGTTCATACCCTTAGGGCTTGTCATATCGGAAAAAATTTCGTTTATTGCCTTTTTTTGACCTTTTGTAAATTCAAATTTTAATTTATTTTTAAAAGGCGTTAATAGTTTTCTTGTGATTTTATATGTGTTGGTTTTTTGTTTTACAATGTTTTTACGACGAGTTTTGGCAAGAATTATCTGCATTAACAAAAATTCCTGCAGGGCAAAAGATTTTCTTGCAAGTTCCGCATTTTCCAAAGAAGAAGGATAATGAAGTTCGTTTATTGCCTTTTGTATCGGCATAATATTTGTGTTTTTGTTTAAACCGGATATTATGTCGGGGTATTGCTCTGTTATTGTTGTAACGGCAGTAGTTGCATAAGATTGCATATTTTTTTGTGATATACCGGCAGTTAAATCGTAAACAGGTACGAGTTTATTAAAAGTTTTAGGTATATCTGTTTTATTTTCTACTATTTCATAATCATCTACAGAGATTTGTCTTCTTGCGAATTTATATTCGAAAGTTCCATATATATAAACGAATTTTCCAGGTTCAAAATATTTTTTTAAACTTGCAAAAATATCAAACTTCGTGTAGGGGGAAGTTCTTCTATAAAACACAGCAGAAACTTTTCCGGTACCATCATCGATTTCTACGGAAAACAGAGAAATGAATTTCGAAATGTTGTTTACACAGGAAGTTTTAATTTCTCCGAAAATACAGTACTGATTGTTAAATACAATATTGGAAATTTTAGTAATTTTTGTTCTGTCCTGATATGCTCTTGGAAAGAATGTTATCAAATCTTCAGCTGTATGAATATTTAGCCTTGCAAGAGCAATGGCTCTTTTAGGACCGACACCTTTGATAAATTTAACATCATCAGATAAATTCATGTTAATTATTATACAAAATTTTAAAAAGAAGTTGTAATTTTTTTCTTTGACAATATGTACTATATTATGTAAAATCAATTAACATTTCAGTGCAAAGGAGAAAAAAATGGCAATAATAAAGGCGTTTAACGGTGTAAGGTATGCAAAAGAAGATATAACAAATGAAATTTGCCCTCCGTATGATGTAATAAGCCCGGAAGAAAAAGAAAATTTAAAGAAATCTTCCGAACATAATATGGTAAAATTGGAACTTTCCGATGCTGAAGGAACAAAAAATAAGTATGAGCAGGCAAAAGTTTTGTTTAAAGACTGGCTTGCCAAAGGTATATTATTGCAGGAAAATAAACCTTCCTTGTATTTTTATGAACAAGAATTTGTTGACCATGGTAAAAAAATGGTAAGACGCGGTTTTTTTGCTGCACTTAAAATAGAAAATCCTCACGGTGGTGCAGTAAAAGCTCACGAGAAAACACTTTCAGCTCCTAAAGAAGACAGACTTAATTTGTTAAAAGCCGTTGAAGCAAACTTGAGCCCCATATTTTTGTTATTCAATGATGATAATAATAAAATGGTTAACCTCTGCAAAGAAATTGCAAAAACTAAACCTTCTTCAACAGCTTCGGATAAAGAGTTGACAAACCATAAATTGTGGGTTATTGACGATGAAAAAATAATAAAAGAAGCGGAAGATGTTTTAAAAAACAAGAAAACGTTTATTGCCGATGGACATCATAGATACGAAACATCGTGGAATTATTTGCAGTATGTTAAGGGTATAAAATCCGATTTTTCCGAAGATAAAGAGTATGGGTATGTTTTAGCTTTCTTATGTCCTATGGAAGATGAAGGTATATCAATATGGCCTACACACAGAGTTATTGCGGAACCTGCAAATTTGGAAGAAAATATTGAAAAATATTTTAATGTTTTGCCGGGTGAAGATTTTGCGAAAAAACAAAATGATAAAGTTCAACCGATAATGGTATTTAAAGACGGAAAATACAGAACACTTGTTATAAAAGATACGGAACTTTTAAAAAAAGCAATGCCTGAAAATTGTGAAGCTTTCAGAAATTTGGGTGTAAGTATATTACATAATATTTTGATACCAAAGGAACAGGTTCCCGCGGATAAATATGTTTATGTTAAAGATGAAACGGAAGCGGTTGAACTTGCAAAGAAAACAAACAAAATTGCAATTATGGTTCCTGCAACACCAGTGGAATCAATAAAAGAAATTGCATTAAATAATGAAAATATGCCGCAAAAATCTACATACTTTTTCCCGAAATTGGCAAGCGGTATAGTAGTTCACAGAGTATGTTGACAACATTTACAACAATTACGGTAATCTTGATATTGATGCTCTTTTTATTTGCGGGCTTTTATGCAGGAATTATTAAAAGCTTCTTTGCCGTATCGGCAGGTTTTTTTGCAACGATACTTGCAGAAAATTATCCCTATCAAGAAGGAATAAATTATTATTTTGTTTTTGTTGCAACTGCGGTAATAATTTTTATAATAGGGATAATCGTTTTTAAGTTTGTTAAGTTCTTATATTTGTCTTTGTTTGATAAAATAGCGGGTGCGGGGTTGGGACTTTTCTTAAGTTTTCTTTTAGTGGCTAATTTTGTTATACCTACGATACAAAATGCAGCAGATATTGTTGCAAACATTAAAACAAAGACGGGATACATAACAAATTTATCTTCAAAAGCTTTTCCGATGTTTGGTAAATATATGCCCAACAAAGTTTTTGGAGAAGATTTAGGAGATATTTTAAAACAGTTTCCCATGGCATTGAAAAATCTTAAAAAAGCGGATCAGGAATCGGTTGTGGATGAGAATTTAAAAAAAGTTTTAGGTACATAAGGGTATAAATAAATTAAAATAATAAAGATTTTATAAAGGAGAAAATAAAAACGTGAAAAAATTAAGATTAGGTTTCCCGAAGGGAAGTTTACAAGAATCAACAATAGAGTTGTTTAAAAAAGCAGGTATAAAAATAAGCACATCTTCCAGATCGTATTTTCCTACTTGTAACGATGAAGAATTAGAAGTTATGCTTGTTCGTTCTCAGGAAATGGCAAAATATGTGCAGGATGGTGTGTTTGATGCAGGTTTAACCGGGTATGATTGGATATGCGAAAGCGGAGCAAAAGTTAAAGAAGTATGCGAACTTCAGTATGCAAAATCGGGTTTTCGTCCTGTCAGATGGGTGCTTGCCGTTCCAAACGATTCCAAAATTAAAAGTGTTAAAGATTTGCAGGGTAAAAGAGTAGCCACGGAACTTCTTAACTATACAAAAAAATATTTTGCCAAAAATAAAGTTAAAGCAAATGTTGAGTTTTCTTGGGGCGCGACGGAAGCTAAAGCCGGCAGACTTGTAGATGCCATTGTAGAACTTACGGAAACAGGTTCATCTTTAAGAGCAAACAATTTAAGAATAGTTGAAGAAATTCTTACCTCTACCACCAGACTTATTGCAAATGCAAGTGCATGGAAAGATACTTGGAAGAGAGAAAAAATAGAAAATCTTGCCATACTTCTTAAAGGTGCATTAGCTGCTGAGGGTATGGTTGGTTTGAAAATGAATATTCCTTTTAAAACTCTTCCTCAAGTTGAAAAAATTCTTCCTGCATTGAGAAAGCCTACCATTTCAAATTTAAGTGATGGTAATTGGATAGCACTTGAAGTTATTATTGAGGAAAATATTGTTAAAAAAGTGATACCGGCATTAAAAAGAGCAGGTGCTGAAGGGATAATAGAGTATCCTTTAAACAAAATAATCTATTAATCTATACATTTTAACAAAAAAACAGCAAAGAGATGATATATTCTTTGCTGTTTTTTATTTTGAGCTTTTTTACTGGAAAAATATATCCAAAATTTATACAATATTGCAGTATGATAAAAGTTGAAAATTTGTATAAGTCTTTTGATACCAAGAAAGTTTTGTGTGGAGTCAGTTTAGAAGTTAAAGATGGCGAAACACTTGTTATTATTGGTGGTTCCGGAACGGGAAAAAGTATTTTGCTTAAAAATCTCGTCGGACTTGTTAAGCCTGATTCCGGAAGAATTTTGATTGATAATATAGATATGGCAAAAGCTGATAAAAATGAAGTTCGCCAAACTCAGAAGAAAATAGGTTTTTTGTTTCAGGAAGCAGCCCTTTTTGATTCTTTGACAATAGAAGAAAATATTGCTTTCGGTATGAGGAATCTTACAAATTTATCGAAAGAAGAAATGAAAAAAAGAGTTACCCTATGTTTAAATATGGTAGGTCTTAGAGATATAGAAAAGTTAAAACCGTCCGCACTAAGCGGTGGTATGAAAAAAAGAGTTGGCCTTGCAAGAGCGATAGCATATAAACCAAAATATGTTTTTTATGATGAGCCGACTACCGGGCTTGACCCGATAATGTCTGATGTGATAGGTGAGTTGATAATTCATTTAAAAAAAGAGTTGGGAATTACATCTATAGTTGTTACGCATGATATGAACTCGGCATACAAAATTGCCGACAGAATTATAATGCTGTATTTAGGTAAAGTTATTTTTGAGGGAACTGTAGATAAATTAAAAAAGACAATTGCCAACCCTAAGAGTACGGAAGATAAAATATTGAAGCAGTTTGTTGACGGTTCAAGCATAGGCCCGATACCGGTTGCAAAGTCGATGAGCGACTTTTAACAATATACATTGTACAATAAATTATAAATTGGAGTAAGCGTGTCTAACGAATTTAAATTAGGTATTTTTGTTACTGCAGGAATTTTAGCTGTTTTGTTGACAATAATGCTGTTAGGTAATTACAGTTTAACATCAAAGTATGTTGTAAATGCATATTTTGAAAATACCGCCGGTTTACCAAAAAAAGCTAAAGTTAAAATTTCCGGTGTTGATGTAGGAAATATAAAAGATATTGTTTTGGAAGATGGTAAAGCGAAAGTTATTCTTGTAATTGACAGAAAAATAAAACTTTATCCTGATGCTACTGCAAAAATAGTTTCTATGGGTATAATAGGAACAAAATATATTGATATTCATCCCGGTACAGCATCGGGCAATCCCGTAAAACATGGCGCAACTATAAATTCTTTGGTAAGCGATTCTCTTGAAGAAGTTATCGGTAACGCAGTTAAGAAACTTGATGCCGTTTTAAGCGATGCAAAGAAAGGGCTTAATGAGGACTTCTTTCAGAGTTTACATGATACAGTTGAAAATTTGAAACTTGTAAGTCAAACTCTTAGTGATAAGAGAGGAGATATTGATGAAGCAGTAAATAATTTCAAAAATTTCTCTTCGGATTTATATGAAATAACAAGCAAGAATAAACAAGATATCAGAGATATTATTGAAAAACTTAACGAAATTGTTGATAAGATTAATAACGGTGACGGAACACTTGCAAGACTTATCAATGATAAAGAAATGTCTAAAGAAATTAAAGATACTGTTGACGGGCTTCAGTCCTTTGTCGGCAAAACCAAAAAAGTCGGAATTGATTGGGAATATATGGGAAGATTCGATACCCGCAATGACAGATTCCGTAACGATTTCGGTATCAGGTTTAGACCTACCGACCATAAATTCTATTATATCGGTATATCCAATATAGGTAACTATACAAACGAAGACGACGAATTTGAAAGGAATAATCTCAACAAAATTGATGCATTGCTTGGCTTTAGGTCTGAAAACTTAGAAGCTTACGGCGGTGTTATGAGGAGCAAGGGCGGTGTAGGTGTGGGCTGGTCGCCGTTTGATAAGATTTATGGCAGTAACAGAAGACTTTATATTAATGCAGAAGCTATATTTAGAACAGAAACTGCAAAGAAAAATGATAAAGACAGAGATAAACCAAACATTATTGTTGGTGCAAGACTTGGTATATTCCACTGGTTGTATGTTGGTGTTCAGGTAGAAGATACACTGACGAGAACTAACTTTATGCCGTATATTAAATTAAAGATTACCGATGACGATTTGGCATCAATGTTCGGTGTGGCAGGAATAGCCGCCGCAAGCAGTAAATAAAAAAGCATTTTTGGTTAGAAAATCAAAATATCGGAAGCAAATAAAATTTCTATAAATAATAAAATGGTTACAAAAAGTAAGAAAACCAAGACTATTTTTGTTTGCAATAATTGCGGGTATGAATCGCCTAAATGGCTGGGGAAATGTCCCGGCTGTTACAAATGGAATACTTTTGTAGAGCAAATTGATGACAGAAATAAGACTGTATCCGTAAAAGCTACGGGACAGTTAACGGGTTTTTCTTCCGGAACATTTGCATTAAATGATGTTACCGTTAAAAGTTTTAAGAGAATAAAAACAGGTATTACTGAATTTGACAATATGATAGGCGGGGGAATAGTTCCCGGTTCGCTTACTCTTTTAGGCGGGGCTCCCGGCATAGGCAAATCTACATTAATGATGCAGATTTCAGGCGCGTTGGCAAAAACAGGAACTGTTCTTTATATCTCCGGAGAAGAATCTCTTTCTCAAGTAAAATCTCGTGCAGAAAGACTAAACATAAATAAAGATAATATCTTTTTGGCTTCCGAAACAAACCTTGAAAATATTGTTGTCGCAGTCAACAATACAAAACCGCAATTTTTAATTATTGATTCAATTCAAACTACATATCATCCGGAACTTTCCGCGGCACCAGGTTCGGTAAGCCAAGTAAAAGAATGTTCCGCAGAACTTTTAAGAATAGCAAAATCAGGGCACATTACGGTATTTATTTTAGGGAATGTGACCAAAGACGGTGATTTGGCAGGACCGAGGATTTTAGAGCATATTGTAGATACTGTTTTATATTTTGAAAACGAAAAACAACAAATATACAGAATTTTAAGAGCATACAAAAACAGGTTCGGACCGACCAATGAAGTAGGAATATTTGAAATGAAAGGTAACGGACTTGCAGAAATTAAAAATCCGTCACAGCTTTTTATCAGCGAAAATTCAAGTTCGGTTGCAGGCAATATTATTACAACATCTGTCGAAGGTACAAGGCCTTTGCTTATAGAAATTCAGTCGCTTGTTGCAAGGACAAATTTTGGTTTGCCAAGGAGAATGGTAACCGGTTATGACCTTAACAGAGTGATAATTATTATTGCAGTTCTTGAAAAAAGAATCGGGCTTGCTCTTGAAAATCAGGATATTTTTATAAATGTTGTAGGCGGTATAAAAATAAAAGAAACAGCATCGGATTTGGCTATTGCTTGTGCTATCGCAAGTGCAAATTACGGCAGTGTTTGCCCTGCCAAAACTGTAATTTTCGGTGAAGTTGGTTTGGCTGGGGAGGTAAGGGCTGTTGGCCAGATAAGAGAAAGATTACAGGAAGCAGAAAAACTTGGCTTTGAAAAAGCTATTGTTCCAAAAAGTAATTTAAAGAGTTTAGATTATAAAGGAAATATAAAAATTGTCGGCGTGACAAATGTTGGCAGTGCAATCAGAGAAATTAGATAGAGAGGTAAAAATGTTAAATTTTATAACAGCAGGGGAATCTCACGGACAAACTCTTGTAGCAATTCTTGAGGGTATTCCAGCAGGATTAACCGTAAATGTTGAGGATATAAATGCAGACCTTGCAAGACGCCAACAGGGGTACGGCAGAGGTCAGAGAATGAATATTGAAACGGATAAAGTTAATATTTTGTCCGGTGTTCGTCATAAATATGCTTTGGGTTCTCCGATAACATTGATGATAAAAAATAAAGATTGGGAAAACTGGACTGAGATAATGTCTCCTACGGAGTTGGCAAAAAAGGATAATTCTTTGAACAGGCCGCGTCCCGGACATGCAGATTTGGCAGGGCTTATGAAATACGATGTTTCTGATTTCAGAGATATTTTGGAAAGAGCTTCCGCAAGAGAAACTGCCGCAAGAGTAGCCGTAGGAGCAGTATGTAAAGCATTGTTGAAAGAGTTTGGAATAAACATTTATTCTTATGTGGAAACTATCGGTTCGGTTTCTGCAAAAATTTCAAATATAAATAAATCAAAAATTCAGGCTTTGGCAGAAAAATCCGTATTGAGATGTCCGGATAAAACAGCTACGGAAAAAATGATTCAGTTGATAAAAAGAACAACCGCCAAAGGTGATACTCTCGGTGGAAAATTTAGGATAGTGGCTGAAAATATTCCCACAGGGTTGGGCAGCCATACACAGTGGAACAAAAAACTTGACGGCAGATTGGCACAGAGTTTGATGTCTATACAGGCAATAAAAGCCGTTGAGGTAGGTATCGGCACTGAATTTGCCAAAGTTTTAGGTTCTGATGCGCATGATGAGATTTATTATTCAAGCAAAAAAGGTTTTTACAGACTTACCAACAGAGCAGGCGGAACGGAAGGCGGTATGAGTAACGGAGAAAACATTGAAATCAGCTGTACTATGAAACCTATTCCGTCCCTTGTAAAACCATTAAAATCAGTAAATATTAAAACTAAAAAAATTGAAAAAGCCGAAGCCGTAAGAAGTGATGTATGTGCTGTGTCTGCTGCAGGTATTGTAGGAGAGGCTGCAGTTGCCTATGAATTGGCAAATGCCATGATAGAAAAATTCGGTGGTGATTGCATAAAGGATATGAAGGCAAATTACAAAAATTATATTTCAAGGATAAAAAAGATATAATGAAAAATATTGTTTTGACAGGTTTTATGGGAACGGGTAAAACTACCGTAGGTAAAATCCTTGCAAAGAAATTAAATAGAGAATTTGTCGATACCGATGCAATAATTGAGGAAAAGCTTGGTGCTACCATAAGTGAAATATTTAAGACGATAGGTGAACCGAAATTTAGAGAGTTTGAAGTACAGACTATAGGTTTGATATCGAGAATGGATAACTGTGTTATTTCTTGCGGTGGCGGTGCTGCCGTTAATCCTAAAAATATTGAAAATCTAAGAAGAAACGGCATAATTTTTAATTTGTATGCTTCCGCAGACCATATTTTAAAGAGGCTTGGCGAAGATGATACAAGACCTATTATAAGAAAAATGACCAAGCCTTTTGAACAGATAGTAAAACTGCTTGCACAGAGAAAAAAAGCATACGAACAATGTGATTTTGCAATAAATACCGATAATATTACACCGGAAGAAGTGGCGGAAAAAATTGCAAAGCAATTTTCTACTATAATTAGTAATTAGAAATTATAAATTATCAATTCAGGCACAAAAATATTTGAGATTTTTGCGAAGCAAAAATGCTAAATAATTTGTCCGAAGGACACATAAATTGCTAATTGCTAACTGCTAATTTCTAATTGTTGTTCGAAAATTGCTAATTAAAAATAAAAGGATTTTTAAATGAATTTTATGATTAAGTGTTTATTAATAATTTCGCTGTTCTTATTCCCGATTTGTAGTTTTGCGGAACAAGATAAAGAAAACGAAGACAGCAAACAAAATGTTTCCGTAAAGACTATAGAAAGAGATAATTATCAAATTCAAATAAAACAATATGATCAAAAATATCCCGTGATAATGTATGTGGTATTTAAAGATTCCGTACCGGTTTTAAGTGAGTTGAACAAAATTTTAAAAACGGAACTTTTGACGTATGTTAATACGGAAAATATAAAAGATACAGTTATAATATCTTCCTGGTTTGACGATCAAGTTTCTGACAATTTTGAAAAAATAGAACTTACAAAAAGTTACGGTGCGTACGTTTTCTGTATTGATGAAAAGGGAAAACAAGTTCTTACTTTTTCGGACTATCTTAAATATTTAAAAAAGAAGAAAGAAGACGAGAAAAAATTGCAGCAAGGGAAATAAAATATGTTTAACGGTAAGCAGAGAATTCATTTTGTCGGTATCGGCGGTGCGGGAATGAGCGGTATTGCCGAAGTTGCATTGAATTTAGGGCATAAAGTGTCAGGCTCCGATATAAGAAAAACGGAAGTTACGCAAAGATTGAAAGATTTGGGAGCAAAAATTTATATAGGGCATAAAGCAGAAAATATAAAAAATGTTGATGTTGTAGTTACATCGACGGCAATTTCAAAAGATAATCCTGAAGTAAAAGAAGCAATAAAAAATAAAATTATAATTATTCCGCGTGTAGAAATGCTTGCAGAGCTTGCAAGGTTGAAATATACTATTACCATTGCAGGAACACATGGTAAGACGACAACGACATCCCTTACATCTATGGTTCTTGATGAAGGCGGTTTTGATCCTACCATAGTAATCGGCGGTAAACTGAAAAATCTTAAAACTAATGCGCGTCTTGGTAAAGGCGAATATATGATTGCAGAAGCCGACGAGTCTGATGGCTCCTTTCTTAAATTATCACCGGTAATAACTGCGGTTACAAATATTGATAATGATCATCTTGATTATTACGGCAATATGGAAAACTTAAAACAGGCATTTATTAAACATATAAACAGCCTTCCTTTTTACGGATGTGCTTTTGTATGTACCGATAGTAAATTAGTAAAAGAAATTTTACCTTTTACTACCAGAAAATGTATAACTTACGGGTTTACCGGTAGCCCCGATATAACGGCAGAAGACATAACCGTTGTTGATGGAAATACCGAATATAATGTTGTTTATAAAGGCAAAAAACTCGGCAAAATAGTTTTAAAAGTTCCGGGCGAACATAATGTATTAAATTCTCTTGCTGCCGTAGGTATAGGTTTGCAGTTTGATATTCCTTTTATCAGTATAAAAAATGCATTGGCAAAATTCGGCGGAGTTGGCAGAAGGCTGGAAGTAAAAGGCGAAAAAAACGGCATAACCATAATTGACGATTACGGACATCACCCGACAGAAGTTGTAGCTACTCTTTCCGCATTAAAACATAATTACCCTAACAAAAGGCTTGTTACAATATTTCAGCCGCACAGATATACAAGAACACAAAATTTGTATAAAGAATTCGGTAAAGCATTGAAAAAAGCGGATGTTGTGTATGTTATGGATATTTATCCCGCAAGCGAAAAACCGATTAAAGGCGTAACTTCGGATTTAATTATTAACAGTGCAAAAAAGAACAAATGTAATGTTTATAAATTCAAGGATATAAAGTCCGTTGCGGAAATATTAAAAGAAAATGATATTCTTCTTACACTCGGAGCAGGTAATGTTTGGCAGAAGGGAGAAGAACTATTAGCGCTGTTGTAGAAAAATTTTTATCATCCGGGAAATATAAATATAAAATAAACGAACCGTTATCAAAGCATACTACGCTTGGTATTGGCGGTGAGGCTGATTTTTTTGTTGAAGTTGATACTGAAGAACAATTAA
>JAEEGL011172996.1_pt1 | contig 12084 bp, 10 predicted proteins | sample 9134231 | NCBI WGS metagenome assembly JAEEGL01 (sample SAMN16246548, study PRJNA631951) | gut metagenome | biome: gut microbiome; feature: rumen; material: fiber-attached | host: Bos | place: Iran: Karaj | collected 2018-10
ATTTCCAGTTTGTAACCTGTTGTAATAAACTCCGGACAGTCCCAGAAACTGGCTGTCGGCTCAATCGTAGAACAATAGACAATAGCGGCTATAAGGAAAGATAGCCAACCGAGCATATTGTCCACCAATTTGAATTGTTTCATTTAAAGAATTATATTATCTAACGTTAAAATCCGAATGTCGGATGCAAAGGTACAACTTAAAATTAAGAATTAAGAATGATGAATTAAGAAATTATGGTTGCTCTACATAAATTAACGTTACAAAAACAGCCCCGCCCCATAGATGAGTATAACATAGCGGAATATTTTTCCTAATGTGATGGCGGTGAAAGTAATGATAATATTGGAACGCATCAGACCTAGAGCAATTGTGATGGCACTACCTAAGATTGGTAAGAATGCGAAGAATCCCATCCAGGCGCCATGACCTGCTAAGAAACGATGCGCCCTGTCAAGGTCTTCTTTCTTCACATGCAGATATTTCTCAATCCACTCCATCTTTCCCATTCTGCCAATGCTGTAGTTTACCACACTGCCCATGACGTTACCGATGGTACCGTAGATCATCAGTTGCCAGGGATCTAAGCCTGTTGCCATGAGCCCCACTAATACAGCCTCACTGGAGAAAGGGAAGAAACTGCCTGCCAGGAAAGCTGCCAGCAGCATACCCCAATAGCCATACTGGGTTAGAAATGAAATAATGAAATCCATAGATTATAGCCAGTGAAGAGCAAAATGACTGTCAGCGTAATGATAAACAGGATATTCGTGAATCTGGAGTGGGTGAGTGCAAAGAAATGAGCTATCATCGGACTGACAACCAGAATCAGTACATGTATCACCATATCGTAGCATTGTGGCTGGATTAGCAACAGAAACAGTGAATAGACCGCTGTAACGATAAAGCTGTAATATATCTCCCGCACACGGATTGTATCCTTGTAGCTGTTGGCGATGAAATGGGAACTTCCAATAACCATCAGTAGTATGAGAATGCCTAAGAAAATCCACTCTGACAAGTTGAGTACCGAGTAATCCGGAAGTGATACGATGTTAAGAAGTGAGCTTAAGTGATTGATCAGAAGTGCAAAGCAGTCTTCTCCTTTTAAAGCAAAATAGGGCAGACAGAACCAGTATGGCGTGATAAGTCCTAGAATCGAGGCAAAGAAAGTGCGCCACGACAGAGAGAAAATAAACCATGCCATCATGAGCCAGTAGATAGGCAGGTAATAAAGCACTTCACTCAGCACAAGACTGCCAGCACCTAAACAGAGGAAAGTATAAAACGTCCATCCTACGGAACTTTTGTCCTGATAACTATGCCAGAGCAGGAAAAGTGACATAGCGGCACCCATCTGCATGATCGCACTTGAACGTGATGCAAAAAGAAATACTGCCGCACAGGAAAGCACAAGATAGGCGCTCGACACCAAACGGCTGTAGATGCGGATGAGCATATTCTCTTTGTTGAGCATCATCATCATCAACGCAGACACCACAAAGCAGCCGAACTGAATCCACCACTGCTGGGACACCAGCCCCGCAATGAGCCAGATGAAAATACTATAGATGGCCGTTATAGGTAATGTATAACGGCTCTCTGCAATACTATTTTGTATGCGTTTGCTCATAGATCAGCACCGATATCGCGACGGAAGTACTTATCGGTAAACTGTATTTTCTGTGCCTCTTCAAACGACTTCTGCAGGGCCTCGGCCTTGTCTTTACCGTATGAAGAGACTGCAATCACACGACCTCCGGCAGTCACTACCTGTCCATCCTTCAGGGCTGTACCGCTGTGGAAGACGATACTTCCTTCCACCTGATCGATACCTGTGATGGGGTAGCCCTTCTGGTAAGCCTGAGGATAACCACCGCTAACCATCATCACACAGACGGCTGAACGGGGATCGAACTCGATGGCACGCTTATCGAGATCACCTGCAGCTACACCCTCAAAGAGATCCACGATATCACTTTTCAGACGTAGCATCACACTCTCTGTTTCGGGGTCACCCATACGACAGTTGTACTCAATAACCATCGGCTCACCCTTCACATTGATGAGACCAAAGAATATGAATCCTTTATAATCGATGTTCTCAGCTGCCAGTCCCTCTACGGTAGGACGGATGATGCGATCCTCCACCTTCTGCATCCACTCCTTAGTGGCGAATGGTACAGGGGTCACACTGCCCATACCACCAGTATTCAAGCCTGTATCGTGTTCGCCGATACGCTTATAATCTTTGGCTTCAGGCAGAATCTTATAATGCTGACCGTCTGTCAGAACGAAGACAGAGCACTCGATACCACTCAGAAACTCCTCAATCACCACCAGACTCGAAGCGTTACCAAACATACCGCCCAGCATCTCCTTCAGTTCTTTCTTAGCCTCGTCGAGGGTAGGGAGAATCAGTACGCCCTTACCTGCACAAAGACCATCGGCCTTGAGTACGTAAGGTGCCTCAAGGGTTTCAAGGAATTTCAGACCTTCTTCCAGATGCTCACCATCGAATGTCTGATAGCGGGCTGTAGGGATGTGGTGGCGCTGCATGAAACCTTTGGCAAAATCCTTGGAACCTTCAAGCACTGCGCCTGCCTTCGAGGGGCCGATCACAGGCACATCCTTCGTACGGACATCTGCCTTCAGCTCATCGTAGATACCCTTTACCAGAGGATCCTCAGGACCTACAACCACCATGTTGACTCCCTTTTCTACGACAAAAGCCTTGATAGCCTCGAAGTCATCAGCCTTCATGGCGACATTCTCGCCACAGTTGCCTGTTCCGGCGTTACCTGGGGCAATATACAGTTTCTCACACTTGCTGCTCTGAGCAATTTTCCAAGCCAGGGCGTGCTCACGTCCGCCACTTCCTAACAATAAGATTTTCATATATTCTCTTAATTCTTTATTCTCAATTATTTCAGATAGTCTTCAAAATATTGCGTGATGCGCTCGTGCAGATGCACTGAGGCATGTCCTCGCATGTTATGCTCCTCTCCGGGATAGGCGAAGAAATCAGGTTGGGTGCCAGCCTTGATACAGGCATCAAGGAACGATAGACAATGTTGTGGCACTACCGTATTGTCGTTATAGCCTGTGATAATCTGCAACTTGCCTTTCAGGTTCTTGGCCTTGTCGATAAGACTGCTTTTGGCGTAACCTTCAGGGTTATCCTCTGGCGTTCCCATATAACGCTCACCATACATCACTTCATACCATTTCCAATCGATGACAGGTCCGCCTGCCACACCGACTTTGAATACATCGGGGTAGTTGGTCATCAGCGAGATAGTCATGAATCCGCCAAAACTCCAGCCGTGAACACCTAAACGATCCATATCTACGTATGGCTGCTTTTTCAGATATTCCACACCTCTCATCTGATCCTGCATCTCAATCTGACCCAGCTGATGGAAGGTGGCTTGTTCAAAGTCCCTACCTCTGTTCTCCGAGCCACGATTGTCCAATACGAACACAATGTAGCCTTTCTGTGCCATATAGGTTTCCCAAGATCGACTGGCATAGTGCCACGATGCATCTACATTGTGGGCGTGAGGGCCACCATATACATAAATGACGGTTGGGTATTTCTTGTTGGGGTCAAAGTCGTGTGGCTTTACCATCCTAAAATATAAGTCTGTAATGCCATCTGCTGCTGTAATGTAACCATTGGAATAAATGGGCTGCTGGTAGTCCTTCCAGGGATCCTCGGCATCCAGTAACTCTGTCACTTTTCCCCAGCCATTAGTATTGATAACGTCAATGATGCGCGGCTTGTTGAAAGATGAGAGCTTCAGGGCAACCATCTGTCCTGATACTGATGGCTGGGCACTCTGAACCACTCCAATGCCTTTACCCATCAGTCTGCGATCACCATTATTGATGTTAACGGCATACAGATTGCTGTTCAATGGATAAACCTCGTTGCTGAGAATTAACACACTCTTTGTCTTGGTGTTAAAGCCAACGACCTCCTGCACCACCCATTTGCCGCTGGTGATCTGCTTCAGCTCCTTCCCGCTCTTATCAAACAGGTACAAGTGATTGTAGCCGTCCTTCTGACTCTGCATCACAAACTTTGTATCATCCCAGGGTAGAAACTGAATAGGATTCAGAGGCTCCACATATTTGTCGGAGGTTTCACGATACAGTTCGGCTATCTTTTGACCCGTAGTAGCGTCGTAGGAAACCAGTCGGCAGTCGGTTTGCTTGCGGTTCAACTCAAACATATAAACCGTCTTGGCATCAGGACTCCAACTGATGTTGGTAAAATAACGGTCAGTCGGATCGCCAGTCTGCAGATAGACGGTCTGGTATGTCAGAAGGTCATAGACGCCAACCGTTACTTTGTGGCTGGTCATACCTGCCATAGGATATTTATCGGGTTCGTGGGTGGCCGCCCGTGGGAAGATGTCAACCTGAGGATAGTCGGTAACCATACTTTGGTCCATGCGGTAGAAGGCCAGCTTGTTGCCGTCAGGACTCCAGAAGGTACCCTTGTTGATACCGAACTCATTACGATGCACGGCCTGTCCATATACGATCTCTCGACTGCCGTCCGTAGATAGCTGGTGCTTCTGTCCCTGACCGTCAACCACAAAAAGCTGGTGATCCTCCACGTAGGCGGTAGCTCGCGACTTTGCGTTCCAGTCGTTGGCCTTCTCTCCAGAGATACTGTCCTGCCAGACGATCTTCTTAGCCTTGAAGTCTATCAGAATAAAAGCCTTCCTGTTGCCTACAGCCACAATAGGTTTGTCAGGATAGGGGAAGGTGGCATTCATCAGGTGGCGCACGTATCTCTCGTCGTTACTCTCAGCCCATTTGTTGATGTCATCGAGTGTGAACAGGCTTTCTTTTTTGCCCGTCTTGGTATCGATGGTAAAGCACTCCTCAACATCTGTCTGAATCAGTTGCTCCCCCCACCATGTCAGCCACATGTTCTGAGGACGCAGGTTGGCGTAGTTGGTGCCACCGTAGTTCAGATCCTCAAGTGTGAAAAGCTTGTCCTGTGCACGCATCGTTGTAGAGACCAATATGGTCAGTATCGCTAATAGGGTTAGTCTGAACTTATTCATCGTCATCATCGAATCTCCTTTTCCGCTTATCGAAATCTTTTCCTTTCCCGAAAGACTTACCTTTACCGCTTCTGTCAAAGCGCTCATGTCCGCCACGGTTCGGCTTACCCAGTTGGTGGCGATGGAAGGTGAACGAACGGATGTCCGCTTCTTCGTTCTGCTCCGTCTCCTCCAGACGTTGTTTGAATTCGCGGTTTTTCTTGAAACGGTGCTTCTCTGCCATCTGGCGCTTCTCCTCTTCCGTCTTCACGATACCACCCTCAGAACGGAAATCCTTCAGTTTGCCGTCAAACATCTGATACTTGCGGAACTCACATTCCAACGACCCGTTATAGAGCGGATATTTGATGCTGGGCTTCAGGCCGATCTGGTCGAAACACTCTTCGCGATAAGAGAGCACCCAGGCGTCATTGCCCTTGAACTGATGCTTCAACCGCTCACCAATCATCTTGTAGGTTCCAAGAAGATCGGGCGTAGAGATACGCTCTCCATAGGGCGGATTGGTAATGATGATACTCTTCTCCTGAGGCTGTGTGAAGTCCTTGAAGTCCTGCTGCTTGATGGTGATGTCGCTGGAGAGACCAGCTGCCTTCACATTCAGCAGTGCCGTATTCACGGCCTTGATGTCAACATCATAGCCATAGATATGATGCTTGAACTCCCGCTCCTGACTCTCATCATTATAGATATTGTCGAAGAGCTCGGCATCGAAGTCGGGCCATTTCTCAAAAGCATATTCGTGACGGAACAGACCTGGTGCCATATTCTTGGCAATCAGGGCGGCCTCGATCAGCAGTGTACCGGATCCGCACATGGGGTCGATGAAATCCGTATCACCCTTCCAACCTGACATCAGGATCATACCTGCTGCCAGCACCTCGTTCAGAGGCGCCTCCACGCTCTCCTGTCTGTAGCCACGACGGTGAAGCGACTCACCGCTGGAGTCCAGACTGAGCGTACAATGGTCTTCAGCGATATGCATGTTCAGACGGATATCCGGATTGGCTACCGAGATATTCGGACGCTTGCCTGTTGCCTCGCGAAGCTGATCGACAATGGCATCTTTTACCTTGTAAGATACGAACTTCGAATGGCGGAATTCTTCGGAAAAGACCACCGAGTCAACGGCAAAGGTTTTGTCTTGTCCGATATATTGTGACCATTCTATCTTCTTGATTTCATCATAAACGTCATCTGCACTCTTTGCCTTGAAGTGTCGGATGGGTTTTAATATTCTGATGGCTGTGTGCAACTGGAAGTTGGCACGATACATCATCTCCTTATCACCTGTAAACGATACCATTCGCCTACCGATCTTCACATCTTTAGCCCCCAATTGGGTCAGCTCCTTCGCCAGTACAGGTTCCAGTCCCATAAACGTCTTGGCGATCAATTCAAAATTCTGTTCCATTTTTATTGTTGCATATTGGGCAATTTGCGGAATTGCGTGTGCAAAGTTAATGGAAGTCGGGCGAAAAAACAAATATTTCGCAAAAAAAGATGCGCTTTTTTGTGTTATTCCAAATTATTTATTAATTTTGCGCACATCTACTAGTGTGAATTATGGTGAATCTTCTCATATCATCCCCTCAGACGAATGTCTTCGTCCTCCTTTTCTGGGCGTTGGCTGCGGTCGTTGTTTTCATATTCGTTAGTGCGATCTTCGTTCAGCGTAAGAAAGGCAAACATTTGGCGGAAGAGCTTAAGGAATTGGATAAAATCAAGCAGAACAACACTGAATATGAGTTTGTGCTCAAGGCCATGAAGATTGCTGTGTGGCGCTATGATGCCAGGGATCAGTCTTTTGCCTATGAGAACGACTTCCGTGAGGGCATGAACAACTATGTGATTTCGGATAATGAGAAATTCCAAGATACGCTTTCTGCGATCAATCCGGCTGATAAAGAGCGTGTCAATAAGTCTTTCAGCGATATCTTAGAGGGACGTACGGATTTCTATCACGAGGAATACAGGGTGGATCCTAAGGTGGGCGCCTCTTATTGGGAGGATAGCTTTGCCACCATCGTGGAACGTGATGAGAACGGCAAACCGCTGAAGATCGTAGGTACCTCCCAGCGTATCGACGAACGAAAGGAGATGGAGTCTTCTTTGGTGACAGCCCGTAATAAGGCTGAGGAGAGCGATCGCCTGAAGACAGCGTTCCTGGCAAACATGGGTCATGAGATCCGTACCCCGTTGAATGCGATTGTAGGTTTTGCCGATTTGCTGCCTGTGGTTGAAAGTGAGGAAGACCGCAACCAGCTGATTCAGGAGATCCAGAACAACAACCATAAGCTGCTGCGTATCATCGACGGTCTTGTCAGTATGGCGAAGATTGAGGCAGGTGCCAAGAGCCTGCTGATGGCAAAGGTTGATGTCAACAAGATGCTCCAGCAGATGGTTGATACCTATCAGCCCACCACCATGCTCGCCATCATGACAGAGTGTCCGTTAGAGGAGCTGCCTATCCAGACCGATAGAGAGAAACTGTTTGAGATTCTCGACAATCTGGTACAGAATGCGGTGAAGTTTACCGAAGCTGGTAGCGTCACTTTGGGCTATGATGTTCTGGGCGACCGTTTGCGCATCTGGGTGAAGGATACGGGTAAGGGTATTCCTGAAGCTGATCAGGAGAGAATCTTCGAACGTTTCGTGAAACTGGATGAATACGTCCCAGGCACAGGTCTTGGCCTCTCTGTGGCCAAATCGCATGCACTCAGCCTGAATGGTTCGATTGGTGTCGAGTCAAAGGTAGGCGAGGGCTCTACGTTCTGGGTAGAATTGCCGTTAAGCTGATCATGTTATCTATAAATAAATCTGTTCTTGCAACTTTTAGGTCCATGCTTTCGTCAAATGTACAGGAAGTAAAACCAAAAAAAGACAGAAAGATGAAAAGAAAACAATTATTCCTAATGGGTATTCTGCTGATGGCAGTAGCCATGTTATCCACCTCTTGTGTCAATATGAAGGTAGGTTTGAGTGGTGATATCGCCACAGAATACCGTCCTTTGAAGGATTTCGAGAAAATTGAGATCAGCGGTTCGCCGAATGTGTATTATACCCAGGCCGACACCTTCTCCGTGAAGGTGAGAGGACCCAAAGACGCTATGGAGAATATCCTGACAGAGGTAGATGGCGGCACGCTCTCCATTCGCAATCGCGGCAAAATGGGTGTGGTGAACATCGTGATTCAAGATGAAGACGAGGCTGAAATCTATGTCACTTCGCCCGATCTGATCAGTGTCCGTCTGAATGGCTCTGGCGACTTCACTTCAGAGAAGCGCATCGATACCGATCAGATGGAGGTCGTGCTTCGTGGTTCTGGCGATATGACTGTCAGGGATCTGATCTGTGATGCCTGTCATGTTGAACTGGTAGGCTCTGGCGATATCAATATCGATCGCCTGGAGACCAAAGAGTCGGATGTAACGCTGGTAGGCTCTGGCGATATTGCCATCAACCAGTGGCGGGTGCTCTCTACCCGCTTGGGTCTGAAAGGCTCCGGCGATATCAAAGTGAACTTCAACGAGGGCTGTCAGGCTGTTGACAGTGAACTGCGAGGCTCTGGTGATATCACGCTGCGTGGTGTCGTGAGCCGGTTCTCTCAGCAGAAGACGGGTTCAGGCGACATCGATATCGATCATTTGCAAATAGTGAAATAAATTAGACGGAATGAAATATGCAATCTTGGCCGCGGGTGATGGCTCGCGACTGGTGCAGGAAGGTGAAACGCGCCCCAAGCCTCTCATCCGTGTGGGTGGTGAGACGTTGATAGACCGGCTGTTGCGTGTCTTTATGGCAAACGACGCTACGGAGATTGCCGTTATCTGTAATTCACAGATGACGGCAGTCGCTGCTTATCTGGAATCACTCCGCCTCGCGGGGCAGATCCCCTTGCGCTTCATGGTCAGATCCCCCCCCAGTTCCATGCACAGCCTCTGGGAACTCCGCCCGTGGCTCGACGATGCGCCCTTCATTCTGACCACTGTCGATACCATCTTTCAGGAACAAACGTTCGCAGCCTATGTACAGGCCTTCCGTCAGACGACTGCCGATGGTCTGATGGGGGTGACGGATTATATCGACGATGAGCGGCCACTCTATGTCAGCACCGACGATACACTGCGGATCACCGACTTTACCGACACCTCGGAGCAGCCGCATTTCATCAGCGCGGGTATCTATGGCCTGACGCCGCAGTGCTTCGACACCTTAGACCGCTGTATAGCCCGAGGCGAACAGCGCATGCGGAATTTCCAACGGGCCTTAGTAGCCGATGGTCTTCGCCTGCAGGCGTGGCCTTTTTCGAAGGTACTCGACATCGATCATGTGACGGATATCCGTCAGGCAGAACAATTCTTGAGCGTATGAAGATACTGATGATACGACGGGCAGAGCAGTTCTCGCCTCATTCGGTGGAGAACGACAGGGCGATCCTTGAGGCAGTGGCCTTGCGGTTGTCTCAGCAGGGCCATGCTGTCACGCAGGTCGATGAGGCTGCGCTCGCCTCCGTCCTGGCTGCTGATACCCCCGACTTCATCTTCTCCATGGCCCGTCTGCCTGAGTCGCTCCGTCTATTAGGGGCGTCAGGGGTGAGGGTTGTCAATACCCCTCAGGGTGTCTCGCAGTGCGCCCGCCGTCAGGTGCAGGCGCTCATGACGTCACTCCACATCCCGTTTCCTGCAGGCGAGGGGCTTCACGGCTATTGGCTGAAACGGGCTGATGCCGCTGCCCAGACGGAGGCCGATGTGGTGTTTGCGTCCGACAGTCAGACGCTCGCTGAGGTGGAGGCTGCCATGCGGGCCCGTGGCATCCGCGATTATATCATCAGTCCGCATGTCGAGGGTGATCTGGTGAAATTCTATGGTGTTCCAGCCGCTGGGTTCTTCCGCTGTTTCTATCCCACGGACGACGGTCTGTCGAAGTTCGGCTTGGAACATCGGAACGGACAGGCGCATCATTATCCGTTTGATGCTGCCCACCTGCAGATAAAAGCTGAGGCGCTGGCAGCAGCGGTGGGTTTGGAGGTCTATGGCGGTGACTGTATCGTCACTGCCGATGGCAATTGGTTTATGATCGATTTCAACGATTGGCCGAGTTTCTCCCGTTGTCGGGAAGAGGCTGCAGAGGCCATCGCGAGTCTGGTTAATTAATAAAGGTATGGCTACATTCAGGGAATTATTACAGTTGTCGTTTAAGTCTGAGGACACGGAGGAGTGGTTGGATGTCCACTTCACGCGTCCCGTCGGCTTGGTGTTCGCCCTGTTTTGGAATCGGTTGGGCGTCCATCCTAATGCCATTACCATCCTTTCTATCTTCTTAGGCATCGGTGCGGGCTGGATGTTCCACTTCACCGACTTGCTTCATAACCTCTATGGTGTCATCCTGCTGATGCTCGCCAACTTCTGCGACTCTACGGACGGACAAATGGCTCGCCTTACAGGCAAGAAAACCCTGGTGGGGCGTGTACTCGACGGCTTCTCAGGCGATGTGTGGTTTGCCGCCATCTACATCGCCATCATCGTGCGTCTGTGGCATCAGCCCGTTCCTGGCCTGTCGTTCTCATGGGGCATCGGTGCCTTTCTGTTGGCGGCTGTGGCGAGTCTCTGCTGCCACGCGCCCCAGTGTGCTTTGGCGGATTACTACCGTCAGATCCATCTCTATTTCTTGTTGGGAAAGACGGGTAGCGAACTCGACAGCTATCGTCAGCAACGTGCCATCTACGAACAGCTGCCCAAGCGTGCGCTTTTCTCGCGTGTGTTCTATTATAATTATGCCAACTACTGCAAGAGTCAGGAGCGTCGCACCCCCTGTTTCCAGCAGTTCTTTGCCCGCTTGCACCAGCAGCCGCCCGCCCAGGTGCGTGAACAGTTCCTGCAGGGCAGCCGTCCGCTGATGAAATACACGAACCTGCTCACCTTCAACACCCGTGCCATCACCCTCTATGTCGCCTGTCTGTTGGATTGTCCGTGGGTCTATCCGCTCATGGAGATCACCGTCTTCCAGGCGATGTATGTCTATATGCATCGTACGCATGAAGCGCTCTGCCGTTCGCTGACCCCGCATCAGGGTTTCATCTTCGATTATGGCGGCACGCTTGATACGGGCGGCGTACATTGGCGCGAGGTCATCTGGCAGGCTTACGAGCGTCATCAAGTACCCGTTACTTCGGAGCAGTTCCGCGAGGCTTACGTCGCTGTCGAACGCCAGTTGGGTGCGCAGCCGTTGGTGAAGCCCGACTTCACTTTCCGTCAGACGTTGGAGCTCAAGGTGCGCCTGCAGTTGGAATACCTCATCGGGCAGGGCTTGGAGCCCTCAGCGATGGCGCAGTATCACGCCGTTCTGGTCGATGACCTTTACGCCTTAGCCAAGCGCGAGACGGCGCATAGCGTGGCAGTCCTGCGTCAGCTCCCCGATGTGCCTAAGGTACTGGTCAGCAACTTCTATGGCAATCTCTCAGTGGTGCTGCATGAGTTTGGCTTCGATGGCTGTTTCCAACAGGTCATCGAGTCGGCGGTGGTGGGTATCCGTAAACCCGATCCTCAGATATTCCAGTTAGGAATCGAGGCGCTGGGCATGTCGCCAGAAGAAGTGACGGTGGTGGGCGACAGTCTGGAAAACGACATTCTGCCTGCCCGTCAGTTGGGTTGTCGTGCCGTATGGTTGAATCAAAAATAAGCAAAACGATATGAATCAAGTGAAAGTAAGTCCGGCAGAAGGTCGGTTAGGCATCTTGGTAGTAGGTTGTGGCGCAGTGGCCACCACGTTCATCACGGGTGTGTTGATGGCCCGTAAAGGGTTGGCAAAGCCGATAGGCTCTATGACGCAGTTCGACAGGATCCGTGTTGGCAGCGGCGATGCCCGTCAGTATCTGAAATATGAGGAGATTGTTCCCTTAGCTCGTCTCTCCGACCTGGTGTTCGGCTGTTGGGATGTCTATCCCCAGAATGCCTATCAGGCGGCCATGTTTGCCGAGGTGCTCAAAGCGCAGGACATCGAA
>JAEEGL012553093.1_pt1 | contig 12084 bp, 7 predicted proteins | sample 9134231 | NCBI WGS metagenome assembly JAEEGL01 (sample SAMN16246548, study PRJNA631951) | gut metagenome | biome: gut microbiome; feature: rumen; material: fiber-attached | host: Bos | place: Iran: Karaj | collected 2018-10
AGCATGGCGGCCAGAATGGCGATGATGGCGATGACGACGAGAAGTTCAATCAGGGTGAAGCGAATTAGTTTCATTTGGAATACCTCTTATGATTATTTGGAGAGATGCCAGAAGATATTGTTGGCAAAATTGACGGTCTCCTGCTTCTTGAAGCCGCCGCAGTGGCCATCGACGAAGACGCAGTTGGAGAACTCACCGTGGCGGTGGGAAATCTTGTATGCTGCGTTGAGGCTGATAAGGTAGTTGTTGTCCCAGAAGTCCAGGTGGATAGAGTCGAACTGGCCGACGGTTTCAGTCGGATACTTGAACTGGTTCAGCTTCTTGTAGCCACCAGTATTGTGCGGGTTGATCATGCCGTAAAGGGAGGAGCAGCGTCCATACGAGTCCTTGATGGTCGCATCGTAGCGGGTATGGTCGAGGTTTTCGCGTCTCCAAGTGGTGGAGTAGGGGGCGGCGTCGGCTGGGCAAAGGAAGACCTTGGACTCCATATAGGGCTTGATGATGTCTGGCCACCAGATCAGGTTGTCGTCTTCTACCAGATAATGGTGGTTCGGTGGAAGATAGTCTGCATAGTCATCCGCATACATGGCGTTGCCAAGACCGATCTGCTTGAGATTGCTGGTGCAGGAGATGGCGCGAGCCTTCTCGCGGGCCTTACTCAAGGCGGGCAGCAGCATGGCAGCCAGGATGGCGATGATGGCGATGACGACCAATAGCTCAATTAGAGTGAAGCGAAGCAGTTTTTTCATGTGTGAGCCTCTTTTGGGGGGAATATTAATAATCATATACATTATACTAGAGGAATCGATAAAAATCAAGTGAGATTGTAAAAAAAGCTATTGAGAGTTTGTGGCAGCTTGCTGTGTAGGCCAGTCCATGGCAGGTGGGGCGTGAAGCTTGCCTGTAGTAGAAGTGCGCGCGCTGCGCGCACCAGAGTATGAGCGCACCAGAGTATGCGCGCACCAGGGCGGAAGGACGCTGCGTGCCAGAGTATGCGCGCCCAAGGCATATATTTGCATCATTTGCCAATAAATCACCCTAGTTTTTCGTCATATACATATTGGATTAACCAGGAACACAAACAGGAAATGACACGATTTGGCATCATAGTATTTGCAATGCTGGCACTTTGCGCGGTGGCGCAGGATGACCATTGGGTGATTGAAGAGGAGACGTTGGAGATCGTCACGCCCATCCGCGTCAAGACGATTACCGAGAAGTCCGAGAAAATCAACAACCCCGTCCGCTGGCAGCCCGTCAAGACCATCCTGCCCGATGGCACGAAAGTCAGCAAGGACGATGTGCTGGCGACCTTCGTGAGCGCCCAGAGCGAGTTCGACCTGGAGACGCTTTTGCTTCGCCAGAAGGTGATAGACGCCAACCTGCAGCGCCGTCTCAAGAACATCGACAACAAGAACCTGGATTTGGACGACCAGATGAAGGTGCTGGAGGACAAGTTGGCGGCCCTCAAGAGCAAGCTGGAACGCCAGAAGAGCGAGCCGACGGAGGACGACATACGCATCGTCGAAGGGCGTCTCCGCATCGCGAAGATGAACCTGGACGCCTCCAAGAAGGACTATGCGAAAGCGCAGGACCGCTTCAAGCGCGAGATGATCTCCCGTGCGGAACTGGATGCGGCAGAGAAGGATTTGCGCGAGAAGGAGGCTCGCCACACCTACGCCGTCAAGACGCTGGAGGTCACGAAGAACCCGCCAGAGCGCGAGGCGAACATCCGCATCACTGAAGGCGAAATCAAGATGGCGGAGCTGGAGATTGACAAGCTGGCGTTCGAGATGAAGGAACAGTTGAAGATCTCCGAAATCCAGAAAGAGGGGGCGGTCATCAACAAGCAGCGCATCGACCGCGAAATCAAGGAGAAGCGGGAGGACATCGAGAAGATTACCGTCAAGTCCCCCGTCGATGGCTTCGTCAGCGCAAACACCTATGACAACAACGAAATCGTGCCTGGCACCCGCATGTGGCATAATTTCGCCTTTATGGAAATCCCCCAGATGGACACCATCGCCTTCAAGGGCGTGCTGCTTGAATCAAGGCGCCAGCACCACCAGGAGAACGACCGCGTGATGATTCGCCTGAACGGCTACAAGGACACGCCTATCGAGGGCAGAATCAAGTCCATCAGCACCCTTTCCCATGACCTGGCGGAGAAGGACGACGTGGCGTTGAACCGCGACCGTCGCTTCGGTGTCAATGTATTCGACGTCATCATCGTGCCGACCGACAAGGTGGAGTGGCTTCGCCCTGGTATGTTCGGCGAGGCGGAGGTCTTTGCGACGAAGACGGCGACGGGCGTCATGGTGCCGATGCGCTACGTAAAGCAGCGGGAAGCCAAGTACTATCTCAGCGTCGAAGGCAGGTTCCAGGAAGTGAAGGGCAGCCGCGTCGGCGTCAATTTCATGCTGGAGGACAGGAACTGGCTGGGAAAGACCGTGACGACGGCAGGGCATTTCGATGAGTCCATGAACCGCCAGGGCGAGGAGGAGAAGCGCCTGACTGCCTCTGGCGAGCTGCTGCCAGTTCGTTCGACCGCCATCACGGTGCCTCGCATTGGCTGGTGGCCCTGGCCGAAAATCACCTGGCTTGTGCCCGAGGAGACGGTTGTCAAGAAGGGCGATGTGGTCGCCAAGCTCGACCCGAAGGAGCGCGAAAAGCAGGTGATTGAGGAGGAGGCGCGCGTCACCGAGGTGAAGAGCGGCAAGGAGGAGACCGAGAAGAAGATGGAAATCACGCGCCGCACGGCCATTTTCAAGGAGAAGAACGCCGAATACAAGCTGGCGAACGTGCGGGAGGAGTCGAGCAAGACGCTGAACATCGTCCAGCCAGGCCCCGTGAACAGCGCGGAACTGACCTTGAAATTGGCGGAAATCAAACTGCAGGACCAGCAGCGGAAGGTTGACAGGGAGCACAAGAAGGCGACGCCGACGGTCTCGCCAGCCGAACTGCGCAAGATGGAGCGTGAACTGGTACGTTCCAAGCTCAAGGTCGAGCAGGCGCGACTGAACCTGGAGAAGTCATTGGAGGGCTCCAGCAAAATCGCCCGCAGCAGGGCGCGTCTGAACTTGAAGGACGCCGAGGACAGCCTGGAGCAGGTGAAGCGACAGAACATCTATGACAACCTCTCGATTCGGCGCGACTTCGAGCGCAGCAAGCAGCGTTTGAACCAGGTGGAGAAGCGTCTGGAGTACAGGCGCGAGCAAGTTGCAAACCACACCATCTACGCCCCCGAGGACGGCCTTCTCTGCTACAACAAGGTCTATAACAACGGCGCCATCACGAAGGTGGCTGTGGGCAACACGGTTGGTCCGCGCTTCAACATCCTCTCCATACCTGACTTGAGCGAGATGGAGCTGAAGGTCGAAGTGGATGAGAAGTACTATTCGCAGATACACGAGGGAATGGAGGTTGAGGTTGTGCTCCCCTCCCTGAGCGAGGAACGTTTGACGGGAAGCGTCACGGGCATCGACCTCGTCTTCTCGAACAAGAACAAGAAGGACAGCCAGATTGGCCTCTACTCCTCCCACGAGCCACTGGGGGAGGTCATCTTCAGCGTGCGCATCCGCATCAAGCGCGGAGAGATGGCGCTGAAGCCAGGCCTGATCGGGCAGGTCTTTTTCCCGATAGCAAAGTAATCTATGTCTAAGAAGTCGCGCAAATCACTCTATGTCCTGCTGACGCTGCTTATCGCAGTGGCGGCCTTTGTCGCGCTGTACCTGTATGTCAGCGAGGAGAAGGGCGGCGAAAGCATCGTCTGGGAAGAGTGCAGGGTAGAGCAGGGCGCCCAGAACCACGAACTCTTCTTCAGGGGCATCCTGCAGCCTTCCAGGGAAGTGCCCATCGTGGCCATGACACGCGGGCGCATCACGGAGATAGCGAAGCAGGGCACCCCTGTCAAGAAAGGCGACGTGCTCTGCGTCATCGACGACACGGACGCAAAGGAGAACATCGAGAACCAGGAGACCAGCCTGAACACCAGCCAGCTCTCCGTCGAGCAGAACAAGGCATACTACAACCTCGTCGAGTTCCAGGAGAACAACAACGTCCAGCAGTGCAAGGCGAAGCTGGCGCATGCGATTCTTGAGGAGAAAGAGGAGCTGAATACCCCCAACGAGCGCGACCTGCGCCTGATGGAGATTGAGGAGCAGCTGGCCCGCCTGGACGTGCAGGACGCAGAGGAGAACTACCAGCGGGAGCTGCGCATGTTCAACAAGAAGTACATCTCCGCCTCCGCCCTCGAACCATACGAACGGAGCCTTGAGAACGCGAAGGCCACGCTGGAGGAGCTGCTTCTCAAGAACCAGATTACCCGCAAGGGCATTACCGACGAGCGCAAGGTGGAGCTGCGCAAGGCCGTCGAGCGCGCGCAGGCCAACCTGGAGCGCGTCGATTTGCGGCGGAAACGCCGTCTGGAGGACATCCAGGCGCAGATTGATTCCGAGGAGAAGAACATCGCCGTCATCGAGCACAGCATCAAGCAGTCGCAGGAGGAGATTGACGCGGCGACCATCTACGCCCCCACCGACGGCATCTTCAAACTGCTGGCCTATCGTGACTGGACCAGCGGAGGCCTCTACCGCGAAATAGCCGTGGGCGACGAGAAGTGGCGCTTTGACGTCATCGGCCACATCATCGACCCGACTGCCGTGAAGGTGCGTCTGGTCATCAACGAGGCGGACTACCTGTGTCTGAAGGAGGGGATGGAGGTCTCTGTGACCTTCCCCGCCATACCAGACAAGGAGTTCAAGGGAACCGTGAGCCAGCTGGGCGCCATCGGCAAGGACCGTGACCGCATCGACCCCACCATCGGCGGTCGTGGCACCTCCGAGGTGGCCATGTTCAGCGCCACCATCGAGCTGGAAGGCGACGGCACCAGCTTCCACCCAGGCATGTCCGCCCTGATTCGCGTGAGAGTCGATTCAGGCGACGGCCTCTTCATCCCGCGCACAGCCGTCGTGGGGACGGACATCGGCTACGCCGTTTACAAAAAGAGCGGCGAGGCCCCCGAGGTCATCGAGGGACGCTTCTTCAACGACATGCTCTTCAAGGTCGAAAAAGGGCTCAACGCTGGAGATGTCATCTATATACGCAAGACTGTGAGGAAGGAGTAATTAGCAATTAGCAATTAGCAATTGTTAATTTATGGGCAAGAGGAAGGGGAGAAGTTATCAGAAAGTGGTCAGTAATAGGTAGTGGATAGTGGTTAGCAGTGGTTAGTGGTTAGTACAGGAAATTATAGTCATGCAGCAAGAACGTTCATGAAATACTGTAATTGCTAATTGCTAATTGCTAATTGCTAATTGCTAATTGCTAATTGCTAATTGCTAATTGCTAATTGCTAATTGCTAATTAAAACAAATGGAATCAATCATACACATAGACGGCCTGAAGCGGCACTACATGATGGGGGACACCCTGGTCGCCGCGCTGGACGACGTGAAGCTGGACGTGAACCCAGGGGACTTCCTGATGATCGTCGGCAGCAGCGGTTCTGGCAAATCGACCCTGATGCATCTTCTGGGCCTGCTTGACGTGCCCACGGCGGGCATTATGGAAATACGCGGCCAGAGCATGACAGGATCCAGCGAGGCGAAGCTGTCGTGGATGCGCAACAAGCACATAGGCTTTGTCTTCCAGCAGTTCAACCTGCTCAACGACCTGAATGTCATCGAGAACATCGCTCTGCCACTGGTCTATCGTGGCGTGCCGCGCAAAATCCGCCACGAGCGTGCGAAGGAACTGGCGGTGAAACTGGGGCTGGGCAAGCGTTTCCGCCACCACCCAAAGGAGCTTTCGGGCGGGCAGCTTCAGCGTATCGCCATCGCGCGCGCCCTCATCGGCAACCCGGACATCATCCTCGCCGACGAGCCCACTGGCAACCTCGACAGCGCCACCAGTCGCGAAATCATGCAGATCCTCTACGACCTGAATGACCAGGGCCACACCATCATCATGGTGACGCACGACCCGAAGCTTGCCGACATGGGCACCCGCAAGGTGACACTCCTTGACGGACACATCGTGGAGGACGTGCCTGGCAAGCGCAAGAAGCCCGAGAAGACCGTTGAAGAGGAGGGTGCGAACGATGGCCAGCGCCACGGCGTCGGCGTCTCCGACTTGGTGCGCATTGGCATCAACGAGGGGCTCTTGGCGCACCAGATGCGCACGTTCCTGACGATGCTCGGCATCATCATCGGCATCTCCTCCGTCATCGCCATGTCCTCCTTCTCCCTGGGCAGCAAGCAGAAACAGGCGGACCAGATACGCGCCCTGGGCGCAAACCTCGTGAAGATCGTTGACAAGCAGTTCGAGAACGAGCGTCTTGTCGAGACGCGCGTCGCAGGCTCCCTCGGGCTCTCCCGCGCAGACCTTAATTCTCTGCGAGGCGGCATCCCCGACATCGAGAAGGCCGCATGCGTGCGGGAAATCAAGCTGAACGTCGTCCATTCCCTTGGCGGCCTCTCGCCACGTGTGCTGGGTGTGCAGGGGGACTATCTGGAGGTCAACAACCTCTCGCTTGCCGAGGGACGCTTCTTCGACGGGAAGGACTGGGCGGGCAGCTCCCGCACTGCCATCATCGGCAGCGCCATCGCCAAGCAGATACGCACTCTGAAAGCCGACAGGAACGACACTTCGCCCCTGCTGGGGGACACCCTGCTTCTTGGAGGCAACCCATACGTCATCGTCGGAATCCTCAAGGAAAAGGCGATGGATTTGGATGAACTGGAGGCCACCAGCGTCAGCGACCCCAACCGCGACCTGCTCATCCCGCTGGAGACCCTGCTCACCCGCACCGCGCACCTTGATTTGCGCAGTGAAGTCGATGAAATCCACCTCCAGCTCAAGAACGAGGATTCCCTGACGCGTGCGGGCAAGTCCATCCGCTCGATATTGGATGTGACCCACTCGGGCGTAATGGACTACGACATGGTCATCCCCATGGATTTGCTCAAGCAGAAGCAGCAGTCGCAGCATCTGCTGGACATCCTGACCATCTGCATCTCCTCCATCTCCATCGTGGTTGGCGGCATCGGCATCATGAACATCATGCTGGCCTCCGTGACGGAGCGCATCCGCGAAATCGGCATACGCCGCGCCATCGGCGCGACGAAGATGGATATCATGCGCCAATTCCTGATGGAATCCATGACGATATCCATCACGGGCGGACTGTTCGGCGTGGTGCTGGCGGGCATTGTGGTAATCTGCGTCTGCCAGTTCATTGGGCTGCCCGTGGTCTTCAGCCTGCCTTTGCTGTGCATCGCCCTGGTGGCCTCCACGCTGACGGGCCTGGTGTTCGGCATCTATCCCGCCTATCAGGCGGCCAACAAGAACCCTGTTGATGCTTTGAGGAGCGAATGATATGATGATTTCAAAACTGCGGATATGGATGGTGATGGCCGCACTGGCCGTCTTTGCGGAGGAACCCGCCAAGTTCACGCTGGCGCAGTGCATCGAGTACGCCATGGAGCACTCGCCCACCGTCGCCAAGCAGGAACTGGTGGTGCGCAACCAGAAGCTGCAGACGGTCATTGAGGAGGCGCAGTTCGACCTGACCCTGACCGCCAGCGATTCCCACTCTGCGCAAAGCGGCGTAAACACAGGCAGTGTGACGCTGTCGAAGGAGTTCAAGTCGGGCGTCGAAGTGCGCGGCTGGACGAGTTCCACGCGAGAGAACGGGAAGGGCGTCACCTCTTCGTATGCCGCTGTTCAGCTATCCAAGAAGCTCCTTGGCGGCGGCAGCGCATTGGAGACGCGCTACGCCCTCCAGGCCAGCATGCTGGACGAATTGGCCGCCCTGAACACCTACAACCGCATGCGACGAAAGCTGGCGCAGGACGTGAAAATCGCCTACTACAACGTCATCGAGGCCCAGCAGTCCCTGCTGGTCAAGCAGCGCGCCCTGGAGAACGCAAAGCACACGCTGGAACTGACACGCGAACGCGAGAAGCCGCTGGACATCCTTACGGCGGAAATCCGCATCCCCGAAAACGAGCTCTCCGTCAACATGGCGCAGAGGAGCATCGACAACGGCCTTGAACAGCTCAAGGACTTGATGGGCATGGACATCGATACACCCTTCGGCATCACAGGCGACTTCGACTTCGCCGTGAAGGATTTCAATCTGCCCGAGGACATCGCCTTCGCCCGTGAAAATCTTGAATCCTACCTTAACAACCGCCTGGAACGCAAGAAGCTCACGTGGCAGGTGGATATCCGCGACGATAGAACCCTGCCCGACGTCAGCCTCTCTGCCACCCACTACCAGTACGGCGACGGCGACGGCTACAATTTCGATGGAAAGGACGAGCAGGTGATAGCCCTAAACCTCACATACGTCTTCGGACGCAATGCGGACCTTGCGCAACTGGCAATTTCGCGCAACCGCCTCCAGACGAATCAGCACGACTACTTTATCTTGGACCAGGAGCTGAATGTCTCCCTCAAGAGCTACCACCGCCGCCTGCTGGAATCCGCGCAGGCCGTCAAGCTCCAGGAGAGCCTCTGCGACATCCAGAAGCGCAAGGAGGAGCTTTACCGTGACAAGTGGGAGAACGGCGAAATCGACATCCTGGAGCTCGTCCGTACACAGACCGACCTCGAAAACGCCTACGTCGAGCTCATCAACAAGAAAATCACCTACCTCCAGCTGGTCGCAAACTACGAATACACCATGGGGAAGTGATAGGTCCTACAGTCTTCCTGCAAGTTTTGCGGCGATTTGGAAGAACATGCGTTCGGCGTTGTCGCGGATGTCAACAGGCAGCTTTCTGGAGAGGCTAGTCTCCATGGAGAGCGTGCCGTCAAAGCCAATCTCCTGGAGGGCTTTCGTGAACTCTTCCCAGTTGCCGACGCCGTTGTAGGGAAGCCAGTGGCAGTCGTTGACGCCGTTGTTGTCGTGGACATGCAGCACTTGCAGATACTCCTTCCCTATTTGGCGCACGCCGTCGGCTGGCTGGATGCCCAGCGTCAGGCTGTGCCCCGTGTCCAGGCAGACCTTGAACCAGGGGGAGTTCATTTGCTTTGCAAAACGCGTTATCGCCTCTGGCGAGGCGAGTGAGAAGGTCTTCCATGGCATGTTCTCGAAGCAGATGACCACCTCGTGTTGCCGTGCTACTTCGCAGAGGCGTCCGAAGAACTCAAGGTTCATCTCCCAGGTCTCCTGTGCGTGGGAGGCATCGTCCGTCGTGAAAGGCATGATAGGGTGGATGACAAAGTTCTTGCTGCCAAGCAGGACAGTGCCAAGAATGGACTTTGTCATCTTCTCAAAGCGTTCTGCGCGGTCTTCGGGGGTGGCGTCGCGTGGCGGCCAGCGCCAGGGACCGTGAGTCTGGTTGATTTCCAGATCTGCATCTTCAATCAATCTGCGGAGATTTACCAAACGCTTTTCATAATCTTTTTCGCTGATCTTGAACAGCTCTTGCTCGGTATTGACGAAGCAATTTTCATCAAGGCACTCGAAGCCCAGGGCACGCAGCCTGCGAAGTCCCTCTTTGTCGCCATAAATGCTCGTAAAACCACCGTCAACAGTTCCGATTTTCATTTGCCGTAGTTCCTATTGGTGCCGTCTTACATGCTCGAAAACAGAGCGTTGTGTAAATGCTTTGTTCCCCAGAGAGTAGTTAACTAAAGGCGTCTTTTAGAAACCACAGATTACACAGATTACACAGAACGCACAGATGTTTTCAGCCGCGTTTACGCGGCTGAAAACGGGGATTTTATGGGGTACGACTAAAATGAACCGCGAAGGGCCGCTACAGCGGCACTTCGCATCTGTGTAGTCTGTGTGATTTGTGGATAAAGAACTACCTTTATGGGTACATAGCGTTTTAGAAAAAGAAAAACCAGCCTTTGTGAGGCTGGTTATGATGGCAATGACCTGGTGCGCGCAACTGGATTCGAACCAGTGACCTCTACCGTGTGAAGATAGCGTTCTAACCAACTGAACTATGCGCGCCTCTTTATGGACACAGCCTTACTTTACTTCATCTTCAGAAAATGTCAAACTCCTTGGTCGCTTTTTTTGTAATGACCACATCAGTTTTTCTTTTCAGCAGATTCCTTGGCCTCGGCCTGGAGCTTTTCACGAATCAAAATGGCAAGCGCACGGACTTTGGGAATCTGGGTGGCGCTGGCAATCTGGTCAGCCAGCTTGTTGGTGGCTTCGTTCTGGGCCAGTTCAATGATTTTCTCAAGGTTTTCATCGGTGATTTTTTCATTGGCCTTCTGACCCTTGGCAGCTTCTTCAGCGACAGCGGGATCAATGAGGTCAACGGGGTCGTCGCCCTGGCCATAGCAGAACCAGTCCTGGTCAACGCCGAACAGACGGCAGAAGGTGTAAACCAGACCGTGGCTCATGCCGCCGATACCGACTTCCAGCTTGGAGTAGTGGCTCAAGGAGACACCGAGGTCCTGCGCCATCAGGGCCTGCGTCTTGCGAAGGCGCGCACGCACCAGCTTCATTCTCTGACCAATTGCCACTAAATCATAATCGTCTCTCTTCATCTTGCTCATGGAGTTCCATCCTTTTTTTATCGTTGTCACCAAAAACTGATTTATACCACCTGTAGTATAAACCACCATTGAAAAAGTCAATGATAATATAAACTGTTTGTCAAAAATAACAAGTCAAAAATGCATTTTTTATTTTTAATGCATTTTTCGTTTACACAGAAACAAAAAGAAAAGCTTGATGAGAATGCAAAAGGATAGTTTGACAGACTAGAAGGTTGATATTAATAATAATATGCAATAGAGATTGTTAGCGTTTAAAATCGTGGTTGCATAAAGAGTTTTCAAAAATAGGATTCCCAAGTACCGAAGAAAATTGCAACGCCCAGTACCTGTCATGATGGTAGCGTGGGGAGGGGGAATTCTTTCGCCCCATGCTGGGGGCACTAGGGCAGGGTGCTTCACCGCCAAGCACTCTGACGTACTTGCGTCATATAATAACACCAAGCGCCACCGCTCCGAAAGTTGAACAAAAAAAACAACGACCCTATTCGTCCTGGGGCTGAGAGCCTTTTGTGGCAATTTTCCGGCGCAGCAATAAATCCGTTTCGTCAAGCATCTTGGAAAGGGATTTCTGCTTGATGGAGGAGATTCTCTTTCGCTGTTTGCGGAGCTGTTCAAGGCTGCTCACGTATGATGAGGCGACAGGGGCCTCGTTGGCGGGTATGAACTTGCTGATGTCGCTATCGACGTCGATGGCCTGGCAGAGGACATGGAGATGGGCGAGGCAGTCAAGCGCATCGGAGATGTCCGAGCTGGCATGGAGCTTGCGCGCCTTTTCCTCCAGGAAAAGCGGGTAGCTGTCGATGAAGAAGAAGAGCTTGAGGGCGACGGCCTTGAGGCTGTCGCGGCGCGCCCAGTCAAGTATCTCGCCAGGAGTCCAGACGCGGTCATAGCGCAGTTCGGGCTCTGGCGTCACGGGAGCCACCTTCATGGCGTCATAGTATTCGTGGACATTGACCACCTTGGAGTCCGTGAAGGGGTGCGATTCCTCTATATAGAAGATTTTCTTGTAGAACTCGTTGATTTCAATGCGGTTGTTGAAGCCAGGGCCGCGTATGGTCATGAACAGGCGCAGATGCGCCTGGCGCTCCATCTCCTTCACATGGATGATGCGCATGGATTCCTCCTGGATGTACTTCATCGTCGCCGTCTGGGACTGGGGTGCATCCTTCCCCGCGTCCTTGACAAAGGAGGGATTCGGAACGCGCTTGCTTTCACCGAACATGCGCAGCATGCGGGTGGTCTGGCGCTCGGTCATGTCCTGCCCGTCGAAATTGGCGACGCGCCCGTCATACGTGAGGTAGTCCCACTTGGCGGCGGTACCCGTCTGTTCGGGGAAGACCACAAGCTGCGCCATGCCGAAGGAGGCAAGCATGGTCCTGAGTTCGTCCTCCAAATCCTTGCTGTAGGTCAGGCCGATGCCTGGGGTCGATGAGGTCATGTCCGCCAGGAAGATAGTGCGCTTGAGAATCTTCTCGCAAATCGTCTCCTCCATCTTCTTGCGCAGTTCCATCGCCTTTGCCAGCATCTCCGCCAGCTCATTGGAGAGGGCCA
>JAEEGL012585701.1_pt1 | contig 12084 bp, 11 predicted proteins | sample 9134231 | NCBI WGS metagenome assembly JAEEGL01 (sample SAMN16246548, study PRJNA631951) | gut metagenome | biome: gut microbiome; feature: rumen; material: fiber-attached | host: Bos | place: Iran: Karaj | collected 2018-10
GGAGGAAGTAGTTCTAAGAAGAAAGTTACTAAGTTTGTATCAGGAGAAGATACTTCTAAGAAAGAAGAAACTAAGACTGAGGAACCAAAAGTAGAAGAACCTAGTGTGCCAGAAGAAAACTTAGTACAAGAAGAACCAATTAATCAAGAAGTACCATATATAATTGAACCTTCACAAGAAGAACAAAATATTACTCCAGAAGAACCAATAACTAAGATAGATGAACCTGCACCTCAAACTAAGAAGAGTAATGCAGGAGCAATTGCTGGTGCTATAGCAGGTGTTGCAGCAGTAGCAGGAGCTGGAGCAGCAGGTTATATGGTTTATAAGAAAAAACAAGAAGATGAAGAATTTAAAGATTATACTTACGATGATGGGAGTGATGAATAATGACTAAGGTACTCTCAAGTGATTTATCTAAAGCAAATAAAGATAATATTGATAATCTTGAATTAGTCATTGAAACTTCTTCAAAAGTAGGTACATTATTAGATGATTTTATATCAAGCACTCCTACCGTATTAAAGGGTAGTGGCTATGATATGATTAGAGTAAAAGTAACATTATATAAAAAAGCATATGATGTATTAAAAAATGTATGTGAAAACTTGATAAGTATTATTAAAGGTGTAAATAATTCTATGATTAATTACATGGAAGGATATACATATTTAGATAATTCACAAGTAGGGGAATTAACTCAATACTTATCTAATATTGCTGCATATATAAATTATTTAAGTCAAAAAGCTGCTGAAGAAAGAATAGATTATTCAGCAGAAATTGCAAAGTGGCAAGAATTATATGATAAAATTAAACATTTAATAGAATTATTACAAGGATTATCTGGTAAAGATAGTGAATTGTTTGGACAAATGGAAGCTATAATAGCAGATGTAGAAAACATTGCTAGAATGGTTGATGGTATTAATGAAACAACATTTACTAAAGAAGGATTAGAAGCTCTTAAGAATGGTACTCATGATATATATAAATTTGATCCAGATAAAGAAATATTTAGTGAAGAATATAAAACAGCTACTCAAGAAGAAAAATTTGGTAATTATACAAGAGCTGAAATAGAAGGAATGACTGAAGAAGAAGTTAGAAATATGTCTAATGAAGAATTTATTGAATTTATTGGAGCAGCTGCTCAACTTGTATATCAAGAACGTGGTGGAATATTACCAAGTGTTACAATAGCACAAGCACTATTAGAATCAGGATTTGGAGATAAATTTATTCCTACTACATATAATGTGTTTGGATTAAGGGGATATCCAGAAGAAAAACCTGTTGTTCATGGTTCAAGTAATTATTTAAGACAATTTAATAATTTTTATGAAGCAACTGTTTATCATGCAACGTATTTTGAAAAATATAGTAATTACTTTACTACATGTTTAAATTATTGTGCTCAAGGAGATGGTTTATCAGCATCTCAATATGTTGATGCCTATTGTAGTGCAGGATATTCAAACTCTGTTCATGCATTAGTACAACAATATAATTTAACAAGATTTGATAATATTTAAAAAGGAGGATTATTATGGCTAAAAAAGTATTTTCTAGTGATTTATCAAGTGCTAATAAAGATAACATTGATAATCTTGAATTAGTCATAAAAATTACTACTAAAGTTGGTGATTTATTAGAAGACTTTATATCAAACACTACTGATAAATTAAAAGGTAGTGGATATGATATGATTAGAGTTAAAGTAAAGCTATATAAAGAAGCCTATAATGTATTACATATAGTAAGTGAAAATTTATTAAGTTCAATATATTATATAAATAATTCAATGTTAAATTATATGGAGGGATATGATTATTTAGATAATTCTCAAGTAGGTGAATTATCACAATATTTATCTAATATAGCTGCATACATAGATTATTTAAGTCAAAAATCTGCTTCTGATGGATTAGATTATTCTGCAGAAATAGCTAAATGGCAAGAATTATACAACAAAATTAAACATTTAATAGAATTATTAAAAGGATTATCTTCAAAAGATAATGAATTATTCACATCTCTTGAATCAATAATAAATGATGTAGAAAACGTTGCTAGAATGGTTGATGGTATAAATGAGTCTACATTTACTAAAGAAGGCTTAGAGGCACTTAAAAATGGCTCTCATAAGATATATAATTATGATCCAAATAAAATAATATTTAGTGAAGAATATAAAACAATACCAAAACTACCAGAAGTAGATACTTCTAATATGAGTGATAATGCTATAAATATATTAAATGAAATAATGGAAACATGGCCTGAAGATATGACAGAAGATAGAATAATAGCTATTCAAACAGCTTTAACTCTTCTTGATAAAGGAATAGAGTATAGTATGGATTATAGACATGAAAAGGATTCAAATGGATTTCCAAGATATATGGATTGTTCTTCATTTGTTACATATTGTTTAAGAGCAGCAGGTGTAGAAGTAGATCCAGGAGCATATACTGGTACATATTTAAGAAGTAATTCAAATTTTTATACAATAGAAAGAGATGAATTAATGCCTGGAGATGTAGGATTAATAAATGGATCAAGCGATGGTTTTGGAGCAAATCATATTGGTCTATTTATAGGATATGATAGTAATGGAAATGAAGTATGGGCTGAATGTACTAGTTCTAAAAATATAACTATTTCAACAGGTAATGGCTCATGGAGTGTATTTAGAAGATATAGTGGTTTTTAATAAACCACTTTTTAAGTCAAAAAAAAAAGACCATCAGGTCAAAACTATTTACCGAATATTACAAAAAATCCAGTAGCAAAAACACTAAGAATCATTGCAATTAATAATACCCATCCTAATATTTGTTTTCCAATATTTCTTTTTACTTTCTTTGCCATAATCAACCTCTAAATAAATTATAATATAATTAATTAAAAAAATAAAGAATTAATTTAAGAAATGTAGTATAATACATATATCAAAAGAAAGGGGTATTTCTTATGAAAGTTGTAGTTGGTATGTCTGGTGGAGTAGATAGTGCAGTAGCAGCTTATTTACTTAAAAAAGAAGGATATGAAGTAGTAGGGCTTTTCATGAAAAACTGGGACTCTAATATTAATAATGACCCAGAAGGTATAACCGAAGGAATTTGTCCTCAAGAACAAGACTATAAAGACGCTAAAGATGTATGTGATGAATTAGGAATAGTTTTATATAGAGTAGATTTTATTAAAGAATATTGGGATGATGTATTCAAATATTTCTTAGAAGAATTAGAGAAGGGTAGAACACCTAATCCAGATATAATGTGTAATAAATATATAAAATTTGATAAATTTAAAAAAGAAGCTAAAAAACTAGGTGCTGATAAAATAGCAACAGGTCATTATGCTAAAATTGAAGGAAATAGATTATTAAGAGCTAAAGATAAAAATAAAGATCAAACTTATTTCTTATCTCAAGTATCAATAGAACAATTAAAAGATGTAATGTTCCCTCTAGGTGACTTAACTAAACCAGAAGTAAGACAAATAGCAGAAGAAATAGGTTTACCAGTAGCTAAGAAAAAAGATTCAACAGGAATTTGTTTTATTGGAGAAAGACATTATCAACAATTTGTATCTAATTATTTAAAAGGTAAAAGTGGAGATATTATAAATGTAGAAACACTTGAAAAAGTAGGAACTCATAATGGTCTTATGAATTATACAATTGGTCAAAGAAGAAATGTTGGACTTTCTGGCGATGAAAAAAGACATTATGTATGTGGAAAAGATTCTAAAAAGAATGTTTTATATGTAGCATATGGAGATGATTCTAAATACTTGCTTTCTGATGAAGCATTAATAGAAAGTATAAATTATATATCAAGTAAACATCCTACTTTTGCTACTGCTAAATTTAGATATAGAAGTGAAGATGTACCAATAACTATTGAATATATTGATGAAACACATATAAAAGTAAAATATACTGATGGTAAAGCAGTTACTCCAGGACAAGCATGTGTAATATATTTAGGAGAACAAGTAATAGGTGGAGGAATAATATCAAAAGTATATAAAAATAATGAAGAATTATGGTATTTAAAATGAGATACATTATAGTATCTCTTTTAATTTAGATTTTTTATAAAAAAACATTGACAATGAAATGTAAACTATTATACAATTATATTGTAAGTAGAGTAGTAAATACACAAGGAGACGATTTTAAATGAAAGAATTAAATGAACTATTAGGAGAAATAGGAATATCAAAAGTAAAATTAGCTAAATATTTAGGAGTTTCAAGACAAATGATATATAATTATCTAGAACTTGATTCACTAAGTAAATGGCCTCAAGAAAAAAGAATATTATTATTGAAACTTCTAGATATAGAAGAGGGTAGTGATGAAGCAATTAAGAATATAAAGATCACTAGTGAATATCTAGAAAATGTAGAAGCAAGATTAAATCAAAATGTAAGAGATATGAATAGTCAATCTTTTAATTATAAAAATCTTACTAAAGAAGAACAAGAATTATTAAACGATTTAGTATTCTTAATTAAAGAAAAATTTACTGAAGAAAAAACTAAAGAAACATATTATATATTCTTATATTTATATCATATTTTGCAATCACTTGATAATGTACAAGAAATTAAATACTTATTTGCATATTTATCAAAGAAATGTGGATTTACTAATCCAAATGAATTTAAATTTAATGAAACTAAACAATTCATATTAGAAAGTATAATATTCACAGCATTCAATCTATATAATAATGGGGGAGCTTCTAAATCAAAACTAGTAGAATCACATAGTAGATTTGAACAAGAAATTGAAAATGAAAAAGAAGAAAAACTTTCTAGAACACAACAATTAAATACATATAAAATTCAAGCATTAAAAGAATTAGGATATACAGAAATAAATAAAGATAATGCATCAGAAGTACTAAATAGAATGGCTGAAATTCAATCAAGAAAAGTATAATTTAGAGTCTAAAATGTACTTCCAATAATATATGTTATGTTAACTTCTATATTATTAAATTAAGATTATATATAAAAATATATAGTCTTTTTATTTGAATTAATAATTATAAATATATAACACTATTCAATACATATTATAAATTTAAATATATATATAATATAAATTATAAATTTTTTAAATTTTTAAAATCTTGAATTTATGATATATTGAAATTTGCATCGAAATATAAAAAATAATATAATTGATCACTTTATCACAAATTGAAATTTGCATCGACATTTAAAAATTAATATAATTATCCATCTTGTTACATTTTCATATTTTTAAAATTTGCATCGAATTATTATAAATTGAATAAATGTATTACTTATTACATTTTTTATAAAAATCTTTTTGCATCCAGGTGATAGATTATCCATCTTTTTAATTCTCGATGCAAAATACAAACATTAGTTCTTTTATATAATTTTAGAATAGGACCCCTATTTTTTATAAATTTATCAGAGTAGGTACTCATATTAAAAAAATAGGACAATATTTTTAAATAAAATAATATATTTATACACTATATATAGCTTCATATTTAATCAAATATATTATTTATGAATAAATACTCTAAAAGATGCAAATTATTCAAAATGAGCCCTTTTTATACCTATCCCCCTACACTTCACTATCATTTATATAACACGTAAAATATTTGTAAAATAAAAAAATAATATATTTCTATATTATTTTAATGTATATTCTTAATAAAACTATCTAACTTTTGATATAATTTCTTATCTTTATTAGAAAGTGATATATGAGCAGTATGTTCATTATTTAAATAAGTATTTAATTTATTAATCTTTTTATCAAATTTAAATGGAGAATCATGTGTTACTACAAAATATACTTTACCTTTAATTTTTTTACCAAATTTAGTTAAAAATGATTTAGTTACTGGGCATATATTAAAAGCCCAAATCGGAGTAAAAATGATTATATTTCTATAATCTTCAATCTTTTTACCTGTACCAAAACTATTTAATTTAGGAATAATACCTTTCATAGATTCATAACCAGACTTAAGATATCCACTTTTACCACTTCTATCTATACCATCAGTTATTTCTAACAATTCAGTATTTAATTTTTTCGATATATATTCCGCTAATGCTTTAGTATTACCAGTCCTACTATAATAAACGCATAATGTGCCTTTCATTTTGATCCTCTTTCATCTATATAAATTTATTAATTTCTTATCAGTAAAATAATTATATCAATTTTTATTTAAATTTAAAATATATTATTAATATTTTATATAAAAAAAGATAATAATTATTATTATCTTTTACCTATTACTATTAAACTATCTTCTTTAGTTAATTTAATTTTTTCATCTAGTGGAAGATTAAAGTAACTATTCTTATCAGAATCAATATATCCAAAGAATATATATCCATGTTTTAATAAAATTAATCTAATATCATGTATAGAATAATCTCCTAGAAGTTTTATTGCTCCTGCATTCTTTAAATATATTTCATTTCCTTCATTTGATAATATTTCTCTAAATACATCTATCATTTCAGGACTTTCAGCTAATTGAGCAAGTATTAAAGAAGACATAGATGATGATACTAGAAAATCCGTATGATCGCCATAACCAACTAACTTTTGATTGTGTTCCTGTATCATTTCAACAGAAATATTAAATTTTAATTTATATCTATCTCTTATATCTCTAAGATTTAATAATAAGAATATAACTTCCATATCAGATTCTTCATCATCTTCACCATGATTATTTAATACAACAATATGTTCAGTCATTTTAGCAAGTTTAACTAAATCTTCTTCTGATTGTAAATCTCCATCATAATAAGACAATTTTAGTTTTCTTTTTGATGCTACTTTTTCTAATACCTTTAGTTCTTCTTTTGAAGTATCTTGACAAGTTAAATATACATGAGAAACATTTTCAGGTAATTCTTCTAAAATAATTGGTAATGTTTCATTATATCCAATAATAGCTGTATCTATTTTATCATCACTGTCTATCATATTTAATTTAATATTAGACTTCTTTTCTTTTATTGGATCAACTAATTCAATTGAATCATATTCTTCAGAAAAAACTAATATTTTGTCTTCTTCTTTAAGAGAATAATTATGATCTGGATTCATTATTACTTTATTATCTCTATAAATACCTATAGGTGTTCCATTACTTGTTCTAGACATAATATCACCAAAAGTAAGTTTATTTATATTTTGAAAATCTACTAAATAAAATTCAGAACCTTCAAAATTAAATATTTCTCTAAATATTTCAGACAAACCTGTTTGAGTACATGAATGTGCTATCATTTTAGCTAATATATTATTTGTTTGAAGTGTAGTGATATTATTTTCTTTTGCTAAAGAAATAGGAAATTTATATTCATTTTTAGATATAATAGCATTTACACTAATATTTGGATTTTCTTTTTCTTTTAATAGAGAAGATATAGCTAATATAGTTTTAATTGTTTTTAAATCTTCAGTAGGACTAACAATAACTGTTTTACATGTTTCAATAGAACATTTTTCAAGTGAAGCTGGATCAGTAATATCAACTGTTCTACATACTATTCTAAAGTTTTTAGGAAAATCTAAATTTTCATTAATACTTTCTTCCATCTCTTCTCTATCCATATCTTCAGCAACTACTACACAAGATGGTTTGCCAGCAGCTGCTAGAATTAATTGTTGTAATAAAGAATATTCACCAGGATAAAAACCAAGTACTACAATATGATCTTTTTCAAGTACCATAGAATTACCCTTTTTAAGATTATCAATTTTCTCTTCAATAGCACTAGTAACAATACCAATTAATACACTAGTAAATAATACACCAGCTATTGCTACAACAGCCATTAATGCAATATATCCAGGACTACCATCTTCATATGAAGGCATCCATGCATTTATAATAGTAGCTATGCTATCCCAAAAAGTAGAAGCTACCTCCCCTTCTTCATTAAAATGAAATAAAATAATTAAACCAGCAATTAAAGCAGCAAGTAATATAGATGCTATTATTAGTATTCTAATAAATCCTAAAGATCCTTTAGACATCTTATTATCAAACCAATAATTAAATCTATTCCTCAAATTAAATTTTTTATTATTCATAAAGACACTCCTTTGATAAATAGTATACCATAATAAAAGAAAGATTAAAAAATCTTTCTTATTTTAATTATTATATGCATCTTTCATTTCATAAATTATACATTCATTACCATTAAGTTTAGCATTTTCATCTTCACAATATAATCCATTAACTTTACTAGTAGTCTTATCTAAATTTAAACATCTATCTTCAATTAAACTAAATCCATCTGGACAATATCTTTCTTTCATAGCTTCTACTTTATTTGTTAATACACATTTATCTCCATCTAGTACTTCAACTTCATTATCACATCTATATGTACTAGGTACAGGTTTTACTCCTTTTAATACTTTATAACAATAATCATCTTTAGTTCTTTTATTACTATTATAGTTATTAGGACATAAATATACATCAGTAGCTTCATCCCAACAAAAACCTTTTACTTGTTTCTTTCCAGGACAACCAGATGCTATAACAGGAGCTCTATGCCAGTAACATTTTCCATTATATGACATATGTTCAGTAGGATCACTAGCAGGTAAATTACAAACAGTAACAGGATGAGTTACATTATTTTCATCAACACATACTGGATTACTAGCAGGTCCAGAACCATATGAAGCCTTCCCTATTTCACCTTCTGTTCTAACCATTCCTTTAGGACAACTATAACTATCCACAATAGCTTTAGTAACAATTGTTTCTATACATTCATTTCCAACTAATTCAAATCCTTTAGGACATACTAAATTATCTCTTTCTAATATACCTGCACTTTCATAGCACTTACCTTTATATTCACCATATCTATCAGGACATACACCACCATTAGATGCAGCTACTCTATTAACTTCTTTAACACACCAATCACCTTCAAGAGTATATTCTTTATCACAATACTTTCCTCTTTCTTTAGTTTCTTTTAACTCTTTTACAGGTTTATCAGCAAAATCTTCTACACTAATATTTTCATTATCATTAATTATAGAATTTATATAAGCTACTTTAGCAGGACTAATATTATTCTTTATAGCTACTTCTTTATCTTCTAAAGTAACACTATCTATAACAATAATATTAGTATCGATATGCTTTTTATCAAATGAATCTTTAAGTTTATTTTGTACTTCATTACTAGATATATTACCATCTGAATATACTATTATTTCTAACAAATCATCATCTCTAGCATATTTTTCTTCAATAAGTTTATCAGTAATAAAACTAACAAAAGTATCTAAATCTTTACCCATAAAATCATAATTTATAATACTCTTAGCTTCATCATTTAAAGGGGTAACACTACATATCAAATTATCCTTATCAAAACCAACCTCAATACTAGGATTAATATCTAATGTAATAGTAGAAACAATTTTATTTTCTTCTTTATTACATCCAAATAAAATAAAAAGTAACATAAATAATATAATAAATCTTTTTTTCATATATACTCCTAGATTAATTATAACACAAAAAAACTCTAATTATTATTAGAGTTTAATTTTAAATTATTTTTTAACTGTTTTATTATCTACTGTAACTGATACAACTTTCATACCTTTGAATACAGAATCATCTTGATTTTCAACTTTATAATTTGTATCAACTGTAAATCCATCTACAGTAGTCTTTTCTTCTTTAAAGCTTGGATATGCAGTCTTAAATTTATTAACTACATCTTTACCATAGATAACTTCTATAGCAGATAATATTGACTTATAAGCACTATCAGTTAACTTTTCAGTTTCACCAATGATTATTTCACTATCTTCTTCATGAACAGCTACATCATAAGCTAATTTAGCATTTTTTCCATTTTGATTTCCAACATTTTTTTCAGCTACAAATTCTGCAATCATGTCGAAATCACTAGTCTTTAAATAAAAATTACTCATATCTTTTAAAGGTATTTTTTTAGTAAGATCAATCTTTAATGAATTATTATCTTCACCATTTTTTAATTCAAATCCTTCTTTTTCTAATGTATAATTACCTATCTCATCAACAAAAGCATTTAAATTTTCAATTAATTCTCCTTCTTTATAACCTTGTAATTGACCAATTGAATCAATTAATATAGCAGCAGTTAAAATATCCTTATCAGATAAACTTTCATTACCTAAAATATTTCCATCTAAAGTATAAACTACTGAAGATTTTTCACCTGCTAATTCGGTAGCAATAGTTAGTTTATTTCCACTAACTGTAGCTTCTAAATTATAACCATAAGTCTTATATGATTTAACTGTACCACTATTATTGAAGTTTTTAGCAATATCATCTAAAGAAATCTTATTAGCTTTTTCACATCCAATAAGTGCAAAACACATAATAACAGCAAATAAACCTACTAAAAGTTTCTTTTTCATTTATATTCACCCTCTTTCTGTGCATATTATACCATTACTTATTTATTTTTTACAATCATAACCCACTTTTCTTTTAAAGATAATCTTTTAAATTGATATCCATAATCTAATAATTCTTTTTTAAAAGTTAAAAATGCATGATCAAATTCAAATCCTGTTATCTTTTTTACTTCATCAAAAGATAACTTATATTCATCTTTATTATTCTCTTTAATATATTTCCATAAAGGATCATATTTACTCATTTAAAACACTTCCATTCATATTATAAATGTCTAATATTACCAAAATTAAATGTTTTACCTGTTGGATTAGTTATTTTATATACATTGCCAGTTACTGTATCAGTAGTTTTATTATCACTCATAGTTATAGAATGTTCTTCTAATTCTATTTCACTAAGTGAAGAATTTAAAACTTTATTACCATTTTCATCAACAATATACATTGCTTCAGTAGGAGTTAAATAAGTAATAATACCATCTTTAATTGAATTAAATACAAAATCTCCACTATGATTTTTATATTTATCAACATCTGGTCCAGTTAATGTTACATCATGTTCAACATCAGCAATAAAATCTGCTAATAACTTACCATCATCAGTACATATTATTAAACTAGATTGATTTTTATCATCTAAACCAGCAGGAATAGAAATAGCTACATATTCTTTATCTGCTCCTTTAATTACTGAAGAAGTAAAATCCCATTCAAAGAATTCATAATTATGACCATCTTCTGCTTCAATATCATATTCTTTTAACATTGTTATACCATAACCTTCAAGATGATAACGACCCTCTCTTACAAATCCATATCCAATAGTATCATTACCAACATAAATATTATAATTAATGTAGTATGGACCATTACTTTGATGCTTAGAACTACCAGTAGTTTGAAGTCTTATAACTATATCATTACCATTAACAGTTAAATAATTAGTTTCTAGTCCAAGCGGAAGATCAGGAAGTTCATCTTCTTTTACTTCAACAACAGGTAATGAATCAGTAGGTACTGGTGTATCATTATTTGTATTATTGTTAGTATTTGAATTATTGTTACTATTATTATTGTTATTATTTGAGTTGTTATTAGAATTATTATTTGAACTGTTATTATTATTTATATCTTTTTTATCACAACCAACTAAAACAAAACACATAATAACTGCTAAAAATATTATTAAAAATTTCTTTTTCATTTAATCACTCCTTTTTATTTATAAATCAATTATATCATAAATTATATTTTGCTGTTAGATTGTATTCATTATCATGATTTTCTTCAATAAATAGTTCTCTTTTATAATTAATATTATTATATTCTAAGCATAATTCAAGAAAACATAAAAATATACCTATATCTATTTGATTATAATAAATAACTCTATCCTTAGGCATTATTCCTCTTTTACCTTCTTTACGATATCTATATACTTTAATTTCTTTATCTTTTGTTTCTACTTTCCATGGTTGTGTATTACAAGCACTAGGAGCAAATCTAACTATATTAGCAATATCTAAATAATTATCTCCAGACCATATCTCAGATAATTCTTTTCTTTTACTTTTATACATATCTTTTCTAAA
>JAEEGL015231259.1_pt1 | contig 12084 bp, 15 predicted proteins | sample 9134231 | NCBI WGS metagenome assembly JAEEGL01 (sample SAMN16246548, study PRJNA631951) | gut metagenome | biome: gut microbiome; feature: rumen; material: fiber-attached | host: Bos | place: Iran: Karaj | collected 2018-10
ACTACTCTATCATAATCATTATCTTTTAGTCCTAGTACTTCTTTTAAATGCCAACTAATAGCTTCTCCTTCACGGTCAGGGTCTGTTGCTAATATAACATGGTCAGCACTTTTACATTCTTTCTTTAAGTCATTAATTACATTAGTCTTGCCTTTCATAGTAATATATGTTGGAGTAAAACCATTATCAATATCTACTCCTAATCCACCTTTACCACTTGTAGCAAGATCTCTTATATGACCTTTTGAAGATAATACTTTATAGCCATTACCTAAATATTTTTCAATTGTGTGACTCTTACTTGGACTTTCAACAATAACTAAATTTTTCATTATACTTCTTTCCTTCATAAACCTAATATTATATTCATATTTTTTCTTTGTCAAGAATAAAATTTGTTCGTTTTACAATTATAATATATAAATATATTATAAAAAAAATTAGTATTTTTTACATACTAATCTTTTATTAAAACTAATCTAATAAGTCCATTTTATTATCTGTAGTTATTCCTACAAATTCATATGGTGGAGTGTCTCCTACATAGTTTGTATTAGCTAATAATAATTTTACATCTTTATATTTATTATTAGATTCAATCTTCTTAATATTATCTAAAGCTCTATAGTTTAAACAAGATTCATACTGAAAATCCACAAATGCTGGACCCATATATAAATCACCATCTTTTGTTAAAAGAACGAATTCACTGCTATAGCCATCAAAATCTTCTATCATATAAATACCTACAACACTATTTATTTTAGATTTATAATCTTTATCAGCATTATGTACTATAGCTACACCATCAGATAATGTAATATAACTATTCCTTTCCTCAGAATAATAATATTTTTTACCTTCAGATATTAAATATAATTCACTATCCTTTTCATTTGCTTTATATAATTTTGCCTTTTTGGAAATTGTAATATCATATTTTAATTTATAATCTACATCTGTTAGATAATCACCTTCATCTTCATCTTTTTCTTCTTCATTACTTGATTCTTCTGGATCATTTTCACGACAATAGTACTCGTCTACGACTGGTACTTTATTTTTATTGTTGTCAATTTTAGAATTATTTTTTTCTTCATCATCATCTAAATCTTCATCTAGGTCATCATCTAATTCAGCACAGTCACCATTTTGACAATATTCTCTACCTGTATATGGATTCATTATTTTATCATTTACTTTATTTTTACAATACCATTCACCATTTATCTCATATGGTTCATAATTTGTTCCAAAATCTAAACAATTCATTTTATTAATAAATTTTTCTATTTTACCATTACTAATTCCACTAACAAGTATTGCCGCAAATATGAATGGTGCGATAAAGCTAAATAAGAATCCTACTAGTGCACCTATTCCAGCATTTTTAGCTTTTTCTGGTTCAGTCTTATTCCAAACTGCAAATAATATTATACCAATTAATGGAATAAAGAAACCTAATACTGCCCATCCAAAACTAGCTTTTTTAACTTCTCCATTATAATTACCATTATTATCCATTTTTATCTTTTCTCCTTTTTTATTTTACATCCATACTCCATAATATATAGCAATCATTCCAAGAGCAAATCCTACGATTAAGAATCCTTTTACTATATCTGTTTCTTTATATCCTAGTTTCTCAAAATGATGATGTATTGGTGCCATTAAAAATACTTTTCTATGATATCTCTTTATTGCGGTTAATTGTATTATTGATGAAAGAGCTTCTATTACAAATACTCCTCCAATTAAAGCTAAAGATAATTCGTGTTTAGTAAGTATTGCAATTGCAGCTAGTGTTGATCCAAGTGCTAAGGATCCTGTATCACCCATAAATACTTTAGCAGGATGAGTATTATAAACTAGGAATCCTAATATACTACCTACTAATACAAAACAAAATATTGCTATATCTTCATTTTCTGCTATCCAAGTTGTACCCCAAGATAAAATACCAAATGATAAGAATGCAATTAAGGATAAACCTCCAGCTAATCCATCTAATCCATCTGTTAAATTAACTGCATTTGATGAACCAACTAATAAAAATAAGATAAATAATCCATATAGCCAACCTAAATCCATATTTATTCCAAGTGATGTAATTGCAAGTTTAGCATCTCCACCACCTTGCATATATATATAGAAGAATATAAGTGCTATTATAACTTGAACAAACAATTTAGTTGGAATAGAAAGACCATCATTATTTTTAGCTTTTACTTTAAGAAAATCGTCTACAAATCCAAGTAAAGCATATGATACAAATACAAATAAAATAATTGATATTCTATGTCCTAATCCTACACTACCTCTTAAATACAAAAAAATCATTGTAATAATAGTAGGAATTATAAATATAAGTCCTCCAATTGTTGGTGTTCCATTTTTTGATGCATGAGCAAAAGCTGTAAATGAACTTATACTTTGTTTAACATTTAAACTTCTTAAAAATGGAATTAATATAAATCCTAGAACTACAGCTATGAAAAATGCAAGCATAAGTCCTAAAATACTTTTAGCAAGAATTAACATATTAATCCTCCTTCTTACTTAAATTATACTTTAAATATTTATTATTTAATCAATTTTTTATTTATTTTATGTAAATCAAATGACTATATAGTTGTTATAAATGAAGTCATTACTCTTTCAGGATTATATCCTAATATTTTAATTTTTTCATCTAATAGAGATGTTTTATATAATAAATCTAATATTTCATCATTAGTATATTTACTAGTAAATGGTACTATTTTTTGTATTACATATTCATTTACTCCAAGTGTATGAGCTACATCTTTATAACTCATAGTATTTAATAATTCTTTTGTTTGATATAACATTCTATATTGTTTAGCTATTGAATCAATTATTACAGTTTCATCTAGTGCTTTTTCTTTTAATGTTTTATATGAATCTATTGCTTTACCTATATTTTTAGATAATATATATTCATTAAATGAAAATATTTCTTTTTCAGTACTTTTTGTTACTACTTTATTTATATCTTCAATAGTTACTTCTTTATTATCTCCAATATATAGTAATAATTTATTTGCTTCATTTATACATATATCAGGAATATTATCGCAAAGGAATAATAGTCTTGATAAGCAATCTGTACCTATTTTTTTATTACTATCTTTAAATAAGTTTTCTATATAATCTCTTAATTGATAATAATCAAGTTTTTCACATTTAATTATTGTACCTTTTTCTTTTAATAGTTTTATTACTTTTTTTCTTTCATCTAATGAATCATCTATACATTTTAATATAACTACATTTTCTGAAGGATTTTCTAAATATTTAATTAATAATTCATCATCTTTAGAATCTTCTTTTTTATTTTTAAATGTAAAATAAGATACAATCACTAATTTCTTTTCATTAAATAAATCAACATAATTAACTTCTTCTATAATATCTCTCATAGTTATTTCACTATAATCATATTTAATTATATTATTTATATTTAATTCTTTAATTAGATCATCTATCTTCTTATTTAGTATATTAATATCTTTACCAATAAATAAATATATCATAATTATCCTTTTAATATTATACTTCTAACACTTGAATCAATTACAAAATCTTTTGGTTCATCTATTACTTTATTATTAACTAATACTTTTTTATTTTTTAATTGTAATCTAAGTGCTTTTAGTAATTCATATAATGATGAATATACTTTTACTTTAACAACAATTGGTGCATTTCCATCATATATAGTAACTATTGTATTATCATATGAATAATCTAAATGTATTGCTTTATGAATAGCTAATATATCTTCTATACTATAATATACACAATTATCTTTTTTTAATTTTTTTAAATTATTTACTATACATATATTTAAAAAAGCATTTATATATTTCTTATATGCATTAATTGAATATAAGTCATTACTATTAATACATATATATGCATTTTTCATATTAAATATATTTAAGAACTCATCTATTGCTTCTAATATTTCTTCATATGATTCATAATTAATAACCATATCTTTTAAATCATATTTTTTATCATATAAAGAAGTAACAACTAGAGTTGTCTTACTATTGATTTTATTTCCTAAATTATATTTTTCAAGTGATTCCATAATATCACTTTTTTTTAGTTTACTTATACTTCTTAAAGGATTTAATTTTTCGCGACGTTCCATAAAATTATTTTCTATTACTAAAGTATTAGACTTTTTATTGTTAAATATCATTTCTTTAGTACCAATAATTTTACCACTAACGGGACTATATAGATTCTTTCCTTCACTATTTTGTCCTAAATAAAAATTATTCAAAACAAGTTTGCTTCTTTTTATTCTTAATTGTTCCATTTTATCAAAAGGAACATAAATAAATTCTGGTGATAAATAAGATATATATTTCTGTATGTCTTTTGCCATGAATAATTTCCTTTCACAATAACTTATTATTATAAATACATTTTATAAGAAAATAAATACTAAATTTCTTCATTTATACATTTATTGTATATTTTGTACAAATGTTTCTTATTTAATATTTTTTCACCATTCTTTTTTAGGTCTAAAAATACTAATTCTAAAAATTTATTCATTTTGGGATTTATTTTATATTCATCTTTTCTTTCTATAAAATAATTATATGGATATGAATTATTATATTTCTTTCTATTATATATTTTAGATGCTGATATACGATCACATACCATTTCTACCATATATTTAAATGGAATGATTGGTGTTTGTATAGGAGCAGCATAATCATACCAGTATTCAAAGTGATGTTTGTTTCTTCCAAAATGATGAAGCCATGCTTTTGAATATCCTTCAGTTTGTTTTGCTACTAGAAGTGGACTATAATTACCTTCTGATTTTCTATAATATTTAACTGATTCATGAAATTCTTCATATGAATATTTTGATATATCGTGAGTAAGTCCTCTCCAAAAGAATCCGCATTTGCAACATAATTTAAATACTACAAAACGATGAACGTTTACAGTATGCAAATGCTTAAAAAAATACTTCATATTAATCATCTTCCTTCAAAAAATACCAATATTACTATTGATATTTTTGCATTTGTTTCATTAATTGATTAACTTGTTTTTGAGATGGGTTACGTCCCATACCTCTCATTAAAGTTTTAATCATATCCTCACTTATTGGTGGGTTTTCTTTTAATTGTTTTTGAAACATGTGTTTAGATATTAGAAAACCAGCTACTAAACCAGCAATAATACCTACTACTAAATATAATATATCAATCCACATAATTTATTCCTCCCATTAAACTAATTATATATGTAAATTAGTTTTATTTCAAGGAAAGATTAATCTTTTTTAGTGGTATTTTCTTCTTCTTTTTCTTTATATTTTTCTTCTAATTCTACTTCAAGAGAATCTCCATCATTTAATATTGTTCCAGAAGGTATGCTTTGATTAATTGCATATCCATTTCCTATAAATGATACATTAATGTTATTAAACTTAGCATATGTAGTTATATCACTTCTAGACCAACCTTTAATATCAATCATTTTTCTTTCACTATAATTAGTAATTAAAAATATCTTATTACCTAAATTTAATACTGTATTGGCACTTGGATATTGATTAATTATCTTATTTCCATTACCAATAGTTATAATATTCATTTTAGATTCTTTCATTTTTTCCAAAGTTTCATCAGTATTTTTATTTAAATAATTTCCTACAGTAAATGTTGGTTCATAATCGCTTACTTCTTCTTCACCGTAAATATTTAAGTATGTTCCAACATCTTTAACTAAGGATTTTACTGCAGAATACATATAGGAAGTACTATTAATTTTAGAAGATGCTATATAAATAATTACTTGTGGATCTTTTCCTGGAAAAAGTCCTGCAAAACTTCTTACATAATTAGTAGATCCTTTTTCATATCCTCCTTCAGATGAAGCAATTTCTGCAGTACCTGTTTTACCTATTAGATCATAACCTTTTACATTATATTTTTTACCAGTAGACATACTTTCTCTTCCATCTACTACGCCTCTCATTAAATCAATCATATGATTAACATGATCTTCACTAGCTACTTTTCTAATTTCTTCTCTTTTGCCTTCAAATACCATTTCACCAGTTTCACTATCTACAATTTTAGATACTATATATGGTTTTAGCATAGTTCCTTTATTTGATAATAATGTTAGAGCTTGTAACATTTGTATACTATTTACTGTTATACCTTGACCAAATGAAGCAGATGCTAGTTCTGTTCTATATCTAAAATTAATTATTCCTGGTTCTTCTCCTGGTAAAGTAAATCCTGTTTTTTGACCAAATCCTAAACTAGTATAGTAATCTTTTAATTTTGCTCTTCCCATTGAAAGTGCAAGTTTTGAAGCTGCAACATTTGATGAACCCATAAATCCTTGATCATATGTAATAGTTCCCCATCCATATCTATTCCAGTCTTTTATAGTAGCATCATCTATTGTTATTGTTCCACTCTTATATGTAGCATTTCCATCATATTTAGAGTTTTCCATTGCTGCTAGGAATGAAAATATTTTCATAGTTGAACCTGGTTCAAAAGTATAAGATACAAATGGATCGTAATATGTTTTAATTTCTAATGTGTTATTATTAAAACTTGGACTACTTGCAAGACCTAATATTGCACCAGTTTTTGCATCAACAATAGCTGCGACTGCCCAATTAGGTTTTCCTTGTTCTAGTGTGGTTATTGCTTGTTGTGTATACATTTGAACATTATCATCTATAGTTAAATATACATCATTACCAGCATGTGCTTTCTTTTCAACTGCAGGAGCATTTGTTATTTGATAACCTTGTAAATCACATTGATATTCTGTATATCCATTTTCACCAGTTAATTCTTCATTAAAGAATAATTCAGTACCCATTTCACCAAAACTATCACCAGTTTTTTCATCTTTTTTTACATAACCTAAAACATATGATAAAAAGTTACCATTTGGATAATATCTCTTAGTACTAGATATAAAATCTATACCAGGTAATTCTAAGTCTTCTATTGCTTCTTTAGTTAGTTCTGTTATTCCTCTACCACCAGGACCAAGTTCTACTTGATATGGCTCTTTTTTCTCGCAATTACCTAATTCATCACAGTCTTCTATTTTAGAATTTAAAAGCTCTAATATTTTCTTTTCACTCATATTAATATGAGGACTTAATGCCTTTGCAGTTGTTTCTTTATCAACTACATGATGTGGTTTTTTGGGGCCTTTTGTTCTTGTTGGAGAAAGATAAGCTATTACAGTATAACTATTTACATCTTTAGCTAGAACTTCTCCACTAGATGAATATATTGTTCCTCTTTTAGCTCTAAGTGTTTTTTTAATAGTTTGTCTAGAACTAGCAAATTCTTTTAATGAAGAATTACCTACTTTAATATGTCCTGTTCCAATATATACTAATTTATAAATAAGGCATAAAAAAATAAAAACAACTATAAATATAAACATCGTTCCTATTTTAATTGTTTTTATTTTCTTCATTTTTTATTGCCACCTCTTATTTTGATACAACTCTTATATTACTATTATTATAACCTAATCCAAATGTATCCGCAACCTCTAAAGCGTTGTCAAGAGATGCAAGTTCATTTATTTTCATTTGAATGCTAGCATTCATTTCATTTTGAGCATTAATTTTTCCTTTTAATCTTTGAAGTTCAGAGTTAGATGATTGAATCATAGCTTGTCCTACGAAGTTTACTAGTAATAATCCTATTATAGATATTACTATAAAAAAATTAATAACTTTTTCTCCTTTAACAACTACATATTTTTTCTTTTTCATCTTAACCTCTCTATTACTCTTAATTTTGAACTTCTACTTCTATTATTATCTTCAAGCTCTTCATCGCTTGGAGTTATTTTCACTATTTTTTTAGCTCTTGCTTTTAAGTGCTCTGGTACTATTGGTAGTCCTTTAGTACTTTCATCATCAGAACATAACTTTTTAAAAACATTTGCTACTATTTTATCTTCTAATGAATGAAACGATATTACTGCGAGTCTTCCTCCTACATTTAGCAAATCAAATGCATTCATTAATGATTCTTCTAATATATCTAATTCATGATTAACTTCTATTCTAATAGCTTGAAATACCTTTCTAGCTGGATGATGATCTCTTTTATATGATTCAGGTACAGCATTTTTTATTACTTCTACCAATTCTAATGTTGTATTAATTGGTCTATTTTTTATAATAGCTTTTGCTATATTTGATGAGTATTTCTCTTCACCATACTTGTAAAAAATAGATACTAGTTTTTCATATGAATATTCATTTACAACATTCATAGCACTGAAATCACTATCTGTATCCATTCTCATATCAAGTGGTGCATCTTGATGAAATGAGAAACCTCTTTGTGCTTCATCAAGTTGTGGACTTGATACTCCTAAATCAAATAATATTCCATCTACTTTAACATCAATAAATTTATTCATTTCATGGAAGTTACTTTTTATTATTTTAAAATTATCAGATATTTTTGATAATTTTTCAGTTGAATAATTTATTGCTTCACTATCTTGATCAAAGGCGAAAAGGAACCCCTTTTTATTCAATTTCCTTAAGATCTCGCCACTGTGCCCAGCATATCCTACTGTAGCATCTATATAAGTTTTACCCTCTGACACATTTAAATATTTTATTACCTCCTCTAATAAAACACTTTTATGCTTCATTATAAGGATTATCGAAGATATCTTCTGTTATTTCTTCTAAAGATTCTTCATTCTCTTTCATATATTTATCAAATTCTTCTTGTGACCAAATTTCTAGTCGCTCATTTACGCCAATAATTACGCATTCCTTTGTAATATTGGCGTAATGAACTAACGGTGAGGTAATATTAATTCGACCTTGTTTATCGAATTCAATTGTGGAAGCTCCACCTATAAAAGCTCTTTCAAAAGCTCTTACATTCTTCTTGGTAAATTGTAACTTGGCAACTTTTTGCATTATTTTGTTCCATTCAACTTCTGAGTAAACAAATAAGCATTTGTCAAGTCCTCTTGTGATGATGAATCTTTCTCCAAGTTCACTACGGAACTTTGATGGGATAATCAATCTTGATTTTTCATCTATATTATGATGAAATTCACCCATTAGCATGACTCATACACCCCACTTTCTACCACTTTGTTTCACTTCCTACCACTATATTACTATTTTTATAGATATTTGTAAAGAGTTAATTTTACAAAAATAGTAAAATTTGTGTAAATAAAAAAGAAGTTATTTTTTTTAATAACTTCTTATACTTAAAGTTCTATGATTTCACTCAGCTTTTCTTTATATGAAAGTATTATTGGTATTTTACAATCTATTGCTTCTCTATTTACTTTATATGCTAAATCATATGTATTATCATGTTCTGATATATGCATTAAACATATATATTTTGTATTTGGTCCTATAAATCTATTTAAATACATAGCACATTCTTCATTTGACAAATGACCTGAATCACCAATATTTCTTATTTTAGTCATTTCATCTTTAGAACCATGCATTTCCATTTCTACATCATGATTACTTTCTAAAAGATATACTTCTCTATTAATTAAATATTTATGATATTTTTGATGAATCATACCTGTATCTGTTAAATATACTACTGAGCTATTTTTGTTTTCAAAAACGTATCCAAAACCTCTCTTATCATGACTTATTGGTATCTTAATTATTTTAATATCATCTATTTTTTCTATATCATCAATAAATTCATAATTAGTTAATAATTCTTTCTTTTGATATTCATCAAATGTTTCTTTACCTATATATATTTTAGTATTATAAACTCTATTAAACGAGTGAATACTTCTTACATGATCATTATGAGCATGAGTAACAATAATAAAATCTAATTCATCTGATGTAATACCTATATCATATAATTTATCTTTTATATAATTAAATCCTAAACCAGCATCTATTAAAAACTTCTTACTACCCATTTCAATATATGTACAGTTTCCACTACTACTACTTCCTAGTACTACTATTTTCATATTAAATCTCCTCTTGTTAAATCTTTATCAATATAACTCCTAATATTATTAATATAGCTGCGATTATTTTAATAGAAATATTTTTTTTATTTTTAAGAATAAAATATTCATATAAAGCATTTAATATAGCAGTTAATGTTAATAATGGAGCTACTACTGTAACATTACCTAATTGATATGCTCTTACAGATGAAATAAGCATTATACACCAACAAAATGACGCGATTATAAAATCTGTTTTATTTAATAATTTATATTCTTTTTTGAGTCCTTTTATTGAATGCTTACCAAATATAAATATTAATATTGATGGTAAGAATACAGTCATTATAGTATACATAGCTAAATTAAAATTATCAGATATATTTACATTTATAAGCATAGCTACTGCAAATAAGAAGTTACTTATAAAACACATAATAAAATATTTATTAATTTTAATTTTTCCATTATCAAATGTTAGTAAGAAATTAGCTATTATTATTAAAGAAGCTCCAATTAATTTTTTAATGACTATTTCCTCTTTTAAGAAAACAAAACCAAATATCATTAAGAATACAGTAGATAATTGTTTTAACATACTAAATACTGATGGATCTAATCCATATCTTGCTTCTATATTTAATCTATCTGTTATTGCATATATGCATATTACTATTAAAAGTATAATATATATATTAATATCACTTGCAAATTTAATTTTAAAAAATGGTATAAAAAACAATGCAAAAAATGCAGTAAAACATTCTAAAAGTATTGTTAAATTACCTGCATTTTTCATATTCCTATTTGAACTCTTGAATTTTTGAGCAAATATAATCGCACTTATTACATATGTAATAGTCCAAAATAACCAATTATTAATTATTTCATTCATATTAATTATCCTTTAGAAAAAAATATTATTAAAATGCCAATAACAGCAGGTAATATTATATATGGTATTAAACTTTTTTTAATAAGGCTTACTCTTTCAGGAGTTCCTTTTTCTTCACATCTTTTTATAATATTTGGATATATAATAAAACTAATTACTGAGCATAGTACAAGTATACTTCCTACATATATATTTGTATTCATATTTTAACTCCTTTTTATTTTGTATAAAAACTTACGATAAATATTATTACCCCAATTACTGCTCCTATACCATAAGCTATTTTAAAACCAATTTGTATTTTATCATTAAATGCTATTCTTTTAGAATTACTAATCATCAATGGAAATACAAAATAACTAATTATTGATGCTACAAAAAGTAGTATTCCTAATAATCTAAGTTCATTCATTTAAATACCTCTTTATATTAAAATGCTCTTTTATTATATGCTTCTTTTGCTGCATTTTGTTCTGATTCTTTTTTAGTAGATCCTTCCCCTGTTCCATATACTAAATCATCTATAACTACATTAGTTACAAAATGTCTAGCATGAGCTGGTCCTGTTTCGCTAACAAGAACATATTCGATACTCTTTTTAACAGTTTGTACTGATTCTTGTAATAAACTCTTATAATCCATAAGAAAGTCTTCTCCTCTTTCTATATATGGTACTATAAGTTCATTAAATATTTTTTTTACTTTAGATAAACCATGTTCTAAATATACAACTGCTATACAAGCTTCAAATACATCTGCTATTATTGTTTTATTTGCTTTATCTATACTATGTCCTACATAAATATAATCTTCCAAATTTATTTCTTTAGAATACTCATATAATGCATTCTCACATACATATAAACTTCTTAATTTACTCATTTCTCCTTCTGGATGTTTAGTTTTCAAATATAAGTATTCTGAACATACTATTTCAAGTACAGCATCGCCTAAATATTCTAATCTTTCATAAGACTCTCCTCCATGTTCATTAGCATAACTAGAATGTGTGAGAGCTACTCCTAATAATTTAGTATCTTTGATAACTATACCATATTTTTTGAATATGTTTTTCATTTTCTAGACCTTCCTTTATTACTCTTCTTGCTTTTATTATTAGATTTCTTTTTATTAGTTTTCTTTACTTC
>JAEEGL010834931.1_pt1 | contig 12083 bp, 8 predicted proteins | sample 9134231 | NCBI WGS metagenome assembly JAEEGL01 (sample SAMN16246548, study PRJNA631951) | gut metagenome | biome: gut microbiome; feature: rumen; material: fiber-attached | host: Bos | place: Iran: Karaj | collected 2018-10
ATATGGAGAAGGCATATAATTTAGGCGTTAGAAAATTTTCATTTACTTATAGAACAGACCAAGATAGAAATATTAATGCTCAATGATGTAAGATATATGATGCTTTATACCCTAACTGGTTAATAAATAAAAGTGAAAGTAATAGCAAAATGATTGATAATTTAGATACTAGAACAGAAAGTATTATTTTTGGAGATTTAGATATTATATCAAAAGCGACATTATCTCATAGATTTTCAAATGGCTATGATTCAGTAACTTTAATGCCTATTTGAAGTGATAGTGATTTTTATAATGAGTATACAATTTCAATTTTGCCTAAGGGAAAATTAAAAATTGGAAGAGCAACATATTTTCAATATGCAGAAAAATGTTATCTTTTAAAAGAGGATGGAGCATTAGGTTATCTCTTTAAAATGGAATTAGATATTCCTACTGGAACAAAATTTTGTAGTGATTGTATAGAATTTTTTGATGACTATGTAGAACTTAATATGGAAAAGGCTTATGGTTTAGGTATTAGAAATTTTTCATTTACTTATCGAGTAGATCAAAGTAGAAATGTTGATGTTCAATATTGCAAAGTATATGATGCTTTGTATCCAAATTGGCTATTAGAAAAAAATGAAGAAAAAATTATTCCTGATATAGTTGTATCATCTTATGCAACTGCGATTATAGGTAAAGAATGGAATTTATATTTTTCAAATATAATACCTTATTTGCCAAATAATATGTATATTGAAGTATCTCAAAATGGTTTAACAAATGGTGATATAAATCATTTTTCTGATAGAATAAGATATATTCCTACAAATATTGAAAGTGGAACAATTACTATTAAAATTTGTGATAAGCTAACAGAAGATACTGTTAATCAAAAAACAATAAATATATCTGTTTTAAATAATCAAGTTTTAACAGATAAGTATATAGTATGTATAGGTGATAGTTTAACAGATTCAGATTTTTGAGTTGCTGAAGTTGAAAATAATTTATCAAATAATAAAATACATTCAGTTGGTACAATTAGAAATAAAATAAATAATACAGCAATAAGTGAAAATGAAATAGTCAGTTATAACGAAGGAAGAGCTGGTTGATCATCAACTGATTATGCTGGTTCATCATCTGCTTCTCATAGTATAAAAGAGACATTTAAAGATAAAACAAATGCATTTTATAATAATGGTATTTTTGATTTTTCAAATTATATAAATAATCTTAATTTATATTATGGCAATGATAATCAAATGCAAAATGGTTTTGTTCCAAATGCAGTCGTAATTGGTTTAGGTACTAATGGAACAAATTATCTTGATTATTCTTTAGAGGGATTAGAGAGAATAATTTCATCTATTGAAAGCTATAATTCTAATATTCCTATAATATTATCTATAATCACAATGCCAGCAACACAAGATGGAGTTGGATATAATAATCATTTGCAAAATGTAGATCGTATGAGAAAACAGATTTTTAATTACAATAAAGCAATAATTGAACAATACGAGGATAGCCAAGATCATCCTAATGTTCATCTTGCAGAGGTTAATTATAATCTAGATACAGTACATGATTATCCAACTATTCAAATGTCAGTATCTCAAAGAAATCCATTAGAGGTATCAATGCAAACAAACAATGTACATCCAAGTGTATATGGTTATTTAAAATTTGCAGATGTATATTTTGCTAATTTAATTAGATATATGAATTAATAATCATTTAAAATTTTAATAGAGAAAAACATTAATTTGTTTAACAGGTTACTTTATAAAAAGTAGCCTGTTTATTTTTTTGGTCTATTTTATATAATAAAAATAATAAAATTTTCAAAAATATTTAGAGAGAAAGATATATATTTTAATTTGATGTTTTAAAAATCTTATAAAGAAGGAGGTATAAAAATATAATGGCACAATTATCAAGTGAAGAAAGAATTAAAAGAGTTGAATTAGCACCTGCAGAAGTGCAAACTATGGTTGCTAAAGCTTTTTTAAGAGATGATATTGATGATGAAAATGTTCAATATCTATTTAATAGAGAAACACCTGAAGAAATAAATGATGCAAATGAGCATTATGAAATTGAAAATCTTAATGCGGAAGAGCCTGAAGGAATAGGGGCTGCGGGTTTCACAATGAGAACTAGCAAACCTGTCAATAATAAAAACTATATAGTTGTAGGTTCAGGCGGATGGAATACATGTATTAAAGGAAGCCCTATGGATCCTACAGCTAATGCTTTAGCGAATTGTGTAGGGTATGCAAGCGGACGTTTTAACGAGATTATAAATATTGCGAGAGACGCAAGTGGATGTACTTATACTACATTAAACTGTAATGCCGCATATTTTGTAGAAAGAGCTCAAGCTGCGGGATTAGCGGTTGGGACTACACCTAGACGTGGAGCTATTGGATGTATGGGTGGCGGATATGACGGTGCTGGTCATGTATTTATAGTTGAAAGAGTAGATAACAATAATCAAATCTACACATCTGAATCTGGATGGGGTTCACCTGCAATATTCTGGAACCAAGTTAGAACTAATAATAATGGTAGATGGGGATGCAATAGTAACTACTACTTTAGAGGATTTATCTATTTACCAGATGATGTTCAAAGACTCGTAGATGCTGGACAACCTGCTCCATCACCTGCGCCTGCGCCAGGACCATGTGATGCTTTTAATATCGGAGACCATGTAGTGATTAATGGACCTTTATATGTAAGTTCAGACGCCGCAAGTCCAGTAGGTAATGTAAGTAATAAAATTACTTATATAACTAGAAAAAACCCAGGTAGTGCGCATCCATATAATACAACTGGAGACTTAGGTTGGATGGATCAAAGTTCAATTCAAAAATATAATGAACCTGCTCCTGTTGGATTACAAGTTGGAGATACAGTTGAAATCATAGGCACTGGCAATGGAAGCTCAATGGGCGGAAGTAATACTGCTTATGGTATTGGTTGGACTAGACAAGTTTTAAGAATCTGGGATGGAAGACCATATCCTTACCAAGTTGGAAATAATACTGGTACAACTGGATTTTATACTGCATCAAGCCTTAGAAAAATATAATGCACAATGATAGTGTATATGAATTAATCTTTCCTAATGGGAAAAGATATATTGGACTAACTGGCCAAGAGCCTGAATCTAGATGGAAAAATGGAGAGGGGTATAAAGGGCAGTTAGTCTATAAACCTATTAAAAAATATGGTTGAAAAAATATTAAACATATTGTGATAGCTAATAGACTTACTCAAAAACAAGCTATTAGATTAGAAAAATATTTAATAGGTTATTACAAAAGCAATAATCCACTTTTTGGTTATAATTGTACTGAAGGTGGGGAATGCGGACATGTTAAGGAAAGGAGGCGCGGGAGCCGATCAACCGTGCGTAAGAGCAAAACTAAAAGCTCTAAGACCGACGGCCGCCGCATATTATTATGATAGAAGCAATTTTAGGAACTTTACAAATTATGGGCTGGTTAGGTATTGCATTAGGTATTCTTGCTATTGTTAATATTGTAACTGGTACTTTAACTAATATATGGTCTGGTAAAGAAACTTTTAATGCTAAAAAAATGTTAAAAGGAATTGCAAAAGTTATTGCATTTTTTGTATGTGCAGCTTTTGTTTCAGTAGCGTTTACTATGTTACCATTTATCAATGAGATGATTATTAATGCATTTGGAGTAATGTTACTATCTAGTGAATTGCTTAATACTTTTTCAAGTGTGGGCGTATTAAGTGTAGTTATTGCTACATTAGTAGTCCAAGCAAAGAAAGCAGTAAAAGGAATTGTAGATTTGGCTAATATTAGTTCAGATACTGAAATAATTACATGAGAAGTTAAAGATAATGAAGAATAAATTAAATAAGGGCAAGTTAAAATAATGACTTGCCCTATTTTTTTATATAGTATTAGAAATATATAGAATGAAAGGAGAAAAATATGGCAGATTTAATTAAAAAAGTAAAAGTTATGCAATCAGATGGAACTTTTACAGATTATATTCCATTAGGAGCGGATGCCGCAAATGTTAAAACCGAAGATGGAATGTCTGTTGAAAATAAATTAAAAAAGAAACCTTATTATTTTGATACGGTGGCTGACATGAAAGCTGCGACTTATTTAAAAGATGGAGATTATGCAGTCACTCTTGGATATTATGAAGCAAATGATGGTGGTGGCGCTGAATATATTGTTACTAATGTACAAAATGATAATAAATATCAAGTGAGTATTGGAAATAATTTATGAATAGAAATGATTATTAAAAATTTAGTTAATGTTAAACAGTTTGGCGCTTATGGAGATGGAGAAAATGATGACTTAGGATATATTAATATTCTTTTAAATTTTATAAAAGATAATCAAGTTTTATATTTTCCTAAGGGTATTTATAAAATTAGTAATGTAATTGAAGTAAATAAAAAAATATCTATAAAAGGTCAAGGAACTATAAAACTTGGTGGAGCAGGATTTAATGCTATAACAATAAGATCAAATGGATGTATTGTTGATGGCTTATCATTTATTAATCCAGATAATTATACTCCACCTACTTTATCAAGTGGAAACATAGGAGATGCTATTAGAATACTTGCAAATGATTGTATTATAAAAAATTGTAATATTGAAAATTATATTGCTGGTATTGTATATGGTGGTGTTGGAGCAGATTACAATAAAGGTTTAATTGAAAACAACAATATTAAAATAAAAGGTCTTGATACTGGATTTATCAATGATGGTATTTGTTCTTTAGCGGATAATGTTATAATTAAAAATAATATAATTACTAATTATGACAATGTTAATAATAGAGGTTGTATTATTTGTGATATTAATGCTTTAAATAATATTGTTGAAAATAATATTTGTTTATGTAATGGCGTTTGTGCAGTAGGTGTTCATAGTGAACAATCAGCAAATACTATTATTAGAGGAAATAATATATATAATCCAAGACTTTTAGGTATGACAATTTCAACAGGTTCTATTGTATCTAAAAACTATGTTGAAACACCTCACGAAGTTGTTAGCACCTACAAATTAGACCATTGTGCTATTTCTTTATATGGTAGTCCTAAAAATTGTGTAGTTGATGGAAATTTAATTAATTGTTTCCTTGATACAAAAATGGCAATCAGAGGAAATGGAAATATTAGTGGCAGTAAAATAATTAATAATAGTATCTATTCAAGTGAGAATCACACACCAGCTACAGCCATTCATTTGCATTTAGCGCAAGATACTATCATTTCTAAAAACTCAATTATGGTAATTTGTACTAATGGAATTACAGTGAATGCAAAAAATAATATTATTTCTGAAAATGTTATAAAGGAAGCTACAGGAAAAGCAATAGCAGTAATAGAGGCAATTAATACAATAGTAATAGGAAATAGAATATTATCTGCTCCTATAGGTATAGATGTTTATAATAGTACTAATTCGAATATAATTGGAAATATAATTGGTAATGAAGATAGTGTTACAACAACAGGAATATTAACTAGAAATACGAGTGGAAATAAATTTGTAAATTGTAGTAATAATAACTTTATAAATGTAACTACTGAATATGATAGAAATACCTATGGGGGTTTAACATTAGTTAAAGATAAAAATGAAATTGATATAATTGATGCTACTTTAAACACTAGAAAAAAAATTATGATTGACAATGGGTCTATTGTTATATCTTAAATTAAGAATAATTATTTTTAGATAGAAAGGAGTATAAACTTGAATGAGCGATTTAATTAAAAAAATTAAAATTAAAAAATCAGATGGTACATATTCAGATTATATACCTATTGGCGCAGAAGCTCAAAATATAAATATGAAGAATAACCATTCTGTTCAAGATAATATAGGTGATATAGATATAGAAAAAGATGGAAATATTGCAGAACAGCTTGCGGCAATAGTTGCAAGAATAACTGCTTTAGAAAATAAAAATGATTAAGGTTTACTTTAAAGTAAACCTTTTTTATTTTGGTCTAATTTAAATAAATAAAATTATTTAATTTTTTAATAATTATAGAGATATAAAAAATAAAAAGGAGGTTTTATTTTAAATGAACAAAATAAAAACAGTTAAAATAAGAAATGAAGATGGTTCAGTAAGTGAAGAGTCTTATTCTATTTCTATTGATGCTAGAAATGTTGATATGGATAATGGAAAAGATTTACAATATATTGTTGGCGAAATAGATGTTGATAGTGATGGAAATATAGCTGAGCAATTAAAAAAGACAATTTATAAAAGTGATATTATAGATAATTTAACAACTGCGGATGCGGGAAAGGTGTTAAGCGCAAATCAAGGTAAAGTGTTGAATGACGCGGTTACCGCATTAGATTTAAATGTTAAAGAAAAGCCTTATTACTTTAATACATATAACGATATGATATTTAATACATCGACGTTTAAAAATGGAATGAAACTTAAAACAATGGGTTATCACTTCATTAATGATGGTGGAGGAGCAGATTATGTTGTTACTAATGTACAAAGTGGAACAAAATATCAAGTAAACATTGGAACAAATTTATGGGTTGAAATGATAATTAAAGACTCTGTTAATGTTAAACAATTTGGAGCTTATGGAGATGGAGTTAATGATGATACAACTTCAATACAAAATGCTTTAAATTATTCTCATAATATTTATATACCAGATGGAACATATATGGTAGATGCAGTAACTGAATTACGCCCTAGAAGTAATACAACAATTGAATTATCTCAAGAAGCAACTTTAAAAGCGATTACTAATTCATCTACACATTATCGTATTTTCCACTTAATTGATGTTGAAAATGTAGAAATATTTGGTGGAACATTGGAGGGTGATAGATTAACACATACTGGAACAACAGGCGAGTGGGGTAATTGCATTAGATGTGGTGGAGAGTGTGATAATATTTATATTCACGATATTAACTTAATAAATCCTTGGGGTGATGGTTTAGGAATTGTAATTACTGGATCTATAAAGACTGCTCGTATTCACGTTAAAAATGCAAGAAGAAATGGATATTCACTTGGAGCTTGTGGAAGTTATATTTCAACAGATGATTTTATTGAAGATACAAACGGAACAGCACCACAATGTGGTATTGATATAGAGCCAGACCATGATACTGATATACTTAAAAATGTTGTATTTAATAATTTACATACAAAAAATAATAGAGCTTGTGGATTTGAGTGTTATTTTATGAGAAATAATGAAACACCATATGATATAACTCTTAATAACTATCTTAGTGAAGAAAATAACAATGCAGTATGGCTTGAAACATCTCATGAAAATAAAGGTAAAATTACATTTAATAAACCAATAATTAAAAATTCAAATGGTAGAGGATTTTTTATTAGAGTAAGAAGTACTTTGCAAGAAATTAGAATTAATCAACCATACATTGATACTTATGGTCTAACATTTCAAAATAGTGCTGGAATAGAAGTTCAAACTAGTGCTATATATCAATGTGGTAATATTCACATTATTGAACCTATTATAATAGGAAAGAATCCTGATTCTGATAATCACAGAGCTATTTATTTAAACTCTGGTAATTATAAAGATGTAGTTTGTTTAAATCCAATAAATTTAGATGGTAATGGTATAGCTTATAATTCTTCTGACAATGAAAATGTAAGAATAATTGATAATTTTGAAACAACTAAAAAAGCACCAAGTTCTGCAACAAATGCAATTGGTGGAACTTTATACTCTCATTATTCGAGCAAGAATTTTGAAGCTCTATCAAGATTTAGAATTAGTGGAAATGTATCATTTCCTATAGGTTATGAAATGGATTTTATAAATGATGGAGATTTTGGTATGCAAATCTATTTTGAAAATCAATATATTTATGGAATTACAGCAGATATCAATAAAACAATTTCAACAACAGAAAAAGGATCATATTTAAAAATTAAAAAAATAACTGCTGATGGTTGGGCTGTTTTATCAAAATCTGGCACATTTACAACTAATTAAAAAGAGGACTAAAAAGTCCTTTTTTTATTTTTTGTCATTTGTGTTACAAGTTGATTACTTTTTTGTGATTGACTTGTAATCTATTATTAAATAAATAAAAATTTGACAAAATAAAAAATTTTTGATATATAAAATATGTTAGTGCGAAAGTAAATAATAATAATAATAATAATGAATAGACTGCTTTAAAGCAGTCTATTTTTTATTTGGTCTACTTTATTAAATAACATTTCCGCATTTTTAATATAGTATTAGAAATAACGAATAAAGGAGGAAAAAATGGACAAATTAAAATATATAAAACTTAAAAATGAAGATGGAACTTATACTAATGCAATTCCGCTTGCGGTTGATTCTGATCATGTTGATATTGGCGGAGATACATTAACAAGTAAGTTAAATACATTAGCAACCAAAACTGAGGTTGCCGCAGTTGCAAGCGGAGCACCTAAGCCTGTATCTAGTATATCTCAAATGACAGATACGACTAAAATTTATGTGTTAACTACTGATGGCAATTGGTACTACTATAATGGTAGTGCTTGGGCTATTGGCGGAGTCTATCAAAGTACAGGAATAGGAGAAGGAAGTGTTGGATTTAAAAATTTAGATGATAATTTGAGTAATCATTTAAAAGTTAGAAATACTACTTTTACACAAACAAAAGGTAAATATATAAATGTTAATGGTGGTATTGGTAATTTAACTAGTTATGCTTATTCATCACCTATACAATTATTTGCAGGTGAAACAATTTTAGCAAAATTAGCTGGGTATCCTATTGCTATGATTAGTACTTGCGATAGTAATGGGGGAAGTATAACTCCAGTTGTAACTTCAACTGATAATATACAAGAAAAGACAGTTAGTTATACTGCAACAGATGATTGTTATGTAATTTTATGTTCAAAATTTAATACTAATCCAATAACTATTGTTGGTATATATAAAATTTTAGCTGTAAAATCTGATGTAGATAATATTAATTATTTTATTGATAAATTTAAAGAAATAGTAGATTGGCACATACCAACATTTACGCAAACAGATGGGAAATATATTAGTAGTTTTGGTTCAATTCTATCATTATCTAGTTATTCATATTCATTACCAATACAACTTTTAAAAGGTGAAAGAATAGTTGCAAAATTACAAGGTGAAGTTTCAAGTTCAACAATATCTTTAATAACATTATGTGATGAAAATTTAGAAAATAGAATACCTGTTGTTTTAGCAGAAGATAGCAACACTAAAGTAGTAGAGTATACAGCAACAGATAATTGTTATGTAGCTTTATGTTCAAAAGTTAGAGTACAGCCAATAGATATATTAGGAATAGTTAAAACTATTCAAGAACAAGAAAAAGAACAAGAAAATAATGTTACTGGACTAATTAATAAAGCAGTTTTTATAGGTGATAGCTTAACATATGGGCAAACTTATATATCATCTACTAGCCCTGTTGCATATAGAAATAAATATAATTATCCATATTTTATGAAAAAATTTTTACAAATTGATAGTATAGAAGAATATGCAAGAAGTGGTGCGACTGCTACGTCTTGGTGGAATGCATTTAATGAAAATATTAATACAAATAATGCAGTATATTTTGTATGGTTAGGAACAAATGGAAGATTTACAGATACTGTTGAAAGTGATTGCGCAGGAAATGATTATACAACTTATGCTGAAACTGAAACAGGTTATATGGGTAAAATATTAGGAAAAATAAGTGCTTTAAGTAATGTAAAGATTGTGTTATTAAATGTTTTTGCTGCAAATGGTCATCATGATGAAACAAATGCAATTTTAGATAAATTTGTACAAAAATTTAATTGTATAAAAGTAGATATAATGTCTAATAAACCTGAAATACAAAAAACAAAATATCATACTGCATACAATGGTTATTACAATAGTGTACACTTTAATAATGCAGGTCATAATTTAATAGCTAATATTGTATATGATAAAGTAAAAGAAGTTTTAAATAATAATCCACTTGATGTTAATTTATATGAAGTTCATCAATAAAAATAAAGGAGTGATTAAATTATTTAATTCAATAGATACAAATTATTCATCTAATGGAGATAAAATAATTATATAAAATTTTGACAAATTAAAAAATTTTTGATATAATATAATTACACTAGAGAAAACAAAAACGCTTATTAATTCAAAAGACTACTTTTATATAAAAGTAGTCTTTTATTTTTTTGGTCTATTTTATCTAATTTCTCCTTTTAAACTTTTATATATAATTAGATAGAATTGTAAAATTTATAGAAAGGATGGATAAATAAATGCTAGATTTATTAAAAAATTATTCATTGACAGAAATAATAGCTTTTATTATTACATTATCTTTTGCTATTAAAGGGGTTGTTGATTTTTACGATTGAGCTAAAAATAGATTAACAAAAACAACTGATAAAATATATACAGACAAAGAAATGCAAAAGAAAGTTTTAGATACTTTAGAATCACATAATGAACAAATTGGAAAAATGTCTAAAGCTATTAATATTTTAATAGCATCAGATAAAGATGATATAAAAGCATGAATAACACAACAACATCATTATTTTTGTTATGAATTAGGCTATATAGATGATTATAATTTACAATGTATAGAAGCCAGATATGTACATTATAAAGAAGAAGACGGAAACACTTTCATAGATGGCTTTATGAAAGATATAAGAAATTTACCTGTAATATCTGTTTTAGATAAAAAGGATAAAAATAAATAATAAAAGAAGAGAGAAAAGGAGAGAGATAATATGGCAGTTAATATTAATTTATACCCACCAGTACTTGATGTTTACATGCCTGCTTTTTTAGTAGGAAGTAGTGATGTACAAAAGAATACTTGCAGAGTATATTTCTCTATTTCTTTATATAATAGTTTAAATGATATAAAAAATGCACAAGTTACAGTTGCTAACCAAAATACTAATTTATCAGTATTAAATAAAAACAAATATCCTTGTGAAATTATGTTAACTAATATAAAAACTGATTTAACAAGAGCATCAGATGATAAATATTATATAGAGATAAAAACTGGAGATATAGAAGATGGTTTTCAAATAAATCAATATTATAAAGTTCAAATTAGATTTACTGCGGCGGGCGCTGCTAATGTATCTTTAGACACGCCTCAAGCGATTGATAGCTGACTTGCCGCAAATTTATCAAAGTTTTCTGAATGGTCTACTGTATGTCTAGTTAGAGGAATTAGTGTACCTAGTCTTAGTATTTCAGGATTCGACATTTCCGCAGATACAACACTATGGTCATTAAATAATGTAGATATAGTTGGTAGGTTAGATTTTGCCGATCCCGCAGAGACTGATACTTTAAAAAGTTATCAAATAAAATTATATAATATAAATAATCAATTATTAACTGATAGTGGAGTAATTTATTCAAATGCTTATTCTAATATTAATGAAATTAACTATACTTTTGAATACGCTTTTAATGAAGGTGAAAGCTATTATTTTACTTTTAAATATGAGACTGCTAATATGTATGTTGAAGAAAATACATATGAATTTATGATAGTTCAAGAAAGTGCAGAAAGATTAAATGCTAAACTAACTGCTTCTCTTGATAATATTAATGGACGTATAGGTCTTAATATTAAAAGTTTAAATGAAGATGATACTTTTGTTGGAAATATTACTATTAGAAGAACATCAAGTGAAAGTAATTTTACAATATGAGAAGATATTCATACTGAGTCTTTTGAGGAAAATAGTAAACTAGATTATACTTGATATGATTATACTATTAAAAGTGGAGTATATTATAAATATATAGCACAAAAAAGAACAAGCGCAGGAAATAGAGGAATCGCAATTCATGCAGAAGAAGAACCATTTATGTTATTATTTGATGATATGTATTTAACTGGCGGAAATGAGCAATTAAATATTAGATTTGATCCATCAATCAGCTCGTTTAAAAGAACGGTAAGCGAATCCCGCACAGATACAATAGGAAATAAATATCCATATATAAAAAGAAAT
>JAEEGL012777836.1_pt1 | contig 12083 bp, 11 predicted proteins | sample 9134231 | NCBI WGS metagenome assembly JAEEGL01 (sample SAMN16246548, study PRJNA631951) | gut metagenome | biome: gut microbiome; feature: rumen; material: fiber-attached | host: Bos | place: Iran: Karaj | collected 2018-10
AACGTCAATCGGCTCGAACGGTTCCGAAGATACGCGCAGGAAAACCCCGACTGCGCGATTCTCGACGAGATTCTGGCGTCCGACGCCTTCGCCGAACGACTCGACGTCGACGGGTACGCCGCGTCGTGGGCGCTTTTCTACTACTGCTATCGCAAACGCCCCAAAGAACTGGCGGCGTATCTCAAGACAATCGCCGCTAAAAGGCCGTTTTCAAGGTACTCCGAACGGGAAAGACTCGACGATTTTGTCGAAGCGTTTGGAGATATTCAAGAATTCGGCGTCGATTTCGCGAAATATATGCGGTCGTTGTAAGCAAACTGAAAGAGCCTCGCGAACGCAGAAATATCCGCATAAAGACAAAAACCGTCCCTATAACTCCTGGATAGCGCGAAAACAAATACCGGCGCGAAGCGCCGAGAGCCGTCGGCGAAAGACGACGGAGGCCGAGCAAAGACCAGAACCGCCCCCATAGCTCCAAGATAGCGCAAAAAAGAATACCGGCGCCTGCGGCGGGAAATCGTTAAATCAATGTTTTTATGGAATTCCGGGGACGGTTTGACGCTACGCGCGGCCGCCGTCGTCTTGCGCCGACGGCTCTCCGCCTGCGGCGGGAAATCCTTAAAGCAACGTTTTTATGAAATTCCAGGAGCGGTTTGACGCTACGCGCGGCAGTTGTCGTCGCGTATTAGTCTTTGTTACGCTTTTATCGACAGTTCGTCGCCACGTTTTCTTAACACGAATCCATAGAAACCATTCAGAGCGTTATAAAAACGCCGTCCTCGTTTTTATACGCTACGGTTGTGTCTTTTAGATTCAACTTTGCAAGTTGAGCCCCATAAAATGCGGAAACATTGACGTAGCCATGCCAAGAATCAACAGTCCAACCGTCTACGGGAGACATAAACTCAACGGCAAAAATAAATTCGCCTTTAATTGGCGTATTGCCTTTGTCGATATGTTCGACAAGTATATATCTCAACCCTGCAAAATCGACATATATGCTTTCGCATTCTCCGTCAAATAACCATTCTTCATAATTACCGAGCAGATTTTATTATCAAAAAACTTCGCAGAGATTTCGTTACCTAACTCGAATAAAGACAACTTCGTTTTTAATAATACTATCGCTTCAAGTTCTGGAATTCTCCTATTCAATTGTTCGAGCATTTTTTTCTTCCTTACTACGTTATTCCTTGAAACGGCTATAATCACGGCGGTTTCTGCGCGCGCGTCTAAAGAGCGTGTCCGCCGGATACTTTTATTACTTGTCCAGTGATCATTCTCGCCTGCTCGCTTGCTAAAAACAAGATCGTTTTGGCGACGTCTTCCGGCCGTATTAATTGTCCCATTGGAATTAGCGGAACGACCGTCTTTTCCAAATCGGCGTCGATCCAACCCGTCTGCGTAGGACCGGGCGCGACGCAATTCACGGTAATTCCGTATTTTGCAACCTCAAGAGCGACGCTGCGGGTCAGCGCTTCCAACGTCGCTTTGCTCGCCCCGTAGGTAATTTGCCCCGCAAAGACCTGCGACGCGTCCGTCGAAATATTGACAATCCTTCCATAATCGCCGCGACGTTTAATCAATTCCCTCGTCATTAAAAGGCTTCCGCGAACGTTGACCGCAAACGTTTCGTCGATCACGTTTTGGGTAATCGTTTCTATTGTGTCCAAACCGTTTTCGTCGTCGACCGCCGCGTTGTTGACTAAAATATCGACTCTTCCGAATCGTTCCGCCGCCCGAGAATATATTTCTCTAACGGAGTCCTCGTTGGAAATATCGCTCTCCAAAACGAGATAATCGGCGTTTATTTCCTTGAGTTTGCTCTCGACGTCGTCCGCGTTCCCCGCGTTCGCCTCGTAATATCGATCTATCCCGTTTCTGTCGGTCTTATTCTTATCAAACGGTCGAAACACTCTCTTGTAGACTAAAACGACCTTCGCCCCTTCCCGAGCAAAAGCCAACGCCGTCGCCGCGCCGATTCCCCGAGGATTGTTCGCTCCAGTTACGAGCGCCACTCTGTCTTTTAATCCGTAATCAACCATTGTCAAACCCTACTCAAAAACCAAACCTTGAATCGAGCCGCTTTTTGTTCTTCTCAACGCGTCGTTCCGACGATACGCCGATCGCTTCAAGAAGTCGCGACGACTAAGTCTCCGACGTCATAACGCTTCTCGCGTCATATCATCCAGACCGGAACGACGTAATTGTCTCTGTCGATCGCCGACAATTCGGGCTTCATACACACGACTGCGCCTTTGGAACGCGGGACGCCGAATTTGTCGAGTAATCCAAACGGCTTAATCAATTCCGAGCCGGGATTGGAGGTTTTCTTAATCTCAATAGGATTCAAAACGCCGTCATGTTCGAGCACGACGTCGATTTCTTTCGCGTCTTTATCGCGATAGTAATACATAAACGGACGTTTGCCGCAATGGAGAAACGTCTTGGCGATCTCGGAAACAACGTAGTTTTCCAGAAGAGCCCCGTTCATGGCGCCGCGCTCCAACGTCTCCGCGCTACTCCATTTGGCAAGGTAGCAAACCAGCCCGGTATCGTAGAAATACAATTTGGGGGTCTTGACCAGTCGTTTGACCAAATTGTTCGAATAAGGATGAAGGTAAAAAACAAGTCCCAGCGTTTCAAGAATATCCAGCCACGATTTCGCCTGTTTTTGGTTGACGTCAACGTCGCGGGCGATATCCGCGACGTTCAGCATCTGCCCCGTCCTTGCGGCTACGGCGGTAATAAAACGCAAAAACGTCAACGAGTCGATCGCGTTCGAAAGCTCTCTGACGTCTCTTTCGATATAAGTCGTCAAATAGCCGTTGTAAAAAATCTCGCCGGAGCTGTTTCGTCCGCTGACGAGCGCGGGCATGGAGCCTCTGAAAATTCGCTCAAATATTTCCGAAGCGTCCGCTTTCGCGCGTTTGTTCTTTCGTCGAGACAATTTGTCCAGATCGATCTCAAAAGGCTCCGTCCGATTGCCGCCGATCTCCCCCTGCGACAGGGACGACAACGAAAGAACGGCGACGCGACCGGCTAAAGACTCCTGAACGCCGCGCGTCAAAGGAAACGCCTGCGACCCGGTAAGCCAAAAATCGCCGGGATTGCGCGCGGCGTCGACATGAACTTTGATATAAGTAAAAAGCTCGGGCGCGTATTGAACTTCGTCGATAAGGATCGGCGGCTTATGCAATTGCAAAAACAGCTCCGGATCCGTCTTCGCCAAATTCCGCTCGTTTAAATCGTCAAGCGAAACATAACGTCTGTCCGTTCCTTCCGCCATCTTTTGAAGCATGGTCGTTTTGCCGACTTGTCTTGGCCCGGTAATCAAAACGACCGGATATTCCCGCGTTACCTGGGATACGACGTCTTCAAGACTTCTTCTTATGTACTTCATCAGCTTCGTCCTTTCGGCTATTATGTATTTGTATTCCATTTTAGCCGAAAGAAAGGAATTTGACAATGCAAATCTTCGGCTATTATGGCTAATCTTTCCAAATTAGCCGAAAAATAACAAAACGAAAGCGCGGCCAAGTTCCACCCGTAAATACAACGCAGCTAAAACGATACTCTATCGCCGGAAAAAACCGTTTGGGAATATCGATTGTTTTGCGCGCGGCTCAACGCGCGCCGTATCGTCTCAAAAGGGTCAATTCTCGGGGAATCGACGGACTCCGTCGCAGCCCCCTTATTACGGCGGAAAAACGTGGGAAAACAGCGACGTTTACGCGAGGCGTTCGCAAAAGCGTCGCGCGGACAATCCCCAATCGGTCGCCTAAAACCTCGCCGAATACGGCAGACGAAGCGCGACGTAGTAGACGAAGACGGCGACCGTCAGCGCCTCGACCAGAGGCGTCGCCCAAAAGAGTATCTTCGTACGTTTTTTAGCCTCCGACCATCTCCCAATCATGATCCCCAGCGGAAACCAGTAGTAAAACAGACACGCCCAGAGCGCAAACACTTCCGTCGTATGGATATACGCCGTCCAACGTAAAAAAACGCGACTGCGGCAGACGCGCTCGAAGAAATAGTCGGAAAACTCGAAGCCGATTACGATAAAAAGATCGTCGACGAGACAAATCGCCGCTATCGTTAGAAGGACGATATTGATAAAGTCGATAATCCTGAAGATCATGAGAGTTTCGGTTCCGTTTGCAAAAGGATATGCGGATTTAAGCGATCGCGGCCGCGCGGAACTCTTCGTCCGCGAAAAAGTTCGCTAGAAAATCGAACCGAGAAGGTCCGCGATGGTGAAAAACGCCGCTATTTCGACGACAAGCGTTGTCACGGAGAGCGCTTTTGTCCGCGTTGGCGCAAGAGCAAAATCTTTAAACACAACCGGCACTAGAAAATATCGGAAAGTAATCCAGTACGGAAAGAACGCGAATAGCTCGCCGAACCGAACGCACCCCGAGCATAACCTGAACCCGTCGTTAAGGTCTTCGAGAGGAAAGGAAAAAATTTCAGCTCCGATAACGGTAACAAGCTTGTCGAGAAGACAAAGCCCGGCTATCGTTAAAAAGACGATATTGAGAACGTCGGCAACCTTATACATAGGATATTTCTCCGCGAAAGTCTTGCTAAACAGCCGCGAGCGCAGGAGATTGAAACGCTGAATATTTTACGTCCTCAGATCCCGCGCTTCGCGTTTACGGAAAACGTTATCATAGACGCCGCTCAAAATCAAGAGACGGGACGCGAAGTCATTGATTATAAGAACCGATTGTCGACGCTTTTCTTTGGAGCGCCGGAAAACGGCGAACTCGTTTTTCCAAAGTTCGCCTTGAACGCTTGACTTCGACGTCCCCGACTGATACGATTGACGCGAACAGTCGCGGATTCAGCGTTGCGGTTAAGCGTCGAAAAGCGCCGCGTTTCGACGGGGTTATATGAACGGAAGGTCAATCGCCATGGATTTAAAAGAACGTTACGTCGCCGCCGCGGAGCGGTACGACCAAAGCGAGGTTATGTATAGACGGTGCGGGCGAAGCGGAGTCCTGCTCCCTCAAATCAGCCTGGGATTCTGGAAGAATTTCGGCGCGGTCGATCCTTACGAACGCAGTCGCGCGATCGCGCATTACGCGTTCGATCACGGCGTCGCGCATTTCGACCTTGCCAACAACTACGGGCCGCCCTACGGAACGGGCGAAGAAACGTTCGGTCGACTCATGGACGACGACTTTCGACCGTATCGCGACGAGCTGTTCGTTTCCACCAAAGCCGGATACGACATGTGGTCGGGACCCTACGGAAACCTGGGATCGCGAAAATATCTCATGTCCAGTCTCGACCAGAGTTTGCGGCGCATGCGGCTCGACTACGTCGACTTGTTCTACAGCCACCGCTACGACCCGGACACGCCGCTCGAAGAAACGCTTCAGGCGCTCGTCGACGCCGTCAAACAGGGCAAAGCGCTTTACGTCGGGATCAGCCGCTGGCCGCTCGACGCGCTGAAAGTCGCGGAAAAATACCTGCGCGAACGCGACGTTCCGCTGCTGATCTATCAGGGTCGGCTCAACTTGCTTGATCGCGGCCCGATCGAAGAGGGTCAGTTGGAGTTCTGCCGGGAACATGGAATCGGCTTCATCGGGTTCTCCCCGCTCGCGCAGGGCTTGCTCACCGACCGCTATCTCAACGGAATCCCCGACGACAGCCGCATGGCGCGCGACGCTTCGCTCAAAAAGAGCGCGTTGACGCCGGAACTGTTGAAGAAATTGCGCGAGCTTAACGTCCAGGCGGCGGAACAGGAAAAGACGTTGGCGGAATTCGCGTTGAGATATGTTCTCGACCAGCCGGGCGTGACAAGCGTCATCGTCGGCGCGAGCTCCGTCGAACAACTTGCCGCCGATTTGAAGGCGATTCAACCTGAGCCGCAAGATTAGAGGCGAGCGTTGCGAAACCGCCGTTTGACGTTCGGGCGGTTGACTATTGAGAAATTCTCGCTTATACTGTCATTAACCTGCGCATAATTGACGTTCAGCCTCTTGTCAAACCTGCGCATAATGACGTTTCAACAACATACCAAACCTGCGCGTGAAGTAAAGTGTCATGGCGACGATCTTAAAACGCAAGACTTACGAAAAATTGCTCGAGTTGAAAAAAACGCTCGACGGTAAAAAGGCGATTCTCATCGAAGGAGCAAGGCGCGTCGGCAAATCGACCGTTTGCGAAGAATTCGGCAAAAACGAGTATAAAAGTTGTCTGATTATCGATTTCGCCAAATGTCCGAACGAGGTCAAAGGGTATTTCCAGAAGCATATGGACGATCTGGACACGTTTTTTATGCTTCTTTCGACTTATTACGGCGTCAAATTGTACGAAAGGGAGTCGCTCGTTGTTTTCGACGAGGTTCAGACGTTCCCCAAGGCAAGGGAATGCGTCAAATATCTCGTCGCCGACGGAAGATATGACTATATCGAAACGGGATCGTTAATCTCAATCAGGGAAAACGTCAAAGACGTCGTCATTCCGTCGGAAGAACGACGTTTGAAGATGTATCCAATGGATTTTGAAGAGTTTTGCGTCGCGTTAGGCGACGAACCAATCGTCGCGTATATTCGAAAATGCTTCGAGGAACGAGTTCCGCTTGAAAAAGAACTGCACGACAAAGCCATGCTCCTTTTCAAGCAATATATGCTCGTAGGAGGCATGCCTCAAAGCGTTCTCGCTTTCCTTGAGAGCCGAAAAGACTTCGACAAAGCCGACGAGGAAAAAAGGGATATTCTCTCCCTTTACCGTAGCGACATTATGAAAATTAGCGCGCGATACAAAAGTAAAGTCCTCGCCATATTTGATCAAATTCCCGGTCTTTTGTCGCAACATGAGAAACGAGTCGTTTTTAAAGACGTTACGGGGAACGGCGGCGTCGATCGTTACGAAGACTCTTTCTTCTGGCTGGCGGACTCAATGATCGCCAACGAGTGTTTCTTGTGCAACGATCCGAACGTCGGACTCTCGATCAACGAGAACAGAGCGTATGTCAAATGCTATCTTGGCGACGTCGGGCTGCTTGTCAGCCATGCGTTCGACGAAAACGAACTGCTTGAAGACGACGTCTACAAACAGATACTCGGGGACAAACTAAACATCAACGAAGGAATGCTTTACGAAAACGCTATCGCTCAGGCTCTGACGGCAAACGGACATAAATTGTATTTCTATACGCATTATAACCCGGACAAACACCGAAACGACATAGAGATCGATTTTTTGATCTCGAACAACAGCAAGTTGAAATACAAAATTTTCCCGATCGAAGTGAAGTCGGGCAAGAAATATTCCATCGAGTCGCTGAAACGATTCAGGGAGAAATTCGGCTCTCGAATTGGGGAATGTTACGTTATCCACCCGAAAAATCTCAGCTTCAAAGACGGTATTGTCTGCATACCGCCTTATATGACGATTTGTTTGTGAGAAAGACAAATCCCAAAAGGCGACGACGAAAGTTCGCATTTTTATTGATTGTTTGCAGTTTTGTAAATATGCAAACATTCAATAAAAAATTGAATAAAAAACGACGAGCGTCCAGATCCGTTTGGGGATCGTCGGAGCCCGTCGTTTCAACGGTTGCGTTGTTTATTAGCGACACTCTATCTCAAAAACGTCGGTGCTTCATACGTTCTTATGTCGCGTTTACACGAAAGGCGAAGAGTCGCGGCTTATTCCTAAATAAACTTTTTGTTTATCTAGTAATACGACGCTACTTCGACTGAAAAATCTGAAGAGAATCCGGAGCTTTTTCCAATTCTTCCCCGGACAAATCCCACGAAGAGGGCGTTATTAACGTCGACAGACGCGGAAGTCTGACAATCGCCTCCATCGACCTTTGCGACAGGTTCTCGCAAGAGACGAGAATCAGCACCCCTATTTCAGGACGGGACGATAGAAGCGCCGACAGCTGTCGATCGTCGATTGAAGAATAACTTAAGTCCAACACTACAGACTCTTCCACGTCGTCGAGAACGTCTTTGAGCAAGTCCCATCTGGCAAAATCTTTCGACGTCTTAATTGCGTCCAGAGACAAACGCTCATACTCCAACCATTTGGGAATCCAACGGGGAGGACGATGCGAGGGGACGATTATAAAACCTCCGTCGGCGATAAAATACGAGAGATCGCCCCCAAACCACATCGTTGTTTCTTTCGGCGAGTCAAGTTGATACAACGCGTTCCATTTCAGTCGATATCCCAGATGAATCGCCGATATAAGGGGCGCCATAAACAGGAAAACAAGAGTCGTCGCCTTCACAAGCGCCAACGCGACGGTCGTCGAACGACGCAATACTTTTTCCATTCGATAGGCTCTCATTGTTCCGTTACGTTTCAAAAGAGATTGTTGATTAGAAAAGCGCGGACATGAACGTATTCGACAAAACGGGAGCGGCGAGTCTGAGAACCGCCGAGATCGCCGCCGCGCGTTTGCTCGAAATTCCCGAACGCGAGTTAGAACTTAAACCCTTCGGGCGCTTCTTTCGGGGCGCCGCCGGCTTTGACGCCGATTCCGTTGGCGTTGAAGCGGAGCTTGTCTTTGGTGGCGTTGCACGGTCGATTGATCACGACCGGCTCGTTTTCGGCGTCGCGGAGGACGAACGTCGTCGACCCGCCCCCGTCAAGGTTGAGTCCGACGTAGGCGCCGAGGTTTTTGAGCTGAGTCGCGACTTGTTCGTAGGTCGCGCCGACGCTGAATCCTTTTTGACGTCCGTCGATCGTCATCAGGTAGACGTACTTCTTGTCTTTCGAGAACCCGACCGCCGTGCGCGGATGAACCGCTTTGTCCGTTTGTTCCAAAACTTCGCCGCCCTGAAGAACGATTCTGTTGCCGGAGACCGCCTGTTGAATTTCGCTCAGGTCGTCTCCTTCGTTGTAGACGCAAATGTCGACGTCGCCGTTTTTCTTAACGACAAAGGACGGATAGTTCGCGACGGGTTGCGATTCGACGAACCCGTCGGAAACGCCTAAACCGATAAGATTGGCGTCGCCCGACGTCGAGATCGTCTGCGCGTTGAACGGGTTGTAAAAATTCGCGTTGACGGCGACCGAAAGACCGGAATCTTTGAGGAATCCGGCGGTCGTCTGGCGCGTCGTCTCGCGCGTTTCCGGCTCGAAATTCTCGTTCGGCGGGGTCGTCTTAAACTCGATTCCCGGAACGGTTATGTCGATTCGCGCGGCGCAGACTTTCATGAGCGGGTCGGCGACTTCATAAGTCGCGACGTCGATTCCGTCGTACATTGGAACCCATTTGGGGGCGTCTTGAGCTTGCGCGATTGTCGCCGCGAACGTTAGCGCCAGGGCGATTGAAAAAAGGCGTCGTTTCATCGTTTTCGTCTCCGTGTTTGCGTTGTCGTTTAACTTATTAAAAACATTGCGGTTGAGCGTCGCGTTGCGGGGGATTAGCCTCGTTTGCCTGCAGCGTTCGGGCGACTTCGCGCCCTGCCGTTTGCGGCTCTTATAAGTCTACGCGCCGCCTCGTTTGCCTGCAGCGTTCGGGCGACTTCGCGCCCTGCCGCTTGCGGCTCTTATAAGTCTACGCGTCGTCTTGTTTTGGGGTTAACGAATCTTCGCGGCGTTTTCTATCGATTCTTTTCTTTGCGGAGTCGTAACTTAACGCGACGATCCAGATGAAGAACGCCAGGCACGCGCAGCACAGCGACCACGTCTCGGCTAAATCGACGTTTCCGTAACGTCCGTGCCGTTTGCCTTTGACGCTCACCAGATCGACGCCGACGACTTCGGAGGCGCCGCGCGTTCCTTTGGCTCGAATTCGGCCGGCGGGGTCGATCCACGCGGAAAAGCCGCCGTGGGTCGCGGATATGACCGAGCGTCGGTTCTCGATCGCGCGATAGACGTGCGTCGCCAGATGCATGTCGGTCTCTTTGCCGCATCGGAACCAGCCGTCGTGGGAGACGTTGACCAGGACGTCCGGATCGGCGTCCGCCGCTTTATACTCTTGAATTTGCGCTTTAATCATATGCGGAATCGAGCTTTCGAAGCAAATGTTCGGCGCGAGAATAAAACGCGCGGCCGACTCTCTGGGCGAAACGCGAAACGCGCTCGGCCCCCTGCCCCGACCGAGAACGTTTTCCGCGCAAACCGCTTTAATCTCCCACGAGTCCGGAAGATATTTCAGGAACGGAATATACTCGCCAAAGAGAACCAGATGGATTTTGTCATAACGGCGAAACGCAAGCGAGTCTTCGTTAACTAACGACGAAGTCGGCGCTTGCGTCAGTTCCGCCGGATCAATTTGATCGACGAGCGTCTCGTCGCCGACGTATGGAACAATCACGGCGGCGTTGTGAGTCGTCGGAACGCCCGCCTGATCGAAAACGGCGGAGGCTGTTCCCAAAAGCGCCGTCGCGCCGAGCTTTGCGGTCATTTTCAACATGCCGCGCCGCTGAGAGATCATTTTGTCGCGAACGAAAATCAGCCCGTCTTGCGCGTCAAGTCGCGCCGCTCCTTCAAGCGCGGCGTACTTCGGATACTTTTCGGCAATTTGCGACGCGTCAAGAGTTTCGGAACCGACTTTTATCGTGTCGAACGAGTTGATCAACGCGTTGTAATCGTCGTCGGCGTCGAAGAAATAGCCGGAATAGCACCCCTCGGGCCAGACGATCAGGTCGTACCCGCCCTCTTCTCGCGCCGCTCGAAACGCGAGCGCGCGGTACTTGTCGGAAACCTCTTTATTGAGACCCTTTGGAGGCGGAAAGCGATACTGCGTCGAATCCTGAAGCAGCGCGATTTTTAAGGACGGAAACCCCGCGTCGCGCGCGTCCGATTCCAGGCCGTCGAAATAACTTAAGCGCGACGAGCCGTAGATCAGCACGCACAGCAAGACGATCGCCGCCAGGCTGACGTATCGAACGGCGCGACGTTCCGCGCCCTTCCCGTCGGCGTTCAACCGTCGCGTAAACGCCTCGCCAAGCAGCGCGCCGATAAGAACGATCGCCGCGCCGACTCCGTACTCGCCGAGCGGTTCCGCGATCTGTATGAACATGGGAACGTCGTAGAGCGCGTGAGACAGCCCCGCGAACGAGAAGCCGCCGAGCATACGGTTGCGAACCCATTCGATCGCGACCCAGCAAATAGGAGACGCAAGCCAGATCGGCGCGCGCAACATGCGATTCATCGCGCGACATAACCCGATATACAGCGGAAGATAAAACGCAAGGTACCCCGACAGAACAACCCAGCCGACCGTCGTGATCGGATGAGGATAAGAGACCCAAACGACGGTAAAAAGCCAGAAGATAAACGACGCGAACCAGATCTGCGAATATTCGCCGGACACAGCGCGACCGAGTCGGCGCAGAACCCCGCGTTTCTTCGCGTCAGACTCGGAACGTTCGACGCGGCGCGACGCCAAAACGCTCCACAGGAGCGGCGCGAGAAAAATCGCGTATTTCCAATGGAGCGGAGGGAGCGCGACGCAAAATAAAATCGACGACGCGAGCGCGATCCAAAAAGGGAAAAATCGTCCGGTAAAGCGTTTCAAAGCGTTCCTCCGCCAAAGCTTGTCGTTACTTCTTAACGAAAACGGCGTTCCAGCCGCCGTCGCGAACCATAGCCGCCTGAATCGCGTCTCCTTTGCGAACGGCGCCGCGCGTTATTTCAATCGCGTTCGCGTCCTGATCGGACTCCGGCGCGTCCCGATAGAACGTCGCGTCGTATTCCGCGCCGTCGTCGAGGAAATCGAGCGTAAGATCAAGCGTTCTCGCCTTTTCGTTCGTGATCGCCGAGACGAGCCAATTGGAGCCGCTTCGCCGAGCGACGGCGTAAAACTCGCCGATTTCGCCGTCGAGCGCGATCGTGTCGTCCCATGTCGCGGGCAAGCCGACAAGATACTCCAAACCCTTTTGACCTTTATAAACGCGCGGCAAGTCGCACAGACAGCGCAGGGGCGAATCGAGAACCGCGCAGAGCGCCAATTCGTGAGCGCGCGTTCCGACGACCATCGTCGACGCGTCGGACTCAGTCTGCTCTCTGAGAGGTTTGTACGTTTCCAAATGAGCGTCGCGGAACCCGCCGGGCGTGTAGTCGCCGGGCCCGATCAAACAGCGCGTGTACGGAAGCGTCGCGAC
>JAEEGL012846527.1_pt1 | contig 12083 bp, 11 predicted proteins | sample 9134231 | NCBI WGS metagenome assembly JAEEGL01 (sample SAMN16246548, study PRJNA631951) | gut metagenome | biome: gut microbiome; feature: rumen; material: fiber-attached | host: Bos | place: Iran: Karaj | collected 2018-10
ATCATATAAGAAAATTCTGTATATGTAATACCTGTTTCAAGTCTTCTTTTAATTATATCTTTATCTAACATATAATTAAGTGGAAAATATTTACCATAATCTCTTAAAAAATCCATAAAATTAATATCTTTAGACCAATCATAATTATTAACAACATCAAAACCAAATATTTTTTTAGCTTGATTAGTTAAACATTTTATATTATGTTCTATTTCCTCAATTGGTTTCATTTCTCTTTCTGAAGTTGGTCTTGGATCTCCTATTCTACCTGTTGCTCCTCCAACTAATAAAATTGGATGATGTCCAGCATTAGCAAGTCTTTTACTAATTAAAAATGATGAGTAATGACCAATATGCATTGAATCACCAGTTGGATCTGTACCTATATAAAAAGTAACGTTACCATTATTTAACTTATCTGCTAAAGCAGGATCAGTAATATCCTTAATTAAACCTCTCCATACTAATTCATCATATATTTTCATTTTTATTCCTCCTTATTTGTGGAACCAATTCCACCTTTTCTTTCTCTTTTAACTTCTTCTTCATCATCAGTACAATAATATTTCATAAATATTCCTTGAGCTATTCTATCACCCTTTTTTATTTCAAAATCTTTACTGCCATGATTAATTAGTTTAATTGCTATATGTCCTTCATTATCAGAATTATTATAATAATCAGCATCTATAATACCAACACTATTTGATAAGCAAACATCATATTTAAAACCAATACTACTTCTATCAAATATATAAAAAACTTCATCATCATTCATGCATACTTTAATACCAGTTTTAAAAGCATGAGACTCATTTGGTTTTAAAACATAATTTTCTAATGATTTAAAATCATAACCAGCGCTCTTTTTAGTACTTCTTTTTGGTATTTCAATTTCATTATAAAGTTTTTTACTTGAAGAAATATCTTTTTTAAATTGTTCAAATGATATTTTTTCTAATTTTCTCATAATAATTCCTCCAAAATAAAAAGGTAGCACATAAGGACGAAATATATTCGTGGTACCACCTTAATTTATAGATTAAACTACATCTCTAAGATTATAAAGCATCACCTATTTGGTTCCAAAATATGTAACTCATTATGAATATTTAATAGTTCTCACCAACCACTATCTCTCTTTAAAATATAAATTCATAAATCTTTTATTTTTTCATCACCAATTACTAAAAAGTATAAAATAATTTTTATTGTTTGTCAATTTTTTCTACAAATGTAGCTACATATTTAATAATTTCAACACTTTCATATATTTCACTATTAAATTTAACAATATCACCTATTTTAATATCATTAAGAACATTATTTTTATTAAATATATATTTTATACCATTAGATTCAATTATTCCATTAAAACCATCATATTCTATTACTTTACCTATATTATTCATTTTAAACCCCTTCCAATATCAATATTTAAATTATTAATTTCATATATTGCCCTATCTTTATTAATAGAATTATTCATTATATATGTATGATAATTATTATCACTATCAATATAAATATAAAAATCTTCTCCAACATATGCCTCTTTAATATCATAATCTATATTTATATCAATATCATTTATTCTTTCACCACCAAGAAATCTATCAAGTAATTCTATCTTGTATATAGCATCTCTAGCAGAAACTAAATCATTATAATAAACAATTTTATCTCTTAGTGTTCTATATTCAGTTTTAATATTTCTATTAAATTTATAATTTAAATAATCATCTTCAGAATATAATATAATGGCATCACCATTAGAAAATAAATTAAACTTTACTCCATATAATGCCTCATAAGAATCTTTAAGTTCGTTAGGACTAGTTTTATAACTTGATAAAGCATAATCACCAGTAATTAAAATATTTTCTATTCTATCACTACTTTTATATGATTCAGTAACTAAATCATTACAAAAATCCATCAATAATTGAAATAAATCTTCATCAGTAATATCATCTACTTTACTATGTCTAAGTTCATTTAAAAATACCGTATTACCATTTCTTATACCACTTACTCTTGACACTAATTTTCCTGTATTACAATCAGTAAATCTAATATGAAAACCATTCTTATCAGTTATACAAAAATTATATAAATCTTCATATACTCCACCACATCTCATACAAGACCCAGTTCTCTCACCATAAGTAAAATTCATCATATTAGTAACATTGCCAATACATATATTTACTTTTTTATTTGGTCTCAAAACATAATCCTTATCAATTGGAGGAACAGTAATATATTCTTTTTTAAATGCTTTTTTTACTAATGATAATATTCCTTCTATCTTATCATTTCTAGACTTAGTCGATTTATTAGGTCCTGGATCACTAACAATATATTTAAAATTATCTACTCCAAATAATTTAGAATATTTAATACTTTTTATATCATAACAATTAGCATAATCAATTATTTTACTAATAGAATAATCTTCTATATTAGTTTCTTTATCAATAACATAAAAATTATTAATTAAACTTCCTACCATACATGGGCCTATATCAACATCACATTTTAAACTAACTTCATCAAAAGTATGACCCCATCCAAGTAATTTATATTTATTTAATATTCTATTTAATTTATTACATAATTTATCATCATCAAGTAAATGTTTAGAAACTATTTCAGAGTCTACTTCAGATAATATATCTAATAAATCAAAATTATTAGCTATTATAGGTTCATAAACAAACTTATCACCACGTTTAATCTCATATTTATATTTATATTTTTCATATATTGCATTTAAAACATCTTCAAATAATTTTAAATACTTTTTATCATTATCACTAAGTTTATTATTATAAGGATCCTTCTTAAAATAAATAATATTTTCAAACTCTTTTGTTACAACAAAATCATCAAATTTATGAGTAGTTCTAGCAAGTCTAATAATCTCATCTACTCTATTAGTTTGAATAATTCTCTTTTTATAATAATTTCTTTCAGGAATTTTACCAATGTTTAAATAATCATAATAATCACCAATATACTCTTTAACATATTTTTCTCTTTCTAAAGCAATATATTTATTAGTAAAATCATGTACAAAATTAATACTCTCTTTATCACCATTCTTAATTTTTTTACATAGTTCATTAACATTAATATCCTTCAAATAAATAGAAAGTTCAGGATCATCAAATATAATATGGCCAATTATAGCTTTGATAGAATCAGAAGAATAATCATAACTAGAAATAATAGTTTCAAAATAATCAAAAATACTAACTTTTTCTTTTTCATCAATCCTAAATTTTCTTTGTAAAAAAGCATTTAATACAGTATTAATAGTATCATTATTAAGCATAATACTATCTTCATTAAATAAATCTAATAATTTATTTAATTTTTTACTATCCATATTAATAATATTTCTAATGTTTTCATTTCTTAAATATGGAAATATAACATAGTTAACCATAGAAAATAACTCATAAAAATTTTCTCTATTTAAATGATAATAATCAATATAAGCATCAATTAAATTAGTATATATATTATCTGAATATAAAATACTATCGTCTCTAATAAAAACATTTTCATCAATATACTCTATATTTTCTTTTGATAAACCATATATTTTAAAATAAGAATCTACATATTTTAATTTAATATCATCAGATAATAGTTTTATTAAGTCATATAATAATTTACTCTTAAATTTATCTTTATTAATAATAAAATAATCAAATAAATTATCATATTTATTATTAAAAGCATATTTTACTACTTCAGAATAATAAGCATCATATTTATCATCATTTTTATCACTATGATCAATTATATTTATAATATCGTCCTCAGTTAAATAATCAATATAACTTTCTCCATTTTCATATTTATCAATAAGATCAAAAATAGATAATTTACCACAACTAATGAGTTTAATAATTATCTTGTTTTTATCATCAAAATCATCAACTATTTTAAATAAATTATTAGGTCCAATAGAATCTACTTTATCAATTATATTATAGATTTCTCCATTAGTTAATTTTAATAATAAAAATGATGTTTCATAAGATGATAATTCGTTATCAGAAGTAATTATTTTAATAATTTCTTCATGTGAAAACAAATCTTTTCCAGTAACTTTATAACAATTAATAACTGTTCTAAAACTATTTAAAAAGATTTCTTTTCTATTCTCAAAAGAACTATTAAGTATTTTAGAATAATAATCTAACATTTTTTGATCAAATGCATTTGAATTATCATTATTCATCTATCTTTCACCATTATAATAATAGCATAATTTAAAGCAAAAAAAAAGAAACTATAATAGTTTCTATCCACGGCTAAAATATTTACCATCACGTGTAGTTATAACTACTTCATCACCTTCAGCAATAAACAAAGGTGCTTTTAATGTATAACCAGTTTCAATAGTAATATCTTTTTGTGCTCCACTTGTTGTATTACCTTTAACAGCATCAGGTGCACTAATTACTTTATATGAAACTTTTTCTGGTAATGAAATACCAACAACTTCCCCTTCAATAATCATTGATTCAACTTCCATTCCTTCTTTTAAGAATTTAACTTGATCTTCAATTAAATTAGCAGGAATTTCTAATTGATCATATGTATTTAAATCCATAAACACATAATTATCACCAGCAGCATATAAATATGATAAATTATTTTTTCTTACATCTGCCTTTTCTAATTTAATAACAGCATTAAATGTAATTTCTTGAGTAGTACCAGCCTTTAAATTCTTTAGCTTTGTTTTAACAAAAGCACTACCTTTACCAGGTTTAACATGTAAGAATTCTACAACTTGGTAAATAACTCCTTCATATTTAATAGTCATACCATTTTTTATATCATTAACATTAAACATATATTACTACGCAGCCTTTCTTTCTTTATGAGCAGTTGTTTTATTACATTTAGGACAAAATTTATTAATCTCTAATTTTCCTTCAGTATTTTTTTTGTTTTTACTTGTTAAATAATTGATGTTTTTGCATTCAGTACATTGAAGTGCAACACCTTCTCTATTTTCTTTCTTTGCCATAGGACTTTTTCTCCTCCTTTTTTATACAATATGAATTATAACAAACTAACATTTAAATATCAAGAAAAATATTGACCTCAAATAATGTTTTAAACCATTTTATGGTGATTTTCTAGTAATTTATTGAAAAATGTACTTGAAAACGCATATTTTTTATGTTATTATTAATTAGCGATGGACCTTTAGCTCAATTGGTTAGAGCATCCGGCTCATAACCGGGCGGTTGCAGGTTCGAGTCCTGCAAGGTCCACCACTTTATTTAATGCAGGTGTGGCGGAATTGGCAGACGCACTAGACTTAGGATCTAGCGGAGCAATCCATGGGGGTTCAAGTCCCTTCACCTGCACCAAATATGTTAAAAAACCAGTTTTACTGGTTTTTTATTTTGCATAAAAAAAGTATACATAAATATACTTTAAATTAATATCTATAATATACAGGTTCATCCTTTTCTAGTTCATCACATCGAATATATGTATCATTAAAATCCTTGTCAGAAATACCATACATATTGTCATCATTAGTTATGTTGATAAATCCACCAACTTCTATTTTCATATCTACACCATTTTTGTCAATAATTATATTATCATGAACCTTAACGAATACTTGAACATTTGCTTTTGGAATATATACCATATCCATATTAGAATCTGGAATATATTTAGATTTAAAAATAGAGTCTGGAACTATCCATGAATTATTATGACCATTTTTATCAATAACTGCATTACCATCCATATCTGCTTTAGTTACAATCCAACCAGGTAAATTAGTATTTTCATCTATATCAACATTAGCAATGCATTCTTGTAACTCTTCTCCATTTTCACCAACAATCCAAGTAACAACTTCTTCTCCAACCATTCCTTGTCTTGCCAATATTTTACCTACTTTTTCAGCACTAAAAGGAACTAAATATCCACTATTAATTCCATTAGAAACATATTCTCTAACATCTACTTTTATAAAATCATTATTCATCTTTTTCCCTAACTAGAAAATTATTAACCCATTCTTTAACTTGAATATCAGAAATGGATTTAAATGTATGAGTATCTATTAATAAAGCATTTGGCGAAATCATATTCTTAACAGTTGCTGCTGCTTTATCAATTGTAGTACCACCACTAGTACAGAAAAGAGCAACACTTTTACCACTAAAATTATATTGTTTTAAAAATTCAGCAACAATAGGTGGAATTGTATAATACCATATAGGAAATCCTATAAAAATAGTATTATAATCATCAAAACTAGCAATATTCCATGCTATTTCTACTTTAGCTTTACCAAGTTTCTCTTTATTACATCTAGAAAAAGGATTCTTCCAATTTAAATCTTTTTCTGAATAAGGAATTACTGGAGTAATTTCATATATTTCAGCATTCATATACTGAGCTATTTGAGTTGCTACCTTTTTAGTTTTCCCCGTTGCAGAAAAATAACAAACTAATGCTTTATCCATAAATATCTACTTCCTTTTACATATATTACTCTTCGATATTTATTATAACATCTAAAACAATAATTTGGTACAATTCTTTTATTACTTTACTAATTCAAGTTTCAAATCATTATTAAAAATATCAATTAAATTCAAACCATATTTTTTATATATACTTTCTACTTCATAAAAAGATACACTTGGTATATACCAATCAAAATACTTATTATAATACTTACTTTCTTTAAACATACTTTTATTACCAAGTACAATAAATAAATCAGTAATATTGCGACTATTAACATCATTAGATTTATTTATCTTAAGATTTTTTAATCCTAATATCTTATTAAATGTATATGCTCTATTAAATAGTGATTTACCTCTAACACATGATATTGAATAGTCATATAGAAAAGATAATACTTTAAAAACTTCCGTACTATTCATTGAACAAGGCATTGTAAATGGATTAAAAATTAAATCAGTATATGACTCAATACTTTTACTTCCTTTTTCATACTCTATGTAATGTAATCTAAACATATTAGTTACATCTACATCATGACTTTCTAATAAATTATTCTCTTTTTTATTCTTTTTATTTACTAAGGTTCTAATCTTCTTACCTAAGTTCATATTATTCTCCTTCTTAAATAAAGTATGTATTATTATATAACTTTTAAATAAAAAAGCAAATCAAAAGCAATCTTTAACGATTGCTTTCATTATAAACTAGAAGATTCTTTCTTATATAGTGTCTTATATAATTTTGAGTTTTCTATTAAATATTCATGTGTTCCACTTGATTCTAAAACACCTTTATCAATTACATTTATTATATCTGCACTTTCAATAGTAGTAAGTCTATGAGCAACTATTACAACTGTATGATCTTTAGATAATTCATCAATTGTTTTCATAATATAATCTTGAGATTCATTATCAAGAGCACTAGTAGCTTCATCAAACAATATAATTTTTGTATTTAATAGAAGAGTTCTAGCTATTGCTAATCTCTGTTTTTGACCACCTGATAAATTAATACCACCTTCTCCTACTAAAGTATCATATCCATTAGGTAAACTCATAATATAATCATCAATATAAGCTCTCTTACATACATCTCTAACTTCTTCTAGTGTTACATCATCTTTAACATATTTAAAGTTATCTAAAACACTACAATTAAATAGAAATGGAGCTTGTCTAATAATAGAAATACTACTTCTTAATGACTTCTCTGTTAAATCTTTAATATCTATTCCATCAATATAAACATTTCCTTCACTAGAATCAAAATATCTTAATAGTAGATTAAAGATTGTACTCTTTCCATTACCACTTCTTCCTACAACTGCAGTCTTTCTATTAGGTTTAATTTTTAAATTTAATCCATTTAATGTATACTCATCGTTCTCTCTATATTTAAAGAATACATCTTTAAATTCAATTTCACCTTTTATATTATCAAGAACCTGATTACCAAATACTTCATCTTTATATAATCTATTATTTAATATTTCATCTATTCTTTTTAAAGAAACAGATATCTTATTAAATTGAACACCAAAATCTGAAAAAGAATTAACTACATCATCTATTCTCCAAATATAAGTTTGAGTAACAGTAAACATTGCATATACTATTTTACCATCTATAAATAACTTACCAGCAGTATATAATATTGTAAATTCTAATATAAAATATATTAAATTACTTAATGTATAATATCTAGATTCATATGTTTTAATACTTAATGAATGACTAAATAAATCATTAATAATATTCTTCATTTTATTTTCTATACTACTTTTTATACCAAGAGCTTTTATTTCTCTAATACCACTTATATTCTCAGTAGATTGTTTACTAAACTTATCACTTTCTTTTTTAACCTTTTCTTGCTCTTTCTCTATTTTAGGAAAATAATGATAAGCAAGTAACCCATTAACAAAAGCAAATACTAATAATTCTACACCAAGTATAACAGATATTTTAAAACAAATAACCATTGCCAAGAACATAACAAATATCTTACATAATAATTTAATAATATTACCAAGTAATGACATAATACAATCTGTATCACTATGTAATCTATTAATAAATTCTCCTACTCCAATATCTTCAAAAGCAATCGCAGGTAATTTATCAATTTTCTTATATAAATCTATAGTAATATTTTTTGTAAAATCAACTTCCATTTGATTAAATACAATATCAATACCTCTCATAGCTATTACATATCCATAAACATTTAATGCAAACCATAGTAATAAATAATACATAAAGTTATATATATCTTTAACAAGCAAAAATTCTAAACCTTTACCCCATAAATAAGCTGTACCTAATGGAGGAACAATAAAAGAAATAGTAAAAAAGACATACAAAAACAATTTAAATTTATCGTTTTTTAAATATTTAAATATGATTTTAAAATTCTTAAACTTTTTCATAATATACCTCCTTATATTTAAAAAGAAGAAAACAATAAAAATCTACTCCTTCTTAAACCTAAAACATTATATCACAAGAGAAAAATATAGTCAACCATTTTTGGTTGACATTAATATTTTATATTTTAGTTATAATTAAAACCAAACCTACTATTAAGGCTTGAAGTAATATTACTACTTTAATAACGTTAAACAAATCTTTTCTTTTGTTTTTTTCCACATCAACTTTTGTTATTTTCTTTTTACTTTTCATATAATCAGTTTAACACATCAAAACCAAATAATCTATAATAAACGTTAAAAATAGTGTATAATTATATTGGTGATGAAAAATGATATATTATTTTATAGGAATTAAAGGTAGTGGTATGAGTGCTCTTGCACAAGTAATGCACGACCTAGGATATAATATTATAGGTAGTGATAAACCTGATCATTTCTTTACTCAAATTGAATTAGAAAAAAAAGGTATAAAAATATTGGATTTTAATCCAGATAATATTAAAGAAGGAATGATTGTTATTCAAGGTAATGCATTTAATGATGATCATCCAGAAGTTCAAAGAGCAAAAGAACTAAATTTACAAATATATACTTATCAAGAAATGATTGACAAATTAACACACGAAACTAAATTAATTGCTATATCTGGTTGCCACGGTAAAACAACAACTACTACAATGATGAGTACTGTATTAGAAAATGTTGGCATTAATTACCTAATTGGTGATGGTACTGGATATGCAGAAAAAAATAATGATTATTTTGCACTTGAAGCTTGTGAATTTAAAAGACATTTCTTATCATATAATCCATATTATGCAATCATAACAAATGTTGAATTAGATCATACAGACTATTATAAAGATTTAAATGATGTTATTGATGCATTTACTACGTTTGGTAACAAAGCAAGACATTATATAGTCGCATATGGCGATGATGAAAATATTAAAAAAATTAAATTTAATAAACCAATATTTACATATGGATTTAATGAATCAAATAACTTATATGCTAAAAATATAAAAATAGAAGATGAAAAAACAAATGCAGATATTTATATTAATAATGAATTTTATAATAATATAACATTCCCATTTGTTGGTGATCACCTATTATTAAATTGTATGGCTGTATTAAGTGTATGCTTCTTAGAAAATATTGATAAAGAAGAAGTTAAAAAACAAGTATTAAAAATTAAACATGCTAAAAGAAGATTTATAGAAGAAAAATTTGGAACAAATATTTTGATAGATGATTATGCACATCATCCAACTGAAGTAAAAGTTACAATAGAAGCTGCCAAAAAGAAATATCCTGATAGAAAAGTAATTGCTATATTTAAAGCACATACTAAATCAAGAGTTAAATATTTTCATAAAGAATTTGCTGATGCATTAAATATTGCAGATAAATGTTATGTAATGCCTATTGGTGAAGATAGAATTGAAATTGGTTATGAAGAAGTAACACACTTTGATATATTAAAAGATACAACCAATGGTGAAGAAATAACACTAGATATGGCAGATAAATTATTGCAATACAAAAATAGTGTTCTATTATTTATGAGTAGTAAAGATATCTATTTCTTAGAAGATAAATATAAAGAATTAGCAAAAGAAAACCACCTAGTATAAACTAAGTGGTTTTTCTTAAATGTATCAAAATAGAATAAACTATTCTCTACTATTTAAACGGCTAAAAATGTATTTAATAGAATTAACTACACTCTACAATTCCAAACGGTTAAAATGTATTAAATAGAATAGACTACTCTCTACCTTCCAAACGACATAACAAATCAATTTTAAACATTTCTTTTTGAGCATTTGCTTTAGAAATCATAATACCTTTATATGCTGTAAGTTCACTTCTATGACCATCTAACAAAATATCTTTAGGTTCTAGATTATTAAGCATAACAACGTTATTGTTTTTATAAACGGTATAATTTAATTTAACTTCTCCGTATACTTTAACAAATAATGAATCTGTTGGTAATCTTAAATCATATGTTTCAGTTTGTTCATGTTTATTAATTGAAACACATTCTCCTACAAATTCACCATTTCTTAATTTTGGATAGAAGTCAAACATTAATTTCTTATATGCGACCATGTTATATTTCTTTAAACTTCTTTCCAACTTTTTAAAATTATTTTCATCCAAATAATCTAAAATAAACCTATTTTTCATAACCCAAACCCCCTTATTGATTTGTGAATAAATTATAACACAAAGTATAAAAAAAGTCAAGTTTTTTCTTGACTTTTATTTTTGATTATGATAGATAAAAACCTATTTAAGCAAAATTATTTATGTTTGTTTTTGATTTCTTCTTTAAGAAGTTTAATAAATTCTTTTTGATCAACAGTAGTTGTTGTTTCACTACCATAGCATCTATAACTAATATTTTTTCCATCTTTTTCCTTGTCTCCAAGTATTAAAGTATATGGTACTTTCTTAACAACACTTTCTCTCATCTTATAACTTAATTTTTCTTCTCTATCATCTAATTCAACTCTAATGCCCTCTTTTTCAAGCATTTCTTTTACTTTGTTAGCATATTCTAAATGATATTCATTATTTACTGGAATAATATTAACTTGTACTGGACTTAACCATAATGGGAAAGCTCCTGCAAAGTGTTCAATTAATATACCAATAAATCTCTCAACAGAACCAAAAATAACTCTATGTAACATAATAGGTCTTACTTTTTCACCATTGCTATCAACATAAGTTAAATCAAAACGTTCTGGTAAGTTCATATCTAATTGAATAGTACCACATTGCCATTGTCTTCCAAGTGAATCAGTAACATGGAAATCAAGTTTAGGTCCATAGAAAGCTCCATCTCCAGGATTAATCTTACATTCTTTACCAGCCTTCTTACAAGCTTTTTCAAGAATTTCTTCACTCTTATTCCAAACTTCAATATCTCCAATATATTTTTCTTCTGGTCTTGTAGATAACTCAATTGTATATGGTAAATTAAATACACCATATATTCTATCTATAAATTTGATTAAATTAATAATCTCTTCTTCCATTTGATCTGGTCTCATAAATATATGAGCATCATCTTGAGTAAATGTTCTAACTCTAAATA
>JAEEGL012968695.1_pt1 | contig 12083 bp, 11 predicted proteins | sample 9134231 | NCBI WGS metagenome assembly JAEEGL01 (sample SAMN16246548, study PRJNA631951) | gut metagenome | biome: gut microbiome; feature: rumen; material: fiber-attached | host: Bos | place: Iran: Karaj | collected 2018-10
CGGCACTACAAGCGTGTCATCGAAGAACGTAACATGAGATTTGTGCGTAAATCAGAATGAATATCCTCACCTCGGCCTTGCATCCCGCTGGTTCATGATGATCCAGTCCAGCATCCGCTTCACCTTCGGACTCCCTTTCAGTCCCTCTCGTATTTGTTCTTTATCTTTCATCGATCAGTTGTTTCCATTGATTAATAATCGTCTCTATATTGAATCTAGCCGCAATTTGTAGTGCCTGCTCTGATTTTGTTTGCCAGTCTATTTTTGTAGCTTCTTCCATTCGTCGTGCCATGTCATTCACGTCACCATTACTGAAATACATGCCGAAGTCACCCATGATTTCCTGACTAGTGGGTAAGTCAGAAGAAATAACAGGAAGACCATGCGCCATAGCCTCTACCAATACCAGTCCAAATCCTTCCCAGCGTGAACTCAGTACATAGACTTGAGCATCAGAGTAGTACTGCTGAATGTGATTCGTGAAAGGATGAATCGTAATTCTATCTTCTAACTTGTACTTATGAATCAGTTGCCGATACATGGGTTCTTCAGGCCCTTCCCCAACAATATCCAGCGTCCATTCCTTATTGTTTTCAGCAAAAATATGGAACGCTTCTATTAACAAGTCAAAGCCCTTGTGAAAGTGAGAGAAACGCCCCACTGCCAAGAACTTCTTCGATGTTCCTTTTGCTCTTTTTCCAGGAATCAACGTCAAGGGGTTATAAATCACTTTTGTGGAGAAGTGATATCGGTTGGCATCATATTGGCAGAGCACCACTGTCGTGTCTAAAGCCTCTAACTGAAATTCATAATGTTTCTTCAGTTCTGCACCGATATATGTGGATTTTTCTCCAAACAAAGCTTCGTATGAATTATGAATCCATCCAATCAGTTTCGTGCTTCCAAATTGCTTCCGGCATGCAGCAAGTCTTACGGCCAAAGGGGCATGCACTCCTATGATAGTGTCATAATGTCCAAGCTGTAGCTCGTTAGCCAATGCGTTTCTTTTTTCAACAGGGAATGAGCTGTGGCTGTATAATTTTGAACTGTATCTCGTCTGTGGTAGCCATTTACGATATAGATAGCTATAGCCTTTGCAGCAGTAATTCTTCAATTTAGACGTAGCTGGGTAGTTTAAGAAACGGTAATGAATCTCTGCTTCCTCTAATCCATATAGGGTAGTGTCTTTTTGCTTGGGTTTGTCGAACGTCACAATAGTCACGTCATAGTCTTTTGCCAATTCCTTGGCAATCACCGCCGTCACCCGTTGTACCCCGCCAAACGAGAAGATAGAATCTATGAGGAAACAGATTTTCTTATTCATACTCTTCTTTATTTCCCAATTTCTTGGTACACCTCTTTATATAATGCTAGCAGATTCTCTGTTGTTTTCCTCCATGAAAAGAGCTTGGCGCGTTCCAATCCTACTGCTTTTTGCTTCTCATAGAAATCGTTATCGGTTTCTAAACGCAGCATCATGTCCGTAATCTCTTCAATGTTTTCGGGATTCACAAGTATCGCGTCTGAACCTGCAACTTCTGGCATAGACGATGTATTACCCGTTATTACAGGCGTACCGCATGCCATACTTTCTAAGATGGGAATACCAAATCCTTCACGTAATGACGCAAATAGGAAACAAAAAGCATGATAATATATACTAGGTAAATCTGCAAAGGGTAAATAGTCTGTTAAAACTATTTGTTCTCGGATGTTCTCTATGCCATTGTCAGTGAGTATGCGATTAATATAATCTTTAGTCAAACTGGTTACTAGTAATTTTCTTTTGAATTCAGAACGTTCAAGATATTTTGCATAGGCAATGATCATCCTTTCCGTATTTTTCCTATAGTCAGTGTTGCCAAGTATAAGAAAATAGTCTGGTTTATCTATGTATTTGAAAATTTCTCGTTCCCAATTCTTTTGAATACAGAATGCTTCATCATAGCTATTGTATAGCATGGATATTCTTTTAGTATTCAAATGAAAATGATTAATAATATTATTCCTTTCATAATTGGAAACAGTAATTATTCGTTTGCATTCCATTATGATTCTTGGTACAACGAAACGTCTATAGATTCTTCCCATATCTTGGTATCGAGATAGTTTTTGTTGTTGTCGGTTACGTGGTTCCAAGAATATAATGTCATGTAGCGTCAGAACTAATGGGATATCACACCATATCGGGGCAGTATTACTAGTACAATGCAATAATTCTACTCTATATTTCTTGGCAGCCCTTGGCAGTGCCCATTGCTCCCATAATGGATACGTTGGACAGTTCAGTTCTATAACGTGAACATTCCTGCTACTCTCTACGCAATGGTCTTCACCGGGTTTCACAAACACGTAGTATTCATTCTCCGTGTCCCTCTGCTGCAGTTCCTTAATCTCCTGCAACACCACGTAGTCCATACCGTGTTTGTTTTTACGGAATATCCGCTGTGCCTCTATGCCGATTTTCATCTTCTATTCTTTATAAATTTCATTAATGACGTGCTTCATCTGATGATTCCACGATAAATCAAGAATTGAATTTCTAATTTCTATAGGGGACATTGATAGTTTTTTATAAAAATCAATTATTTTGGGAATATCTATGGGTAAATCGTTTGCGGGTGCTTTTAAGACATATGGCTTATCATCAAAATCACTGTCAGTTTCAGAGTAGATAAAGGGAATCCCCCTTGCTGCATATTCTCTGTTTTTTAATGTTTTGATTTGTTGGATACCTACACGATGCCTGCCAAGACTACCTATACCCATATCGCACCAATCGAAAATCTGGTCTAGCGTTTTCCCGTGACGCTTACCATATAGAATTACATAGTCTTCCATGTGGTTTTCGGATATGATTTGTTTAAATTCTGCTTCACCTTCTGCAGAAAAGAAATAACCTACAACATGGAATTTGACGATATAGTCTTGGCGTTTTGAGTAATAATTGGCAAGTCCCTTGATGATTCTGTCAAATCCATGCCATCGATGTATTTCTGCAACGCCTATCAGATTTAATTCTTTGCTGGTGTCGTTCTTGGTAGTCTTCATGGGTACACTATCGAAGTCTATGCCGTTTGAAATATTGATTGTTTTTTTGCCAAAAATTTCTTTGTAATCAGAGAATGTAATGATAGCATCCAAATACTTGGCCAGTCTGTTTCGGAATAATTTATCCTGAAATATTTGTTTGCTCATCCCCTGGGCCTCATATTCAGCATCATAGGGATATGTTGGTATTTCCATCACCACTTTCATGCCTGCTTGTTTCATCCGTTTGACCATGCGAATCGTGAAAAGATTGGCATTATGGTTAGAACGGATATAGACAAATTCAATATCGTTCTTTTGTGCATATTTTACTATGGATGAGAATTCTATTCTCTTCATGATTTTGCTCATCATACCATTGCCGTAGTCTGCTATAGTATCATTGTCAACCATACGTCGTTTGGTTACGGTCTCCTCCATATAACACAACCGAACGTCCATACCACATGCCTTCAAGGCATTCACTTGGTATGATATCTTTTTGCTGATACCATTATTGGGGTCGGAACCATGAAAGATAAGGAACAAGGCTTTTCTCATAAATGTCCACAATACTCTTAAATTTGTCTGCTAAGGTATATATTTTTTGGCAAAGTTCCAAATATTTTGAAAGATTTTTGTCTGATAACAAATAATTTTCGTACATTTGCATTCAAATCAGTGTGTCAACGATGATTGAGGAAAGAAATTATAAAATAGTTTATTGTGCACCAGCTTTGTATTCCGCAGGTGGGGTAGAACGTGTCGTTTCCCTTAAAGCCAGCTATTTTGCAGAGGTATTTGGTTATGATGTAACTATCATTGTTACTGAAGGGCAAGGTAGAGCGTGTTTCTTTCCTCTTTCTAATAAGGTGCGCGTTATCAATTTACAGTTAGGTTTTGAGGATTTGTGGCGTGTCTCGTTCATTAAAAAGATATTGCTATATTTGAAAAAACAACGTCAGTATAAGAAACTATTGTCTACTGAATTGATGCGTATACGTCCAGATATTACCATCAGTGTCCTGAGGCGTGAGATAAATTTCATCAATTCCATTCCCGATGGCAGTCGTAAGATTGGCGAGTTGCATGTCAACCGCTCCAATTATCGTAATTTTATAGGTCAAGACAGCAATTTTATCAAATGTGTTTTTTCCCGTTATTGGATGAATAATCTAGTTAAACATTTGAAACGGTTAGATCGTATGGTTGTATTGACTGCTACTGCTCAAAATGATTGGCCGGAATTGTCGAATGTTACACTGATTCCAGACCCTCTGCCCTTTAAGGTCGAAAATGTCAGTTCATTGACCACCAAACGCGTTATCTGTATTGGCAGGTATGCTTATGAGAAGGGGATTGACTTGTTGTTGAGAGTATGGGCGAAGGTGCAGGACAGAGGCCATGACTGGGTATTGGATATATATGGTGTAGGGGACCAGACCTCCTATCGCCATCTTTTCCAGGAACTGGGTATTGACGATCGCCGTTGTCATTTATATGATAGTCTGACAGATGTACAAAATGCCTATCTTAATAGTTCCATATTTGTGTTACCCTCTCGTTTTGAAGGGTTTAGCATGGTTATTATAGAGGCAATGTCATGTGGCGTTCCGGTTGTGTCATTTGATTGTGAGAATGGTCCTCGTAATATCATTACTAATGGTCAGAACGGTTTTTTAGTGCCACCTTTTGATATTGATGTTTATGCTGAACGTTTGTTGACATTGATGCAGAATGATAAATTGCGCCAGAGTATGGGGCTCCGGGCGCGCCAGACTTCATATCAATATCAGATTGAAGATATTGCTTTGCGTTGGAAAGCATTGTTTGACGAAGTAGTAACTGGTCAATGAAATACGATGTAACGATAGGCATACCGGTATATAAGTCTGTTGAATTTATTCAGCGGTCTTTGGAGTCAGCTTTGAATCAAACGTATGCTTCCATTGAATTTTTGATTATTGACGATTGCGGCTTTGATGGCTCAATGGATATTGTGGAACAATTCAGAACCAATCATCCACGTGGAAGGGAAATACTTGTCGTTCATCATTCTCAGAACTTAGGTGTTTCTGCAGCCCGTAATCGTATCATCTCTGCAGCTCATGGTGACTATTTGTATTTCATGGATTCTGACGATGTGATAGCAGATAATACCATTGAACAACTGATGCAGGCTGCATGCCAGTATGATGCAGAAATCATTTTCGGCTCTTATGAGAAAATAGAAGTTTCAGGTAAGAAAACCATCTATCAATACCCATCACTACAGTTGTTAAAAGAAGACGAATTGGCCTCTTTTGCATATCGGAAGTATGCAGGTATTCAGGCTTCTGCATGCAATTATCTAGTGAAGACTTCTCTTTTAAGGGCACATCATCATCGGTTTATTGATGCTAATTACTGGGAAGATCTTGTATTTACTTTCGATTTAGTGACTATGGTCAAACGGGCAGTCCTGCTTCCAAGTATTACCTATACATATTTATGTAGGAATGACTCCCTGTCTAATTATCAAGAAAGGAAACAGTTCTCTAAAGATGAAATACTCTGTAACATTCAAACTATTGACCATTTAAAAAAGACCTCCTCTTTATTATATAATAAGGTGTATTTTCCCAATCGTTGTTTCAATATCATGATGACAGACTTCTATATTGTATGCAATATCCTTAAGAACAAAGACAAAATACAACCATCTTTTTCCAAAAGGGAGTTGCGTGATATTATGAAATCACCACTTAGCTTTTGGGAAACAATCTCATTGAAGAATCGAAAGTTCGAGAACCTGTTCTTATATATGCTGGGCGTCCTCCCTCCATCACTCTCTGTAGGAATTATTACAATATTAGGTAAACATAGAGGATTAATCTAAAAAAATATGTTTTTTATTTGTAATTGTCGAAAATAATCTTTATCTTTGCAAAACTATTAACAAGGTCTTAAGTATGTCTAAAGATACAGAATGCAATGGGCAATATGAGATTTAGCATAATATTTGCAGTGATTCGCCCTGAAATTTCAGAGAAAGTCAGTGTGGGATTAATAATTGCAGATGGTGAACAGTTGGATGTTCGCTATTCTCGGAGAAAATTGAATGCACTTCAATGGCTGTTTTCTGAAAAAGAATATCGGTTCATATCTAAAGTTGTGAGCCAAATGCGGAGAAACAAACGTGTAAAGACGGTTGTAGATGTTGACTATTTAGCACGTTATTCCAATAATCTGATTGCTTTTTCACCATTGCAGAGTATTGAACTGACACCAACGGAGCAGAACAAAGATAGGTTGTTTAAGAATTATGTATATGATAGAATAAGGCAGGCAGTATAATTACTATGGCAAATTGGTACGATAAATATCTTTCAATCTACGGTAAGCCGTTTAGTGAAGTTCCCCAAGAAATTGTTGATGGGACAAGAGAACGGCTTGCTGCTTTGCAGAGTGACCATCCCATAGCCTCCATCGTGGTGATAGGCTATAATGAAGAGACTCACTTGCAGGCCTGCTTATGGGCAATTAGTGAGATCAAGTGTAAGTATCCCGTGGAAATTATTGGTGTCGATAACGATTCGAAAGATCGGACTGCGGAAATCTATGAAAAGTCGGGTATTCCTTGGTATACTGAATACCAACATTCTTGCGGCTACGCCCGTCGCTGTGGGTTACAGCACTCACGTGGAAAGTATTATTTCGATGTGGATAGTGATACCATCTATCCTCCTCAGTATTATGAAATTATGCTGGAACACTTAATGAAACCAGGTGTAGTCGCGGTATCTGCAACTTGGAGCTATTTCCCAGATGATAATCATAGTAAATTGGGCCTAAAGCTTTTTGAGATGTGCCGCGACCTTTTTCTGTGGATTCAGCATTTCAATCGTCCAGAGTTGAGTGTGCGTGGTTTGGTCTTCGCATATAATGCTGATTATGGTCGCAAAGAAGAATATCGGGTAGATATTATCCGTGGTGAAGATGGCTCTATGGCATTGTCATTGAAAAAATACGGTAAAATTAAGTTTGTGCGTGATAGTCGCTGTAAAGCCATTACTGGTTATGGAACAATAGGCAATCAATCCATGTGGCAGAGTTTTATCCATCATGTGAAGATTCAAGGGAAAGGGATTACCCGTATCTTCTCTAAGAAAGACCATTATGAGGATAGTGAGGATAATCTTGTAAAAACAAAATCTTCAAAATGAAGATTCTTTATGTCTGTGATGCATTAGCAATCTATGGTGGCTTGGAAAGAGTCATAATAGAAAAAGCTAATTGGTTAGTAGAACATGGAGGCTATGAAGTATATTTACTTACCGTCAATCAAGGAAACCATCAAATTTGTTTTCCGTTACATCCGAATGTAACGTATAATGATTTAAAAGTCCAGTTTTATCAGCAATATCATTTTCCTACGTGGAAACGTTTTTTTTTGAGTGGCAAGCTCCATCGACTTTTCCGAAAAAGAATGGAGGGCTTTATTAAGACTTATGTTCCTGACATCATAGTTTGTACTCGTTTGGATTATGTTAGTGATATTATTCGGATTAAGGGAAATATACCTCTTGTATTTGAATCCCATTCATCCCGTTTGTCTAGTCGTTATGAAGGTGATGGATTGTTTCGTCGGCTTCATATTATGTTTCTTCAGTTAGCCGTAAAGAAGGTGGAGATGGTAGTTGCATTGACAAATGGGGATGCCAATGAATGGAGGAAATTAACACCGAAAGTCTGTGTGATCCCCAACGTGGTACATTTGAATAAGAGTGGTTCTTATAGTGATTGTACAACAAAATCAGTCATATTTGTTGGGCGTTTCTCTAAGCAAAAAGATATAGGTTCTTTGTTACGTATATGGACTCTTGTTCATCAGCGTTATCCTGATTGGTGGCTTCATATTTATGGCGGATATGGAGAGGAACAGACTGGTTTACAAACTGAGATTAAACAGATGGATGCAAATATTCAAGTTCATGAATCTACATCTGACATGATAGAGAAGTATAAAAAAAGTTCTATTTTATTAATGACCTCAATTTACGAACCATTTGGATTAGTACTTCCAGAAGCAATGAGTTGTGGCTTGCCCGTAGTGTCTTTTGATTGTCCTTTTGGACCTTTTGATATCATTACAGATGGTGCAGATGGGTTTTTGATAAAGGTGGGAAATATGAATGAATTCGTGGAAAAGGTTTGCCTTTTAATGGGAAATTTGAATTTACGTGTTATAATGGGAAAAGCAGGTATTTTATCGTCAGAAAGATATGATTTTAATTGTATTATGCCTCTATGGAACCATCTTTTTTATCAACTTTTGAATCATTCCGATTAAATATTTGGTTATTATTAAAATAATTTATATCTTTGCAAAAAATACATCATAAATATGGTATCTATGAATAATCCACTTGTTACAATAGGTATTCCAGTCTATAATGTAGAACCCTATATAGAGAAGTGCCTAATGTCAGTTCTAAGTCAGACCTATCAGAATACAGAAATTCTAGTGGTTGATGACTTGGGTACAGATAAATCTATGAGTATTGTTGCAGAGGTGCAAAAGAACTACCCCAATGGATCTAAAATAAAAACAATTATACAACCCCAAAATGGCGGATCAGGAGAAGCAAGAAATGTAGTAATTCTTCATGCCCAAGGTAAATATTTGTATTTTCTTGATTCAGATGATTATATAGAGCCCAATACCATAGAGCTGATGGTAAGTCAGGCGGAAAAGAATCAGACAGATGCTGTGATTGCTTCACTTAGAAAGGTTGTTTGGAATTCTGATAAAGAGTTGCCAACTCTACAGTATTCATCATACAAATTGATAAAAGGAAAAGATGAATTTGCAAATTTCGTGTGTCAAGATTTACGGTGGCATATAGCAATAACCGCATGTAATATTCTTTTTTTGACAAGTTTTCTTAGAAGGAATGGTTTGAAGTTCTTGGCAAGTAAAGACGAAGATGCTCTATTTCTTTCAGATTACTATTCAGAAATAGAATGTGCAGTTTTATTACCGGATGTGACTTATAATTATGTTATAAGACCAGGTTCCAAAATGGGTAATAATTCAAGAAAAATGATTCCAATAAGTGAAATTCGTGATCGTTTTTATACGGACTCGATAATGACCCAAAGATGTGCTCGATTAAGAGGACGATCATTTTATGATGTTCATTGCGCTCGTGTCATGAAGCATAAATTCCGTGCGGTTTGTGTGGCAATAAGGCATCGTCAACGATTTACGGAACCATTAAAAAATACTGAAATACGGCAGGAACTAGAACATCCGGCACTATTCTCGGAAATAATGAAGTTTAAACGGTATAAGTACTATCATATTTTTTTCTATATGTTAGAAAAGTTACCATCATCTATTTTTGTAGGTGTTTCTTATTTGATGGGAAAGATAATGAAGTGGATATAGAGTGATTATGTGTAAAACTTAATAATAATGTAATCAATGAAAATAATATATTTACTTCCATCCTATGCAAATAAAGCAGGAACCGAAAGAGTTATTAGTGATAAGATAAATTTTCTTGCAGGAAAGGGCTTCGAAATAACTCTGGTAACCTATGAACAAGGCAATCATTCCTGTCCATTCCCATTACATCCATCTGTTCGTGTTGTTGATTTAGATACTCGTTTTTTTGAGTTGAGAAAATATTCGTGTCGTAAAAGATTCTTTCTGCATTTGGGGTTGCGCCGGCGTTTTAAAAAACGCCTTCAGAATATTGTTGACGAAGTCTTGCCGGATATTGTAATATGCACCACCTATTCATTAAAACTGTTAGATGTTATTCTTTGTATTCAAACTAATGCATATAGAGTTGTTGAATCTCATGTGGCTTTTTTTACTATTAAGAAATCATATGAGTATCGGCACATTCCAATAATCCACAATCTGGCAGAATTATATGATCATTACATTTTTTCTCGATTGAAAAAATGTGATTTGATGGTCGTTCTTACTGAAGGAGATGCCATTGAGTGGAGAAAGCATGTCACTCGTGTAGTCGTTGTTCCGAATCCTATTACATTCTATCCTGAACATGTGTTGCCTCATGATGGGAATGGTAGGCGTATCATATGTGTTGGAAGATTACATGAACAGAAAGGTTTTGATATGTTGGTTGACGCTTTCGCATTGATAGCCGAGCACTGTTCAGATTGGATAATTGATATATATGGTGATGGCTCTGACAAGATGTTTCTATTAGATAGAATACAACAGGCAAACTTACAAAACCGTATTGCAATTAAGCCTCCTACTTCTACTATATATGATGAATATCAGCGGAGTGAGTTCCTTGTCCTTAGTTCAAGGTATGAGGGTTTTGCATTAGTTGTAAATGAGGCAATGTCGTGTGGTATACCCTGTGTGGCTTTTAGGTGCAAGTATGGACCAGAAGATGCTATACAAGACGGAGTTGACGGTCTATTGGTAGAAAATGGTAATATAAATGATTTAGCCAATAAGATGCTTTGGATGATTAATCATACGGAAGACCGCCTTAGGATGGGAAGTAAAGCACGAGAAACATCTTACCGTTACCATATTTCTCGTATTATGCCAAAATGGATTAAACTTTTTGAGGAGTTGATTTCTTCCCAAGGAGAATAGGATATCTGTCCTTGCTAATAATAATAAATGGTATAAGAATGGCCTCAATTGCAATGGTGATAAGGACTGCTTCTACCCAATTGTATAAAATATCTGGGGCATGGAGTCCTTTCTCTGCCAAGAAGTCTATAATGCCAATGAGGATGCGATGTAAACCGAAGATAAGCATCGTACCAATGGAAATGTTAGTGATTAATTTGGATTTGATTCCATCTGCACATCTCCAAAGATAGATGATAGCGATGACAGACAGAATGTTAACGACAAAGTATAACATGATATGTAAAATAAATAAATTCTCATGAATATGCCAATAGAAAAACAGGAGACTTACGGCTAAGAAAGAGGTCCCAATGGTAAAATCTATTTTGAATTCAGTCTCTTTAAGAAATGCAATTTGTCTGAAAATGATGCCCAGAAAGAAAAAAGCTATGCAACGCACAAGCCCATGGAAGGGTAGGTAAGGGGCGAAGTGATAATACTTGTTGGCACCATAAAGGATCATAGCAATTAAAGAGATACATGCCATCCATATTATTCCATGTTTTTGGCGATTACAGAAATCAGCAATCCAGTGCATAGCGAATAGCGATATAAGGAACCAGGTAACGCCATTTAGTTCGCATGAGAAAGTCGAATTCAATTGTCCGAGTAGTGTTCCGATGATGGGTTTAAGGCAGTCTGTTATGTTGATGCTCCCCTCTTGCTCAATATATGTTTTTCCAATCCAATAAGGATAGGAAATGGCATTATATATTATGTAAGGTAAGAGGAGACAATATGCATATTTTTTTAGAACTTCCTTTTGTGAAGTGACGGGCTTTTTCAGATAGCCCGAGATGAAAAAGAATACGGAAAGGTTGGTTCCTGCTAAAAATTGTAGCAGGAAAGGACTTGCGTCATGGGGCGTGTGTTCAAATACAACTAACGTCATACACCATGCCTTCGCCCAATCTATCCAGTTGATCCGTTGCATATGATATTATTATCCTGCAAAAATACAAACAATCATCGACATTTCCAAATTTATTGCCGTAAATGTGATTCATTCACTTATTAGCCAACTTTCAATCCTTCTCGTCTTGGTTGAGAAGTTAACTCCAATCTTATAGATTGTCCTGTCATCATTTTCGAAGGGCTTGGCGTATTGCTTGTCCTCAATCTGTTTGAGGGCAGCCTCGGCGCTTTCATTGATTTTGAATTCTATGATGTAGATATAGTCCTTGGGCTTAAGCAGCAGGTCTATACGGCCATCGGTGGTGGCATGCTCCACTTCAACATAGATTCCGAGCATCTTGAAAATGATAAAGACGGCATTGTGAAAATACTTCTCTGCATCTCCGATAATCTGGTAATTGCCGTCGGCAAAGAGTGACTCAAGGCGTTTCATGAAAGCTTCAGGCTGACCATGCTCGATTTC
>JAEEGL013114606.1_pt1 | contig 12083 bp, 11 predicted proteins | sample 9134231 | NCBI WGS metagenome assembly JAEEGL01 (sample SAMN16246548, study PRJNA631951) | gut metagenome | biome: gut microbiome; feature: rumen; material: fiber-attached | host: Bos | place: Iran: Karaj | collected 2018-10
GCCATCCTAGCTGCTCGCGTTCATACCTTGCGACGGAATCCACCTCTCTTTGTCGCGTCGCGTCATCCGTCAGGTTGCGGCTGTAGATAAGGAAGTCGTGGTTGCCGAGGACGCTCACGACGCCGTCGTTGGCCTGCAGCTGTCGCAGCGTCGTGGTATAAGGCTCCGCCTCGGACGTGCCGAAGGTGACCAAGTCGCCCGTGAAGCAAAGCAGGTCGGGTTGGAGGGCGTTGATGCTGTCCACGAACCGTTGCAGCTGCTTCGGGTTGTCGTCGAAGGTGGAGAGGTGCAAGTCGGAGATGTGGACGATTTTGTAGCCGTCGAATGCCGAAGGGATGTCGGGATGGGCATACTCCATCCGCGTGGTTTGCAGTCGCCATCGTCCCACGAAGCACCCCCATGCCAGCACCGCCCACACCACTGCGACAAGCGCGAGCGCCGTCCATCCGAACGGAGCGTAAGGCATCGTGTAGTGGAAGCCTTTCCCAACCATCCAAGCCAGCAGCCAAACGACATGAGGCAGGACGGCGACGACGAAGCCCAACACGAGGGCGGCTATAAGTGTTAATACTAGCATAAGTTAGGCGACAAATCCGATGGCTTTCTACAAACAGATACCATCTCACAAATCGGGTCTTCCCTTATTATCTTCGGGGCAGACTTTCCAGCCAGCACCAACACTTTCTTGCCATTGCGATAGATGTGGAGCTGGCGCGAGCGGACCACAGCGGTCAGCTCTGGGTCACCTTGCATGGCCAGCCAAAGACGATGGTACTCGCCATCTTCTTCAAACAGCTTCTTCTGTAAGTGCGAGCACATATTGGCGGTGTCGACGGTCATCATGTGAGTCTCGTGATAAGTTCAGCATATTGGGGATACTGTTGCACCAGTACTTCTTTTCGTCCCAACTCGAAGTTCTCGAAGCTGAAGGCGGGAGCCACGGCGCAGCCTACCAAGCAGTAGCCTTTTTTCGAGGGAATCTCCGCCGCAAACCATTGCTCGGGGAGGATGACCACCTGCATCTCGCCTTCGGGCGAGAGCGTATGGACGGCCAGGTTTCCATCGGTGCCGATAACATAGATATTGAGCGGCTCGCCGGCATGATAGTACCATATCTCCGTCACGCCATGCAGACGGTGGAAGGCCGACATGTCGCTTCCCGTCAACATGTAATAAATGGTGGAGACGTCTTTCTTGCCTGAGGCATCGTTGCCGTAAAGCTGACGGTAGTAACCGCCTTCAGGATGAGGCTCCAGATGGAGTTTTTCTATGATTTTCTGATACATTGCACGATAGTCTTCGATGTTCATCGGCGATAGTATATAGTTTTAACAATAGCTCGCGACGCAAGTACATATTGACTGTGTCAACAGACTTTATATAGTTTTTCTGGTCTTGCAATTATCTTGTTTTTACCACTGCAAAGATACATATTTACTTCATTTTTTTAATTTTCTTTCTTTTTATTTTGGGAAAAGGCTTATCTTTGCTGAAAGAAACTATAGCATTTATAATAAAAAACATGTTTCGGTGTTGATGTTGTGTGTGAAGGCAGATGGCTGAAGAGCCAAATCGCGAACCTTATCCGCATTAACATCGTGAACATTTTCAATCAAATAATATGAACACACAGGAAAAAGAACTTTTTAACCTCGTAAAGGCAGATGTGAAACTGATTCAGATAGTCAGTTACGAGACTTTACGTTTTCATGGAATGCTGATTCACGTTTCGGAAGAAGCAGGAAGGGACTTGTATGTTTGGAACAGAACGGGAGGCATCAAGAAATGGGTCGGAGGCAAAACAGGATTTGAAGAAGAGGACACTTCTGCAGAAAATCCAGATTCGGCAATCGAATTCTACAATGAGCATGACAATTTGATATTGCTCTTAGAGGATTTTTATCCTGACTTATCAGATGACAAGCCACGTATGATTCGCACCTTCCGGAATATTGCGATGCAAGAAGGGAGCAATAAAACCCTCGTTTTCTCCCAGCCGTTTTTGCAGCTTCCAAAGGAGTTGGAGAAAGACGTCCACATCTTTGAATTGCCTTATCCCGATTTTGAAGACCTGAAAGCAATATACAAAAAGGTGTGCGCAAAATACAATATTACAAACGACGACCCCGACCACGAATTGATTGAAGCCGCACTCGGTCTAACTATTATGGAAGCAGAAAAAGCATTCTCGTTGGCTTACGTTGAGAACGGGCTACTTACAGGCGCGGAAGTGCCGCTCGTTATCCGTGAAAAGGAAAACGTCATCAAAAAAAGCGGTTTCCTCGAATACTACCACCCGAAGGAGACCATGAGTGATGTCGGCGGATTGGAGAATCTCAAAGAATGGCTCGTAAAACGTGGCAGAGGATTTGACAAATATGCAAAGGATTTTGGGCTTACTTATCCAAAAGGAATCATGCTCTTGGGCATCCCAGGAACGGGTAAATCATTGACAGCAAAGGCCGTGGGCAATCTTTGGCATTTCCCGTTGTTGCGCCTAGATATGGGTAAAATTTTTGGAGGCATCGTAGGCGAATCCGAAAGCAACATACGTGAAGCTCTCAAAATCGCAGAAGCAATTGCCCCGTCGATTCTATGGATCGATGAAATCGAAAAGGGAATGTCGGGCATCTCATCCTCTGGAAGTACAGACGGAGGCACTACGGCTAGGGTGCTAGGCACATTCCTTACTTGGATGCAAGAAAAAACCAAACCTGTATTTGTGGTTGCAACTGCCAACGACATCTCTCAACTTCCTCCCGAACTTTTGCGCAAAGGCCGCGTTGACGAGATATTCTTCGTTGATTTACCAACCGAGAATGAGCGTAAGGAAATCCTGAAAATCCACCTCAAAAGAAAAAAACGCACCCCTGAAGATTTTGACATTGATAAGCTCGCAAAAGAATCCAAAGGGTTCTCAGGCGCGGAATTGGAAGAAGTTGTCAAAGAGGCTCTCTTTCAGGCATACGACGAAGAAAAAGAGATTACTAACGAGCATATTTCTAAGGCAATCGGAAAAACATACCCGCTTTCCCGCACCATGCATGAAACCATTGAACAGATGCGCAAATGGGCGAAAAGCCGTGCCGTTAATGCATCAAAAGAGGGTCCCGAGGAATTGGGCGTCAAAGACACGGATGTGCCAAAACTCAAACAGGAAACCTATAACAATCCTTTTGCATAGTTATATATGAGATATTATTATTTCAATCTTCCCAAAGGAAATTCCAATATTGATTTCCAGAAAAATATAGATATATCTACGGCAATCCAAAAAACCTCTGAAGATGCTTTTACGCCCTTTGAGAATTATCTGAAAAACGCAATTGCGAGCCTCAAAAAGAAGGATGATGTAAAGGCTCATTGGGTAAAGCTCAACGCCAAAAACATTGCCGAACTTCAACTTGAGGGCTTGCTGTTTGAGATTACAACAGGTAAAAATCAATATAAAATTACAGCGGATAGCGATTTTACTCCTGATTTTGACGAGCCAATCATTTGCAAAATCAATGGCGAAAAGAAAAAAATCAACGTCCCAAAACAGCAATGGGACAACCGGATATTGGAACTTGATTTTAAGACAGAATCATTTGACAGCGTAACTTGGGCTGGAGACAACATCGGATTGGAACTAATTCGAGAAAACGATAATCTTCCGGGCATAATTATCAAAGAAGACGGCAACCGCAAAATTGTTTACGTCAAGGATAAAAGCGAAGCAAGACGCTTGCCCGATAACAAAAAAGACATTTTTGGCAACAAAGTGTCTCCATTTATTGATTTTGACAACCTTAGATACGAAAGCGGAGAAAAGTTCAGCATTGCAGAACACAACGACAACATGTCCGTGACACTCCTTAGCGAATCCGACTATTATAAAACCGTGCTTTGCGGAGAACTGAGATTTAAAGTCAATCGTCCGCAAAAACGGGACAAAGATTACTATTGGATTCAACTTTCGGAAATCGACGATGATGCACAAAACGATGACACTCAGATTTTTTCACCGTTAAGGTATTTCTTTGACGATGATATAACCATCAAAGACGGCAGTAAAGACGATAATGGAAAGGAAGCAGAGTATGAAGTCGCCTATGGAAAAGAGGACGAGAACAAGGTGGTTTTGCGTAAAAAAGGCGGCAAAAGTTATGAATATTGTTTTCCCAAGGGTGCCGACGGCCAATCGGGCAGTGTTTTAACCGTTAAGGTGAACACTTACCAACTGGAAAAGCAATTGGAAGCCATTTCCACGCTCAAACAGATGCCAGTCGGAGAACAATTCAATTTAATTAAGCTTTTTAATTCCAAGAGATTTACACAATGGGGGAAACCCCTCAACAACTATGTTGAAACGTGGGAAGTATTGACTGACGATACTCGCAGTGGTTGCGATGAGCAACGACGTTTTGTATACAAAGCGCTTAACACTCCCGACTTTGCGATTCTTGAAGGGCCTCCTGGCTCGGGCAAGACAACGGTCATCCTCGAACTCATCTGTCAGATTGTCAAGCAAGGCAAACGCATCTTGCTTTGCGGCAGCACGCACGTGGCTATCGACAATGTATTGGAGCGCCTAAAAGAAAAGAATTATCTGGGGAAGTTCAACATCCTACCTGTGCGAATAGGTGATGAGAACAGAATCAATCAAGACGTGACAGAATTCCAATTAGACAATCTGGTGGAAGAGAATGGCATTTCAGCAGATTTCCTACTCGATGCCGCAAATCTTGTCTGTGGCACGACAATTGGCATTCTAAAAAACCCCAAGTTCAGAAACGGGAAGAAGTATGCACCCATTATTCCTGAATTTGACTATCTGATTATCGACGAGAGCAGCAAAACCACATTTCAAGAGTATTTGGTTCCGGCTCTATATGCAAAGAAATGGATTCTCGCCGGTGACTGCATGCAGCTTTCACCGTTCACCGACCGCGGAGAGATCGTGTCAAACATCTCTCAGTCAGGCGTTGATCCATTTTTGCAGGAAGCAATTTTTTATCTGCAAAAGCTAAAGGATTGCACAAGGGAGAAGAACAACAAGTTTATTCTGCCCATGAGTTTTGATGTGTTGAAACACATAGGTGGAGAACTAGAAAAACGCCAAAAAGATTTTGAAAGAAAAAGCGTCTATTTACTTCACGAAAATAACATTAACCAAATAAGCAAACTTGAACTCTATGCTTCCGATTTGATTTTTATTGAAAAAAAACTGTTACAAGACCATTGGAATAAACTGCCGGAAACCCATGCAATGCTATTGAACAAAAAATGGGCAGAATCACAGCAATCATATGAACATTGTGCATGGCAAAAAAAACACAATTTCTATTTCAAGGACAAAGGCAAGGAATTGAAAGACAGCTTTGATATTGTCGATGATTTGAACAAGTATTTCGATGAGAAGAATTGGGCAGAAGAAGTGGCATGGCGCATCGATCGAGAACATCAGTTGCGACTAGCCAAAGGAAACAACAAGTCGAAATCTTATTCCGAACAAATAGAAAACCTATTGCCAAAATCGGTTGATTCAAAAAAAATTGAAGAAAACATCAACCAAATTGCGGCAATGGCCTTCCCCTCAATACTTGAATCATTGGTTCATGGCATAAAAGGCAGGAAAACGAAAGTCGAATCCACCATTTCTGAAGGTTTCGACGAATACGATTTGGAGCAACGCCGCGAAACACTTGTCTATCAGCATCGAATGCATCCTGAGATTTCATGTTTTCCTAGGGAGCAGTTCTATCACGACGTTGATGCATTAAAAGATTCGGACAACTTGAACCGCGATTGGAATTACGATCGATACAGATATCGCAGCATTTGGGTTGATGTCAAAGGTACCACAAAACGAAATTATAATGACGATGAAATTGAAGTTTTGTCGAGACATCTAAAAGACTTTATTGACTTTGCCAAACGCAATCATCAACCCGAAGGCAAAAAATGGACTGTTGCCGTCTTGACTTTTTACCGAGGGCAAGAGACGAGACTGCGAGATAGGCTGCGCAGCATAACAGGCAAAGAGTTCGCTTTTTCAGACTTCAATATTGACAGCGGGATCAACATCAAGCTCCACACCGTCGATAAGTTCCAGGGACATGAGGCAGACATTGTTTTCTTGTCGATGGTTCAGACCAAAAGAGACGGTTTTATGGACAACCCCAACCGCTTGAATGTTGCGATAACCAGAGCTAAATTCCAACTTGTGATCATTGGAGACCACGATTATTTTTCCAAGAAATCAAGGTCGGAGGATTTGAAACAATTGGCAAATAACACTAATAAGATATGAAGATAACATTTACAAAAACCGTAACACTGCATACGGCAACGGTTTATATGAAAATTAAGAAAGACGTTTCGCGCCCGGATATTCAGGAGTATCTCAACGGAAGACGTTATGAGAACCCTCTTGTCAACGACCGAATAAACGATTATCTCAAAGAGATACACATTTACGACGAAAGAAACAACTTGACACGCTTAGGCGAGTCTGTAAAAGGAACCGGCTACTTACCCACGCCTGAAGAGGGCAAGTACAGGATATGGTACACCCAAAATGATGAGTATTTTGAGAATATCATAATGTTCTTCCAACGCGAAAACACAAATGAATCTATCGTTAACGAACTCGATTTACAACTAAACAACGACGGACATTTCTGTATTCCTGCAACAAGAAGTTATAAGGAATGGAAAGAAAAAATCGACTACACCGAGTTCAAATTAACCAATCAGTATTTATACGGACTAGTATCAAACAGGCCTGAACAAGTTGACGCCACACTGATTGTTGAAGACAAAAAACCAAGTCATTATTCATTTAGCGGCATGATTTGTAATAGAGCAATTGAATTTGATAACAAACAGTTGCGTTGTAATGAAAACATCGAAGACATCATTATTAAAGCCTTACCTGATTTTGACTCTAAATACAATCGGTTGTGCATAAGATTTCAACCAAGTTTTAAGGATTTTGAAATACGGGGTTATCCTTGCAGATGGAAAGGATTTGATGGAAGGATTGACAGCGTTAAACTAATGCCTTATGATGAAGAAGATGCAAAATCATGGCGCGACTATTTGTTGAAAGAAAAACTTGCCAACCATTATCTTTCACCAGATGATTTTACACTAAGCGCGGGGGAAATCAATGAAAAAGAAGCTTTTGAAAAATATCGGGATAATATGGACATTCCAGTTCCGCAGTCGTTTAAAACAGAAAAAAACACGCCGGAATTTTGGCATCTAAATGCGCCAATAGATTTGAATCCCAACAGTCTTTTTACCAATATAAACGAAATAGTGGAACTGCATAAGGACGATAGACTTTCTTTTTCCGAAATCGTTTCCCGATTAGGAATCGGATCTGATAACGAGATTGTTATCTATTACGACAAACATGTTGTTGACGAAAGAAAGCAAAAGGCTGCTGCCGCTTTATTAGATTCAATAAACGCAAAAAGGAAAATTATCATAACAGACATGTCGCCTCAGAAACTGAAAAGCGATTATCTGCTACGGGAAAGGCCGGATTTGCGAATGAGGGATTTGAATTCCGGAATCTTTACCCAAAAGCCTCTGCACAATCGTTATCTTATTATTGCAACAACCTCCAGTTTAAAGTTTTGGGACATTGGCAACTCTCTTGATTTCATTCGATTCTCAGATCGAAATGTCGCTTGCAACACACAAGGGATAATCATCCAACCCATCACTTTCACTCCAATTTCCATGATAGACAAAGAATTGTTGAACTTTGTAAACACCGAAAAGAATGGCAACTAAAATAGCACCCGTCGCAAAAAAAGAGACTATAGATTATAGTGGTAACGCAACGAACAATCTTTGGAAGTTGCGAGATACTCATAATTCTTCCCAAAGCGGACACAGAGAAAGGATTATGCAGGTATTGGATAATATCCGAGAGGGTTTTGTTTGCATTTATTCCGAGATATTCACTGACAAAAAAATGATTGAAACCATTTTCAATCTGGCAGAAAGAGGTGTGCGGTTTTACATCCTCACAAATGAATACTCTCAAGAATTGGATCCCCTTAACGGGAAGGCTCTTATACGATTTTCCGGCGTTAATAATATAGGTAGCTTCATCCTCGCGAATCCCAATTCCAATATGCCCAGAGGGGTGTTTTTTGGTGGACAATTGACAGAACCAAGTCTTTTAATTGAACATTTCTCTTTTAATTTGAAATCTGAAGAGATCAAGGAACTGTTTCGTCATTTCTGCTACCAGTTCTGGGAAAATGCCAAAACTGAAATCATAGAAAAAAACATTCAAAAAAACGTTGAGCCCAAACCCATTGATATATACTATGATTTAGAGAAATTCAACGGCAAGGACTATGTATATGGCACCTTGTTTGATTTCATTGAGACAACGGGAAGGGGCAACCTTTCAGGACAAAGAATTGTTTATCTTGATAAGGAAAAACAGCTACCCGAAGAAATAAAAGCGTCTTCAGATATTGCTTTGGGCGACAACCAAATGAAACAGCTCTTGCCAAAAGAGGAATTTGAGGCACAGAAACCCGTGTTTAAAGACGACGGCGTTTCCGTACAAATCACTTATTCCTGGCAAAACGTTCCGTTCTATCTGCCCGAAAATGCGAAAAGGCACAATTTGTACATACAATGGGAAACCGAAAAGAAAAAGATTGACGACTATTTATCAACACAGTTGACAAATATTGAAGATTTAGCAAAGAAAGAGAATACTATTTCAAAAAGAATAACTCGATTCTTCTTGGGCAAGAAAACCCAATTTGAAGAATTGAAAAGACAAATTATGGAATTGCAAAAGGTCGATTTCCCAAATATCACAAGAGAGGACCGCGACAAAAAGATTTCGTCTATCAAGGAAATATCCTCCAGTATTTCTTCGCATTCAAGAGAAATAGACAATGAGAACAGAAAAGCATTGATTGACGAAGAAATCGAGAAATTGCAACAGCAAGTTGACGCAAAAAAATCGGAGTTGGAGCAAAAAGAAAAGGACCGTTCTGAGAAAGAAAGCGGAAGAACAGCTTTGAACGATGAATTGCAGTCTGTTTCAGAAAAAATTAAAGCAACAGATAAAGAAGACAAAAAAGCAATTGAAGAATTGTCGTCTAAAGAAAAAGACTTAAAAGATCAAATCAAACAATCGGGAATCTTTATCAATAAAGTTGAAGACGACATGAAGAAGATTGAAAAAGAAATCCATAATCTTGAAAATGCGATAAAAAGCGAAGAGACCAAGAAACAACAAGTTGATTCCCAGAATGAAAAAGCGGAGAGTTCATTGACAGCATTTGGGTCAAAAAAAGACAAAAAACATCAGAATTCCACACCTGCAAAAGGATTGGAAATTCAAAACCTTCCGCAACTTCCACAAACGGGGAATCTTTTTTCCGCAAATGGCGACAGTTTTCTTGCCATCGAGAATTGGGAAGAATACAACGACGGAAAGGTTGAAGCAGAAAGGTTTAAAGCAAAACTATGTGTAATAAAATAAAACAAACTGATTATGGCAGAACAACGAATCATTGTGACCATCGATGAAAATGGCAAGATAAATGCCTCCACCGACGGCATTAAAGGTGAAATGTGCCTTACCGAGTTGCAGGAACTTCTCGACGATTTCGAGGACCTGCAATCCTTAACAAAGACCGACGAGTACTATCAGTCAGAAGAAACCAAGAGCAAAAACGTAATCAAAAACAAACGATCATGAGTTGTGTAGTTAAAACTTTTACACCTTTTATCAACAAAGAAATTCTTTGTGCGGCATTGGAAGAATGTGGATGCAGATGCACTATTCAAGGTGACAAGATTATAACAGACATAGAAGATTCTGTGCTTGGTTTTCAAACATTTGAAAAAGGACGTAACGGCAAATATGTTTTGCATGCCTATTCACGCTACGACAGGAAGCGTATCGGTTTTGTTAAAGAAGTTGAAACGCACTATAACCACATCTATCAAAAACACTTAGAAGAAATAGAGCGCGCTCGTCAGTTGGCTTTAGCCGAAATCGAACGAAAAAGAATTGAACAAGAAAAAATCCGATTTGAAGAAGAACGCAAACGGGAAATTGCCAGACAATTAGCAATTGCCGAAGCAGAAAGGAAACGTTTGGAAGAAGAAAAAATCCGTCTAGAAAACGAGCGCAAGGCCTTTGTCGAAAAGCAAAAGAATGCCATCATTGAAAAAGCGGAATCCAAGGGCTATTATGTCAAGGAAGAAAAAGTGAAGGACAAGATAAAACTCGTATTGGTAAAGCGTACCTACTAAAATGAACATTGCTCATATTGAACCTCAAAGCTTCATTTACGGACCAGGCTGTCGCTTCGTGATATGGGTTCAAGGGTGTTCTATCCACTGCAAAGGCTGTTGGAACAGTAGCATGTGGAGCTTTGACAAAAAAAACGAGTATTCTGTTCCGGAACTGGTCAAGATGATTGTCGCCGAATCAGTAGAAGGCGTTACGATCCTCGGCGGAGAACCACTTGACCAACTAACGGAAGTTCACGCATTATGCTCCGAATGCCATCAACTTGGCTTAACGACAATGGTTTTTACTGGCTACGACTTGTCAGAAATCGACAATTCAGACAAATCTTCAATCAAATCCGTCTCAGATATTTTGATAGTAGGCCGATACGACGAGAATCTAAGAACCCTTGATAGTCAATGGATTGGTTCCACTAATCAGCAAATCCTGTTTTTAACAGCGCGATATGCAGATTATGAAATGCAAAATGCCAATTATATGGAAATAGACATTGACAAAAACGGGAGCTACACTGTCTTAGGGTTTCCCACAAATTGGATTATGGAACCTCTTTCCAGTGAATACTGAACAGTTTATTCTATTACGACAGATTACCTAATCACCTTCGTGAACACCGGAGCATCCTCCCCTATCACGCTTACATAGACTTGCATCTCGCCCGCAGACGGCATGTCGGGACCGACCTCACGCGGAAGGTCGACGGCAGTGAAGAGGTATTCCGTGCCTTCGGGGATGACACGCGACGCCACGGTCTTGGCCTGGGCATGGAGCATTGGATAGCCGTCGACGGCGGCATCAAAGATGGTGGATTCCTCTTCGGTCACAGGGTGCTGCTCGGGGAACGCCTTCAGCTTGGTGTATTCACCCTCGATGAAGCCACCAGCTTTCAGGAACTGGTCGACTTCCTTAGGCATGGCCTCGAGACGGGCGGCACGGACGCCATAGCCAGGAAGGATCTCGGCATCAGGCTCAGACGCTGTCAAGTCCTTCAGGCTCGACTCCAGTCCTCCGCTGCCGAAAGTACAGAACGGGACAATCTTCTTGCCGCTCAGGTCTACCTGGTTCAGGAAGGTGAAGACAGGAGGCGCGTATGTGCCGAACCATATCGGATAGCCGAGGAAGATCACGTCGTATTTGGCGACATCAATGGCGAGAGGATGAATCTCGGGATAGGCACCCTCGTCAAGTTCTTTCTTGCCACGTTCAATGGTGGCTTGGAAGTCGCCGTCGTAAAGTTCAACTGGGACAATTTCCGCCAAGTCGGCGCCGAGTTGCGTGGCCATCACTTCGGCCACTTGTTTTGTATTTGACGTCTGGGAATAGAAGACCACCAACATCTTGGAGGTCTCTTCCTTCTGGGCTTCTTCCTTTGAGGATTCTTGTCGTGGTCCACAGGAGACGGCCATCGTCACGGTCGTAAGGACCAAAAACATTTTTAAGGTTTTCACAGCTATTGTATTTTGTTGTTTTACTCTCCCAGCAGATGCTCGAACAGGAAGCCATTGATCTTGGTGAAGAGGTGCATGCGGCACTCGCCGTAGCCGTATTCGTAGTTGCCGTAGATGCCGTGGTTCTTGTTGGGATAGATCATCAGGTCGAACTGCTTGCCGTTCGAGATCATGGCCTTGATGAGTTCCATGGCGTTCTGGTAGTGGACGTTGTCGTCGCCGCTGCCGTGGCAGAGCAGGTAGTTGCCCTTGATGAGCTCCGTGTTGTGGACGGGTGAGTTGAGGTCGTAGCCGTCGGGGTTCTCCTGAGGCGTGCGCATGAAACGCTCGGTGTAGAC
>JAEEGL013447412.1_pt1 | contig 12083 bp, 10 predicted proteins | sample 9134231 | NCBI WGS metagenome assembly JAEEGL01 (sample SAMN16246548, study PRJNA631951) | gut metagenome | biome: gut microbiome; feature: rumen; material: fiber-attached | host: Bos | place: Iran: Karaj | collected 2018-10
ATGCACACTCAAAATGACGGACCGTAGGGGTCACGATGTCGACCACATCCACCGCATTTATCAAAGAATCAATGGAATCGAAACAGCTCACGCCAAGCTCCTGTTCCACTTGTCGCGCCGTTTCTTTGGCGGGGTCATAGAAACCCACCAATTCATATTGTTCAATCTGTTTGATGCAGTTGATATGAATCTTGCCAAGATGTCCCGCTCCTAAAACTCCTATTTTCAGCATGATTGAAAAATTTGCGCAAAAATAGTTTTTTTATCAATTGGTTTGCCGTAATTTCGCGCCGCATTTCAACAAAAAGACTCCTAAAGTTGTCGAAGAGCCAACATTAAACCATGATTGAAGATTCCTATCGCGCCAAGGGTCTCCGCAAACAACTTGTCGACCAGTTGCGGAGCAAGGGTATCACCGAAGAAGCTGTTTTGGCTGCCATCGGCGAAGTACCACGACATGTCTTTTTGGACTCGTCTTTCGTTGAACTCGCTTACCAAGACCAAGCCTTCCCCATCGGCTCGGGACAAACCATCTCACAGCCGCATACCGTCGCCTTCCAAACCCAGCTTTTGCAAGTAGAAAGAGGCATGAAAGTGCTTGAGATAGGCACGGGATCGGGCTACCAAGCCTGTGTGTTGGCCGCGATGGGTGCCAAAGTGTTCAGCATCGAGCGACAGCGCAACCTCTATTTCAAGACCAAGGACATCCTTGAGCAACTGCCCTATAGAGTGAAAACTTTTTTGGGCGACGGCTTCGAAGGCTTGCCCACTTACGCGCCCTTCGACCGCGTCATCATTACCGCCGGCGCGCCCGACATTCCCGAAAAACTGGTGGAGCAAATGAAAACCAACGCCGTCATGGTCATCCCCATGGACAATCCCGATGGCGATGGTCAGACGATGTTGAGAATCACAAAATTGGAAGATGGTTCCTTGAAAAAAGAGGAATTCGGCGGCTTCAAGTTCGTGCCGATGCTGAAGGAGATTGGGAACGACTAAAAAAGGGAAGTGTTACCTTTTACCTCTTCATGATGCGTTCCATGTGACGTTGTCCTGTGATTTCAATGACCTCAACAAGATAGAGGCCGGAAGCCAAATGGCTGAAGTCGAAATACCTACCATTACCGCGCATGACATTTTGCCCGTTGGCATCATAAATACTGACTTGGGCGGGCATTGTCGTGTTGATGCTGATGTGCCCGTCGGTGGGATTAGGATAGACGGTGGCTTTGCCTGCCTGTTCTGCCACACTGTTGGGGTCGGTGTCAATCTTTAGTTCTGTCGTGGTTGGGTCGTCGGCGGTGGGGGCGAAAGTACTCTCGCAGTAGCCACTAGCATAAACGTTGTTAACCATCACCTTGTATAAGCTGAATCCCTCGAGGGTGGCCTCATCGAAGAACTCATAGTACTCACTACCGTCTTTCGTGATGGCGCCTATAGGACGGAAGTCCTCCTCGGTGATGTGGCGGCGGTAGACGACATAGGTGCTTCCGGGTTCTACATCTTCCATCTCAACCTCTGGTTCCCAGATGAGATGGTTGCAAAAGCCCTGCGGTATGGTTTCGCACTGTCCTCGCAGCCTTTGGGCTGGATGGCAGTAGTAGACATCGTAGTCGACGGGACAGGCAGTGGCTTGCCCGAAGTAGTTCAAGATAGTATAGGTGTGTCTGCCTGGACTGACTTCCTCATCGTAGAAGTAGTTGCCGGAATGGCCAGCAGTGCCGACCCAATGTGGGTCTATCACTACGCCGTCACGGCTGATGGTGGCGTAGTCAGGTCCGTAAGCACCACCACCTCCTGGCCAAAAATACTGGTAGCAGAGGCCTTGCTGGGTGCCGATACCCGAGTCGAGCAGGGGTTGCCAGCATCCCTGCTGCGGGTCGTAATACTGTGCTTCGCCCGTGGTGGTGACACCCGTGGAAGTGACCGGTACGGCCCACACGCCGCCTTGCAGGGTACCGCCGAGCGACAGCACATACCAATAGGTGTGCTCGGGTTCAAAATCGATTTCGAGAGGTACACTGACGCGGGCCACAGGGCGGCTTACATCGCTGAAGTCGTTCTCTGCAGTGCGGTAGCATGAGGCATAGCTGACCGTCACGCCAGGCCTGGGCGTGTCAAGACTGCCCGCCACCAGCTGCCCGCCGTCATCGGGGTCGCCGTCGTAGATGGCCAAGTAAGCCGCTGTGATGGTCGGGTCGGGCGTGTTGCCCTGATAGGCGTAGAACGTCATCCCATAAAGAATCCAACTGGGCACGAAGGGTTCCTTGATGCGATAGCCAGCCTGATGGTCGACGTTAAAGCCATAGTCGGCTAAGCCACTATGCAGGGCACTAATGTTCCATCCGTTGTGATAGCCCTCCCCGGGATGGGTGACGAAGTCGTTTTCCCAACCGTCGCCTCGCTCGCCTGTGCGGAACGCATCCATATAGAATTCGTTCCATGTCAACTCTACGGTATGGTCGTCGATGAAACCGCCACTGAGGTTGTACGGAGTCTCGTAGCTGGTGCAGTCGAAGTATTGGAAAGTTACTGAAACGGAGTTGGAAACACCGTCGTCGTAGACAGCTGCCACGGAAAGGGTGTAGTATTGCCTGTTTGTCAGCGTGTCCGTCGGCAAGTCGTAGCTGCACTCGGGCAGGTCGTAGTCGCCCAAAAGCACTCCGTCGAGCCACAGCCGGTAGGCCTGCACATCGTGGGTCTGCCAATCCGGATGTTCCCCATAAACATGCAAATTGTCGATGGCGAAATAGTCCAGCGGCGAATAGGACCTGAACATGAGATAGGCAATGTCGCTATGCATGAGGGTGCCCGCGTTAAACGACTTAACGACGTGCCCTTCGGCAGGCGTGAAACGGTCTGCGGAAAAGATGTATTGAGAGCCGATTCCGAATTTACAGCGGGTGCCGTTTTCCAAATCATAGTGCAGGGCGTAATCGAATTCCACGCGAGCCCAGCGTAGATCGGGCAGCGTGTCGAAGAGATGGGAGACATACTCTTCCACGTAGGTGCTGCCGTCGAGTTGGTCAGACTGTGCGTAGAGGTAGGGCGAGTTATCGGCAGGGAAGTCGAGACCAGGATTATTCTCCGGCGTCTCGATGTGCCAGGGGTCGAAAACGCCGCCCCAACTGTAGGTAATCCATCCTTCAGGCATCTGTCCGTCAGCGAAGTCAATAGTGTGGGAAAAGTACTTGTCGGGATTCATCCATTCGACATGATAGACTTCGTCGATTGTAATCCCAAGAGGGGCCATGTGCTGTTGAGCCTTCAAAACTATCGAGGCTGCAAACATGAGAATCAATAAAGCAAAGCGTGTCATAATGGTTGTGTGGTTTGACTTATTTCTTGAAAATCCCTCCCAAAATCGAGCGGACGATAGATTGGCCGAGGCTGCGCCCGATAGTGGTAGCCGTTGTATTGATAGTCTTCTCAATGGCTTTCTGTCCCACCGACTTCTTCTTCCGGGTAGAAGTGCTTCTTGAAGTCGTTTTTGCGCGTTCTTTCTCTTTGGCTTCCTTGGCCTTGCGTTTCTCTTCCTCCTCGGCTTCTTTCTGGAGGCGTTTTTCCTCCTGTTTTTGTTCCGCAACGAGCATCTCGTAGGCGCTCTCGCGGTCGAAGCTCTTGTCGTAGACGCCATAAAGGCGCGACCTGCGAATCAAGTCGCTGCGCTGGTCATCGGTAATGGCACCGATTTGGCTCAACGGGAAGAGAATCTTGGCGTGTTCCACAATGCAAGGTGCACCTTTCTCATCGAGCAGCGAGACCAAAGCTTCACCCGTGCCGAGTTCGAGGATGGCTGCCTCGGTGTTGAAAGTCGGATTAGCACGGAAAGTCTGCGCAGCGGCTTTCACGGCCTTTTGCTCCTTGGGCGTATAGGCCCGCAGTCCGTGGAGGATGCGGTTGCCCAACTGTCCCGCGATGGCATCCGGAATGTCGTCGGGGCTCTGGGTGACAAAATACACGCCCACGCCCTTTGAGCGCACCAAACGAATAACCTGCTCAATCTTGTCGACCAAAGCCTTCGAGGTGTCCTTGAACAGCATGTGTGCCTCGTCGAAGAAGAAAATCAACTTGGGCAGGGGCAGGTCGCCGACCTCGGGCAGTTGTGTGTAGAGTTCGCTCAACAGCCACAACAGGAAGGTGGAATACAATTTAGGATTCAGCATCAGCTTGTCGGCAGCCAACACATTCATCACACCCTTGCCGCCTTCAGTTTGCAGGAAGTCGAACACATTGAACGAAGGCTCGCCAAAGAAAAGGTCGGCGCCCTCGGCTTCCAAAGCCAACAGCGCACGTTGGATGGCGCCCACGCTCACCGAAGATACCGTTCCATAAGTAGTGGTGAACTCCTTGGCGTTCTTGGCTACATAATCAAGCATCATACGCAAGTCCTTCATGTCGATGAGGAGCAGGCCACGGTCGTCGGCAATCTTGAAGACGATGTTGAGGATACCTGTCTGGGTTTCATTGAGGCCGAGAAGTCGAGCCAACAATTGCGGTCCCATGTCGGAGATGGTGGCGCGGAGCGGATGACCTTGTTCGCCATAAACGTCGAAAAAGCGTGTAGGGCAGCCGCTAAAGAGTTGAGAGTTGAAAGTTGAGAGTTTAGAGTTGGCTTCGCCATCAGGAACTTCTACTGGAAATAATTCAGGCAATCGTTTCTCGATGAAACCGCTCATCTTTCCAGCCTGACTGATGCCTGAAAGGTCACCTTTCATGTCAGCCATGAAGCAAGGTACACCCGCTTGGCTGAAGGTTTCGGCCATGACTTGCAAGGTGACGGTCTTACCCGTGCCCGTAGCCCCCGCAATGAGGCCGTGGCGGTTGGCCATTTTGCCAATCAAATTAATATTGCCTTTGTTGCAGTGTGCGATGTAGAGTTGGTTGTCTTCGGTGTACATATTGTTGAATTGTTGATTGTTTAACTGTTTAATTGTTTATTTCAAGATTTCAGGATTTCAAGATTTCTAATTTCAAGATTCAAAATTCAAAATTCAAAATTTCTCATTCCTAATTCAGCATTCCGCATTCATCATTCAGAATTCATCATTCAGAATTCATCATTCCTAATTCAGAATTCATCATTCCTAATTCAGAATTCATCATTCCTAATTCAGCATTCAGCATTCCACGTTAACTTCGTTGAATCTTCGATTTCATCATTCCGCATTTATTCTAAATCGGATGTATTTGATGGTCAGGCCTTGGTCGAGCCACATCTGTTCGTAGAAAGTGCGGATGGTCTTCACTTCGAGGTCGTCACCATTGGCGTATAGGTCATCAGTGGCATAGAGCAACGGAAGTCCTTGTTTTTCAATCACATCATACAGCGTAAACTCGTACATGATGGGGCTGTCGGTCTTCAAATTTAGAATGCCATCGGAGCAGACAATTTTACGATAGCGTTCGAGGAACTCGGGCGATGTGAGACGATGACGGGCATTACGTTCACCTTCGCCGGGATGCGGGTCTGGGAAAGTAACCCAAATTTCTGAGACTTCGTCCTTGCCGAAGAAATGCTCAATCTGGTCAATGCGGGTGCGAAGAAATGCCACGTTCTTCAAGCCTTCTTCGTTGGATTGCTTCAGACCACGCCAAATCCTTGCGCCTTTGATGTCGACACCTATATAATTAATATCACTGTGTGCCCGAGCAAGACCGACGGTGTATTCGCCCTTGCCGCAACCTAACTCCAACACAATGGGATTGTCGTTGTGGAAGAATTCCTCGTGCCAGCGTCCTTGCAGCGGGAAACCTTCATCCATAACACGCTCATAGCTATATTCAAACAAGTTGGGATAGGTCTTGTTCTCGGCGAATTTTTGTAGTTTGTTCTTCTTTGACATGACAATCGTTCTTATTATTTTCCGCTATTCTTGCGGTGCTAATAACCATGCCTGATACTTGGTGTTTGCCCTAATCTCGTATAGGGCTGCCATTGCATCCTCTTTTGTAAGATAGTGGTCGAAAGCGACGAACCATCTCGCGCCCCGTTTTTCGTAGAAAGCGTTCTTGAATCCAGCAGATCTCAACACATTGGCGAACCATCTGGCGTTCTCCTCTTGGTCATAGCATCCTGCAATGATACGAAACTCCGATTCAGGGATTCCCAGTGCCGGTCCAGCGACATGGACAACCTCCATTATGGAATCCGATTCCATTTGATTCGCGCGCTGGCCGTCTTGCTCCACAATTGGTTCAGGATTTTGCTGCGAGGTATCCGGACTTGAAACAGGATGATCCGTCTGTCCAAAATTGATAATGTCAAAATGCTGCAGGCCGAACAAGGACGCCATGACAACAAAAACAGCCAGTAAAAGCCATGGCCATCCAGACCGATGAGGTCCATCTTGTCCATGCACTGCTTTTTCATCAACTGTGACAGGCGTGTTTTTGTCTTTCTGTTGCTGCTCAATCTCTGACTTGATTTCCGCTTTGGTCTTCAAACGCAGCACCGGTTGGGGCGTGAAATCGGCCAAACCGAACACGTCGCTGTTGTAATTGACAGACTTGTCTTGGTTGAAAACCAAATCGTCGGCTTCGTACGAAAGCGTCCCAATGCCGTTTAAGACGAGTTTCCTTTTGTCTTTCAAGGTGTTGAAGCAATCGGAAACAAACTTCGCCAACAATTTCCTGGCTTCATCTTCAGGCATTTCGTTTTTCTCGGACAGATATCTAATCACCAAGTCGTTGTCCTCACGCAAGTTAGCGTCAAAGAAAATCTCACTGGACGGCATGGAGAAATAATTCGCCACAGGATTCACTTTGGCTGGAACTGCTTTCTTGACAAACGCACCAAGCCCTGGCACCACGACTGTGTCGCGAACAAACAAAAGGTCGGATATGGCTTCAACGACAGTAGTCATTTCAGTTTATTCATTTGGTTTTCAGCAAATCTTTCTGCTTTTTCAATATCTTTCGGTTGGTCAATGGAAACATTTTCAGAGTCTGTGATTCCCATGCGAATGTCGATACCATTTTCGAGCCAACGCAACTGTTCCAAAGATTCAAAGACTTCCAGCGCAGTAGGCTGCATTTCAGCGACACGGCGCAAAGTTTCGGATTTGTATGCATAGATACCAACGTGCTTGTAGAAAACGCCGTTTTTCAACCATTCGCCACGGTCAAGATTGCGCATGAATGGAATTGGGTTACGGCTGAAATACAGGGCGTTGCCCGTCTTGTCCATCACTACTTTGACCGTGTTGGGACTGAAGAGTTCCTCTTCATCAACAATCTTTTTTGCCAACGAAGCCAACTGCGTGTCGTCACGAGCAATCAATTCCATGACCTGATTGATTTGCCGAGGGTCGATGAAAGGCTCGTCGCCTTGGATGTTGATTACGGCGTCATATTGGTTATCAAGCAAATCCATTGCCTCGCGGCAGCGATCCGTACCACTACAGTGGTTGGGGTCGGTCAGCGCATAGCGACCGCCAAAGTCCATCACCACATCGGCAATGCGCACGTCGTCAGTAGCTATAACCACTTCGACGAGCTGCGACTTGAGTGCCTGCTCATATACGCGCTGAATCATCGGTTTGCCTTTAATGAGAGCCAAGGGCTTGCCAGGAAAGCGTGTCGAGGCGTAACGGGCGGGGATGATGCCAACCACTTTCATTGTCAAAACAGTCCATTGAGTGAAGCTTCGATACGGTCAACGACCGTACTCAAATCTTCAGGGTTCTCGAGTTCGAGGTTGTCGGTGTCAATGATGAGCAGCTTGCCGTCGTTGTAGCCCTTTATCCATTCCTCGTAGCGTTCATTGAGGTTGGTCAGATAGCTAATACTGATTGACTGCTCAAACTCGCGGTTGCGCTTGGCGATGTGACGGATGAGCGTGGGCACCGAAGCGCGGAGATAAATCAGCAGGTCGGGCGGCTGGAGAAACTTTGTCATCAGCTCAAAGAGCGACTTATAGTTCTCAAAATCACGGGTTTCCATGAGACCCATCGAATAGAGATTAGCTGCGAAAATGTGCGCATCCTCATAAATGGTACGGTCCTGAATGACATCATAGCCACTATTGCGGATGTCCATCACCTGACGGAAACGGCTGTTGAGGAAAAAAATCTGGATGTTGAACGACCAGCGTTGCATGTCCTCGTAGAAACTGTCCAAATAGGGATTGTGTTCAACTTCCTCATAATGAGGTTTCCAGTTGAAATGTTTGGCGAGGAGACCCGTCAAAGTGGTCTTGCCCGAACCAATATTGCCAGCTATAGCGATATGCATAGTGAAAGAGTTTTAGCGTTATTTAAGAAACGGCTAAAATAAGGAAAAGTCGCCAATGCAGGAATAAAATTTTGCAGAAAAATCGCAAAAACATGAATGTCAACAGTTTATTTCGGTGCCTTCCAAAGCAGATACACACCCAACACCGCAAAGATGAAATTGGGGATCCATACGGCCATGAAGGGCGATAGCCCTCCACTGATAGCGTAGGACTTGGAAATCTGCATGAAGAGAATATAGGAGAATGCTATCGTGATGCCCAAGCCAAGATGCACTCCTATGCCGCCCCTCACCTTGCGGCTCGACAAAGCGGCACCGATGAGCGTCAGAATGATGATGGCGGCAGGCGCGGCCATGCGACGCTGCATTTCCACCTCGTACTCCTTCACGCCTTCCGAGCCTTTCTCCCGCATCCCCTGGATTTGATCTCGAAGGTCAAAAAAGTTCATCTCCTCAAAGTCTTCTTTCATTTTATACAAGTCCTTGGGATAGAGATTCATCAACGTGCGATAGTCACGACCCATTTCGAGCGTTTCCTCGTCACCTTCAATAGTACGGATAGCGTATGGGTCGATGTTCCAGCTGTTTTCGGCCACCGTATCGTGGTAAAGCACATCCGACATGGCCTTGTATTTCAGCTCACTGCCGTCATATTTCTCCCATGAGAACTTATAACCGTACTGTTTGGCGATATTATAATTCTCCACATACACGAATTCATCCTTGCCTATCTGTACATGCACGTTACGCCCTGCACTTTCGCTCAAACGTTCCATATACTCGTCCTTGAACTTACGCCGAATCTCATTGGTTCTGGGAATCAAGAAGTTGCCGAAATATAGCGACATCACCGCGATGGTCAAGGCGGCCAAAAGATAAGGATAGAGGAACCGCCAAAAACTAATGCCACTGCTTAAAATGGCTACCACCTCGGTGCGCGAAGCCATCTTGGAGGTGAAAAAAACTACCGAGATAAATGAGAACAAATGGATGAACAAGTTGATGTAGTATGGCACCGACATAAGGTAATAGTCGACCAAGACCCGCTGCCACGGCGCGTTGTGTTTCAGGAAACTGTCGATGTTCTCCGAAAGGTCGAAGATGATGACGATGACCACCAACATCGCTATGGCGAAGAAAAACGTGCCGATGAATTTCTTGTATATATATAGGTCTATCTTCTTCATTCAGAGTTGTTTTGACGCGAGACGCGATACTATAGTCTCCTTGTTACTTTGGGGAGCATTTGGTCGCGCCAGATGGCAAAGTCGCCATTCATGATGTGCTTGCGGGCCTCGCGAACCAACCAAAGGTAAAACCCGAGATTATGAAGGCTAGCAATCATGGGACCAAGGCTCTCGCCTGCAATGAACAAATGACGCAGATAAGCGCGGGAATATTGTGTGTCAACAAAAGTTTCACCATTCGTATCGACAGGCGAGAAGTCGTCCTTCCACTTCTCGTTACGCATATTCATAATGCCTTCAGAGGTGAAAATCATGCCATTGCGCCCGTTACGTGTGGGCATCACGCAGTCGAACATGTCAACACCTCGCGAAATGCCTTCGAGAATGTTGGCTGGTGTACCTACGCCCATTAAGTAACGCGGCTTGTCCTTGGGCAAGATCGTGTTAACCAATTCAATCATCTCGTACATCACTTCCGTTGGCTCGCCCACTGCCAGGCCGCCAATAGCATTTCCAGCAGCGTTCTTCGAGGCAATGTATTCCGCCGACTGTTCCCGAAGGTCGCGATAGACGCAACCCTGTACGATTGGGAACAGCGCTTGCTCATAGCCATACTTTGGCTCGGTGGCATTGAACTGATCAACACAACGGTCAAGCCAGCGGTGAGTACGTTCCATTGAGGGTTTGGCGTAATTGTATTCCGCCGTGCCAGGCGTACATTCATCAAAGGCCATCATGATATCGGCCCCGATGCTTCGTTGAATATCCATTACCTTTTCGGGTGTAAACAGATGCCGCGAGCCGTCGATGTGCGACTGGAACGTCACGCCTTCCTCCTTCATCTTGCGGATGCCCGTGAGCGAAAACACTTGAAATCCACCACTATCAGTCAAGATAGGCCGATCCCATCCGTTGAACTTGTGCAAGCCGCCCGCCGCCTCGAGGATGTCCAAGCCCGGACGCAGATAAAGATGATAGGTGTTGCCCAAGATAATCTGCGCCTTCACTTCATCATGCACATCGCGGATATGACAAGCCTTCACCGTGCCCAACGTCCCGACCGGCATGAAAATCGGCGTCTCAATCGGGCCATGGCCAGTGTTGAGGACGCCTGCTCGGGCGTTGCTTTTCGGATCGTTACTGATTAGGTCAAAATTCATCGTTGTAATTTTGCGCAAAAATACGATATTTTTCTTTCAACTTTTTCATTATCTTTGCAAGTCAAAATCTAAACGAGCCGTGAACATCGAATTTTTCTATAACCGTATCAGTTTCATTATTTTACTCATTTTCGGAATTACCCTCATCATCCAACTGCTCTATCATTGGGGCGTGTTTTCGAAGGTTGCATTCTATAAGGACAAACGCCGGCCCAAGACCGACGACGAGTTAGAACCCGTATCTATCGTACTTTGTGCCAGAGACGCATACGAATACTTGACCGAGCTGGTACCCGTTTTGCTCAACCAAGACTATCCCGATTTCGAGATTGTCATCGTCAACGATTGCTCCGACGATGAGACCGAGGAATACCTGAAAGACCTAGAACGTCGCGAAACACGCATCAAGCCCGTGCAGCTCAAGCAGCACCTCAACTTCTTCAACGGCAAGAAGTTCCCGCTCTCGATGGGCATCAAGTCGGCGCAAAACGACCTCATTGTATTGACGGACTGCAACTGTATGCCCACCAACGACCAATGGTTGAGAAGCGTGGTGAATTGTTATGGCAAAAACACCGAAGTCGTCATCGGCTACAGTCCCTTCGTCCGCAAGAAAGGCCTGCTCAACAGCCTCATACGCTTCGATGCCGTACAAAACGCCCTACTCTACCTCTCGGCGGCATTGAAAGGACATCCCTACATGGGCATCGGAAAAAACTTGTCGTATCGTAAGGAGCTGTTCTACAGAAACAAAGGGTTTACTTCACACTACATTACTTCCGTTGGCGACGATGACCTCTTTGTCAGCCAAGTGGCCACCAAGAAAAATACTGAAGTGCTTATCGACCCCGACAACACCATTCTCACCACCCCGACGGGCAGCTTCCACCAGTGGATGCGGCAAAAAAGCGGTCGTTACTCCACCGTGCAACAATATAACGCCAGAACCAGAACGATGTTGAGCCTGTTCTATATCTCACAGTTCCTTTTCTACGTCTCGTTCATTGCTTTGATTGCCCTTTGCGCCAAGCCCGCTTTCGCCATCACTGGCGGCGAAGTGTTTTACATCCCGATTTTGGTGTTTTTCTTCCTATTGCGTTTCGGATCTCAACTTTTCATTTACCATAAAGCCAGCAAACGCTTGGGAGAAAAAGGAATGCTTCCTGGCCTAATCGCATTCGACTTCCTGTTCGCTTTCCTCTCGCCGCTACTGCGTCTGATGGGAAGGATGAAAATCGGGACTGAATAAAAACTTGTTTTTTAATTTGAAGTGTACTATTTTTGCCGCAAAATAGATAAAAATAGAACTAACATGAAAACAAGCAACACTTTTCTGACTCTACTTTTTGTCCTGTTTGTGAGACAAAATTTAGCCCAAACCCAAGAGCGCACCATCGTGCAAGGCTACTGCAAAGACGAAAACGGCAAAGCCATCGAAAACGTGAGCGTTTACGTGCATGACTCATTGCTCGTTTCCGTGACCGACAACAAAGGCCGCTTC
>JAEEGL014371949.1_pt1 | contig 12083 bp, 8 predicted proteins | sample 9134231 | NCBI WGS metagenome assembly JAEEGL01 (sample SAMN16246548, study PRJNA631951) | gut metagenome | biome: gut microbiome; feature: rumen; material: fiber-attached | host: Bos | place: Iran: Karaj | collected 2018-10
CCATTGCCCTGGTTGCGGCGCATGGAACAGCTATGTGGAAGAGACGGTGGTGACAGGAAAAGACAGTAAAACCGTTTCAAAAGACATTGATATTCAAAGCTTTAAAAGCAAACCGACACCCATTCGTGAGGTCACGAGCGCGCAGGAGGAGCGTCTCGACCTTGGCTATGAAGAACTCAACCGTGTACTTGGTGGCGGCCTCGTGCCAGGCTCCCTGATACTTCTCGGTGGCGAGCCCGGCATCGGTAAGTCAACGCTGCTTCTTCAGATGGCACTGCATATTAATAAAAAGGTGCTCTACGTCTCTGGTGAGGAGAGCCAACAACAAATAAAGATGCGTGCCGACCGTATCGGTATTAAAAACGATAACTGCTTGATACTCAATGAGACCGACACTCAAAACATCTTGAAACATGTCAAAGACACCCAGCCTGATATCGTGATTATCGACTCAATCCAGACGCTGGAGTCACCAACCGTGGAGGCTACTGCCGGAAGCATTAGCCAGATACGTGAGACGGCAGCGGAGATGAACAAGATTGCGAAATCGTTCCATGTGCCGGTGTTTCTCATAGGTCACATCACCAAAGACGGCACCATCGCTGGACCAAAGATCCTCGAGCATATCGTCGACACTGTGCTGCAGTTCGAGGGCGACCGTCACTATGGTTTCCGCATCTTAAGAACTGTGAAAAACCGCTTTGGCTCGTCGTCGGAACTAGGCATCTTCGAGATGAATGCTGAGGGCTTGCGTGAAGTCAAAAACCCTAGTGAAATATTGCTTTCACAACGAGAGACGGCTGTCAGCGGCATCGCCATCGCCGCCATGGTGGAGGGACTGCGCCCTATGCTTGTGGAGACACAGGCATTGGTTAGCTCAGCGGCCTACGGCACACCCCAACGCTCCAGCACAGGTTTCGACATCCGTCGTCTTAACATGCTTCTTGCTGTGCTCGAAAAACGTGCAGGCTTCCGTCTCGGTGCAAAAGACGTGTTCCTTAACATAGCCGGCGGTCTTCGTGTCGACGACCCAGCCATGGACCTCGCCGTGGTTGCTGCCGTTTTATCATCAAGCGAAGATGTTGCCATCGACGGACGTTGCGCTTTCGCAGCAGAGGTTGGACTTTCAGGTGAAGTAAGAGCAGTGAATAGGGTGGAGGCCCGCATCGCAGAGGCCGACAAACTCGGTTTCGACCGTATTTTCATCTCGAAATACAGCGCCAAAGGCCTCGACACAAGCAAATATCATATCAAAGTGGTGCCAATTGCCACAATTGGGCAGCTATTCAAAGAGTTATTCTAGTTTGAAGTTACTAGTTTGCAGTTTGAAGTTGTTTTTTTGAGTAAATTAATAACTTCAAACTCCAAACTTCAAACTTGTAACTATCCGAGCACGAGTGCGAGGTTGTTATCAATATGACCCGCTGGATAGTCCCAAATCACAGGGTATCCGTATTCTTTCACCTTCTCAGAGATAATCTCTTTGGCGGTCATGCCAAACGGAATAGCGTTGTCGTGCATGTCGTTGAAAGCACCCACGATGAGGCCTTTCAGATGTGCCAGTTTTCCTGCCCGTTTCAGACCCATCATCATGCGGTCGATATGATACAGATATTCATCTAAGTCCTCGATAAACAACACCTTACCGTCTGTTTCCGGAAACAGATCCGACCCCAACATCGAATAAAGAACAGAGAGATTTCCACCGACAATTTCCACACCATCAAACGCCATTGTAGAGACGCACGGCCGTGCGTCTCTACAAACGGCGTTTTTGTTTGTCAACGCCTCATACAATGTCTCTAACGCCTCCTTTGTATTCTTCTCAAAATTTATTGGCATCGTCGCATGAATGCTCTGATAACCAAGCTGTTGCATCTTCGCATGAAGCACCGTCACATCACTATATCCCACAATCCATTTCGGGTGTTGCTCAAATTTCGAAAAATCCAGTTTGTCGATAATTCTGATGGTGCCGTAGCCTCCTCTTGCGCAGAAAATGGCATCGATGTCATCCCTGTCGAGGTAGTCTTGCATCACGCTGGCACGGAAGTTGTCATCGCCCGCAAGTTGATGATACTCAGCGAATAAGCGGTCGTCGTACACTGGCACGAAGCCCATTTCTTCAATCCATTTCACGGCAAAGGCAATCTCTTCTCGCGATATTTTGCGAGCTGGCGCCACAATGGCTATTTTCGAGCCTTTTTTTAAAAACGCAGGTGTTATCATGATGCGAATAATTACATGCAAATATCGTAAAATTTTTTCAAAATTTGCTTTTTTGTCAAAAAATCTATAGTTTTGCATCTTAAATTAAGTGATAATGAAGAAATTTTTAATCTTAATAATAGGGATTTTACTCTCACTTCCAGCATTCTCCCAACTCGAAGTGAAAGAAAACTCCTTCCGCGAAGTGCCGGGCTTCACCAACACCAACCCCGATCCGGATTATCAAAGTGATGACAACTACTTTCCTTTTGCGATTATCAAGATTAAAACCGAGAACATCAACGACAAACAGCGGCGCGAGCTGCTTTTCCAAGGCAATGCCGCAACGTATTTCATGATTGAATACAAAGACGACGGCATTTGGTTATATCTTACTGCGCAATATGCCGATTATATCAAGATTTCACATCCCGATTTCAGCACTTGCGAGTTTGAGATACCGATGAAACTCAAGCCGAACCAGGGCTATGAGCTGACACTCACGAACACCGCCGGTGCCGCAAGCTATGGCAGCCTGACAGTTATAACAAAACCTGAAAAAGACGCTTTCGTGACACTCGACGGCAAAGAATTGGGATGGCAACAAAGGACTCCTTATACCAACGAGATGATTCTCGCAGGAACACATGAGATAAAAGTCTCGAAAATGCCTTACGAGACCGTCACAAGAATCATCGAGATAAAAAAAGACGAACATCTTGATTTGGAAATAGAAATGCCATTATCATACGGCATCTTGAATATTGAGACAACACCTCCGGGAGCCACCGTGTTTGTTGACAAAACCGAATACGGAACAACACCAATCACTCTCGACAGCATTATCGTCGGAAAACATTTGATATTATTAAAGAAAGATGGCTTGAAAATGATGTCGCAAAATATCGAACTTGAACATGACAAGCCAATAAGCATCAATAAAACCTTCGAAACTTGTCCTGTTGGAGCCATCGACGGCGTCTTTTCAATCAGCGACACCTCTCAAGTGTATTTCTCGAAAGGCAATCTTCAATACATTCCTTCAGCAAAAACTTGGCGTTTCGCCGAAAATCAAGACTATATCATCGGCAAAGACAACAAAAAAGCCAACGAAAACAACAACGGAAGGGTAGACCTCTTTGGCTGGAATACCGCCACCAACCCCATGAATAGGTCAAAAAACATCGAAGATTACCCTAAAAAGTTTGTCGATTGGGGGCATAATCCAATTGCAAACGGCGGCAACAAACCCGATATGTGGCGAACATTAAACTACAAAGAATGGGAATATCTGTTTGAAAAACGAAAAACAGAATCTGGGATGAGATTCGTTATAGCGAAAGTTAATGCAACACCAGGGGTGATATTATTTCCCGATAATTGGAAAAAGAATTTGTATGATTTGAAAGAAGTCAACATTCCTGGGGGTATTTCACACACATACCAGCCAAGCGGCGATAAAATTAAATTTTTAAGTGATATTCCAGACCAAAACATTATCAGTCTTTCCGATTGGAAAAGAGTTTTTGAAGCCAATGGAGCCGTGTTTCTGCCTGCGGCCGGTTATGATGGAATAAATGTAAAAGTTTCTGCCGATGAGGTTGGCTTTTATTGGACAAGTCCCGACAGTGATTTTTATGAATATGTTGACAAGCCCGACAGATTTACTGCAGAAAATAAGTTTAGGGTTGATGCATTGCTGTTGTTCTATACGAACTGCCTTGAGATATATCCCGAAAACAGATTGTCAGTTCGTCTCGTCCATTAAACTATTTGATTATGAAAAGGTTAATTATTGCATTATTCACTTTTGTTATTTCAATAAACAGCTTCGCGCAACTTGAAGTCAAGCCTGGCTCATTCAAGGAAGTGACGGGTTTTGTCAATATCAACGACAAACAATACGACAGCAACGACAACCTCTATTCCGTTTTAAAAATCCGTACGGAAAACATCAACGACAAACAGCGTAACGAATTGGTTTTCAATGTGTATGATAATGCCGAGTTTGAAGTTGAGAACCAAGTTGGCGAGGTGTGGCTTTATGTCAGCTATTTTGCCAACCATATCATAATTTCGCATCCTGAACTGGGTTCTACGGAGTTTTATCTCCCTTTTGACATGAAAGGCAAAAAAGGCTATGAACTCACGATTGTCAACAAAACGGAAAACGCTACCGGACAAGGTTCTTTATGGCTTTACACTTTGCCGGAAAACGATGCTACAATCACTATTAACGGCAAGACTTTGAAGGTGAAAACGCCTTACAAAAATGACATGATGGCGGCTGGGCATTATGAGATAACATTTTCGAAGGAAAGATTTCAGACAGTGACAATATCCGCTGATGTTTACGACGGACAAAACACGCATTTGGACATCGAAATGCCATTTATGTACGGCGAGATGATAATCAACTCCGAACCTTCAGGAGCTACAGTGTTTATTGATGACAACGAGCGTGGTACAACGCCTTTGAACATTAACGATTTAATCGTTTCGGAGAAACATGAGCTTCGAATTGAAAAGAAAGGCTGTCGGGAGTTTAAATCGGAATTCATTTTGGAAGCAAATAAGCCGTTGAATGTCAATGCCAATATAGACAAAAACAAATGTCCGAAAGATGCATTGCCAGGCGTTTTCTCAGTGAGCGATAAGAAAAGAGTGTATTTTATGAAAAACGAAAGTTCTTCTGAATGGAGTGACAAGAATAAGAATATTTTGTCAAAAGAAGAATGGAAATATATTTTGTTTACCCGAAACACCAAATCGGGAACAAGATACGTTCATGCTAACGTCGGTGGAGTTGACGGAATATTATTGTTTCCAGACGATTGGACCAAAGAGTCATTTGATTTGAATTATTCGTCAGATAATGGTGTTGAAAGCAATGTGATTGGTAAAAATGACGGGATATTTGTTTTGGAGGCACAAGGCGTTGTGTTTCTTAAAAAAGGCGAATATTGGACTTCATCTGGCGATGCTTGGGATGAAACAACTACAAATGCTTATTATATAAAAATTGGAGAAAACGATGTCGTTTGTACAGGAATGCTTGTCATTATTGGGTCATCACTTCCTTTTAAAAAAACAGTCCGTCTCACTTGTCCAGCGAAATAAAAAATAATTAACCACCTAAACAATTTTTTTGTAATTTTGCAGATTAATTAAAAATAATAAGAAAGAATAATTAAAACTGCATATTATGTCAAAAAATGAAAAATTTGTCGAAGAAGGCTTGACTTACGACGACGTATTGCTTATTCCGGCTTATAGCGACATCATCCCTCGCGACGCCGATCTGAGAACCAACTTCTCACGCCGCATCAGACTTAACATTCCTATCGTGACTGCCGGCATGGATACCGTCACCGAGGCCCCAATGGCTATCGCCATCGCACAGGAAGGCGGCATCGGAGTGCTCCATAAAAACATGACAATCGAGCAGCAGGCCGCCGAAGTCACCAAGGTGAAACGTGCCGAAAACGGCATGATCATCAACCCGGTGACAATCAAAGAAGGCGCACTCGTCCGCGACGCTCTCAAAATCATGAACGAATACCACATCGGCGGCATCCCGGTAGTCAACGACGACAACGTGCTCGTGGGTATCGTCACCAACCGTGACCTCCGCTTCGAACGCAAGACCGACCGTCCGATCTCGGAAGTGATGACAAAAGACAACCTCATCACAACAACGGAATTCACAGATTTCACCACAGCTGAGGATATCCTTCAAGAGCATAAAATAGAGAAGCTGCCTGTCGTCGACAAGCACAACCACCTCATCGGACTTATCACTTATAAAGATATCATCAAAATCAAGGCCCGTCCTAACGCTTCGAAAGACGAGCACGGCCGCTTGAGAGTAGCTGCTGCCGTTGGAATCACATGGAATACCATGGAACGCGCACAGGCTCTCGTCGACGCTGGAGTAGACGCCATCGTCGTCGACACAGCTCACGGCCACTCAAAGAACGTGTTCAACGTCACAAAAGAACTCCGCAAGGCATTCCCTAACATCGACCTCGTCATCGGCAATATCGCCACAGCTGAGGCTGCCAAAGACCTCGCCAAACTCGATGTCGACGCTATCAAAGTCGGTATCGGACCAGGCTCTATATGCACCACACGTATCATCGCGGGCATCGGAGTGCCACAGCTCACAGCGGTATATAACGTCGCTGAAGCCCTTAAAGGCACCGGTATCCCTGTCATCGCTGATGGTGGCATCCGATACACAGGCGACATTGTGAAGGCTATCGCAGCAGGTGCCTCTACCATCATGGCAGGCTCACTGTTCGCTGGCGTCAACGAGTCACCAGGCGACACCATTATTTTCGAAGGCCGTAAATACAAGACATACCGTGGCATGGGTTCTCTCGAGGCTATGCAGCATGGCTCGAAAGACCGTTACTTCCAGGATATGGAAGACGACATCAAGAAACTCGTTCCGGAAGGCATCGTGGGCCGCGTTCCTTACAAAGGAAGCCTCTCGGAAGTGGTCTATCAGATGGTCGGCGGACTCCGCGCAGGTATGGGCTACACCGGCTCACACACCATCGAGGAGCTCCACAACGCACGTTTCATCAAGATCACAGCATCAGGCATGAACGAGAGCCATCCACACGACATCACAATCACTCAGGAATCACCGAACTACAGCAGAAAGGCATAATTATGAAGAAAATATTAGTTCTTTTGGCATTTTTGACCCCAGCGCTCCTCTTTGCACAGGGCTGGAAATCAAAGACATTGATAACTCTTGGCGACAATGAGATCTCAGCCGGCGAGTTTATGCAGGTGTATGAGAAAAACAACGTCAAGAGCGATGTCATCGACAAGAAAAGCGTCGACGATTATCTCGACATGTATATCAATTTTAAGTTGAAAGTCATTGAGGCTGAGAGCCTTAAGATGGACACCATGCCGAAATTCGTCAAGGAATATGAAGGCTATCGCGAACAGCTCTCAAAGCCGTATTTCTCGAGCGAGGCGGCTACCGAACAGCTTATCGAGGAAGCTTACGAACGTATGCAATGGGACATCAACGCGGCACATATCCTCGTGAAATGTGACGTCAACGCGGTGCCAGCCGACACCCTCAAGGCATATAACCGCGCCATGGAGATCCGCAAACGTATCATCAACGGCGAAGATTTCAACGAAGTGGCAGTGGAGACATCCGAAGACATCTCAGTGGCCGACACCACCGTCAACGGCCGTTTCTACAAAGGAAACCGCGGCGAACTGGGCTATTTCACAGTGTTTTACATGGTTTATCCGTTTGAGACAGGCGCCTACAACACTAAAGAAGGCCAGCTGTCGATGCCAGTGCGCTCCGAGTTCGGCTACCATATCATCAAAGTCAACTCAAAGACACCGGCTTGCGGCACCATCAGAGCGGCACATGTCTTCCTTGCCGTCGATGAGAAAGACCCTGCAAAATGCGACTCAGTGGTTAAAGCAAAAGCCATGAACATCTACAACGAGATCGCCAAAGACGGTAAAAACTGGGACGACATCGTGAGACGCTATTCAGAAGACAGAGGCGCCGCACAAAATGGCGGTATTCTCACACCTTTCAAGGTTTATCAGATTGTTCCGGAGTTCATCACAGCCGTCAAACAGCTGAACGACAACGAGTTCTCGGAGCCTGTGAAGACCAACTACGGCTATCATATCATAAAACGCATCAGCACCTCGGGCGTCAGAGACCTCGAATCTGAACGTGAAAACATCGCCAAGAGCGTGGAAAAAGACATGCGCGCCAAAGTGAGCGATGAAGTGGTGCTCAAACGTATCATGAAAGAAAACAAATTCAAGGAAAATGTCAAGGTGAAAGACGCGTTTATCGCCACCATCGACAGCACCCTGAAAGAAGGCAACTACGTAGTGGCTGAAGGCGTCGACACCAGCAAGGTGCTCTTCAAATTCGGAAAGCAGAAGTACACCATCGCCGATTTCATCGAGTATATCCAGAAAAACCAGAGAAAACAGCCGTTCCTCTCATCAGCATCATACGCCTACATGCTCTACGACGAATATCTGAAAGATTCAGCATTTGCTTACGAAGACGCTCATCTTGAAGAAAAATATCCTGACTTCAAACTCCTCGTCCAGGAGTATCACGACGGCATCCTTCTCTTCGACCTAATGGATAAGGAAGTCTGGAAAAAAGCTGAAAAAGACACCGTCGGACTGGAGAACTACTACAACGAGCACAAGGACGAATATATGTGGAGAGAACGTGTGAAGACCATCTACGTCAACGTCAACAATCCTGACAATGTTGAAAGAGTAGCGGAGCTGGTAAAATCAGACCTCAGCGTCGACTCCATCCGTTCTATCATGAAAGCTGAGGAAATAAAGGGCGTTTCGGTGAAAATGCGTTTCTTCCAGAAAGGCGACAACGTCGACATCGACGAAACAGAATGGCAAGAAGGTGTCGTAAGAGTCATCCCTTCGACCGTCGACAAAACCACCAAGATAGTGAAGATACTCGAAGTGCATGAGCCGGAGCCTAAGACCCTCAACGAGGCCAAAGGCGTCGTCATCTCAGCTTACCAGACACAGCTCGAAGAAGACTGGCTGAACGAACTCAAGGCGAAATACCCGGTGACCGTCAACGAGAAAATACTCGAAAAGGTGAGAAAATGTTATAATTAATGAAAGTATTCAGATTTGTAATCGGATTGACAATCGTTCTGGCAATCGTTTCTTGTCAGCGCTCGGATGATGACGACGAACAACCTGTCGCCGCCGTCTACGGTAAGGTTTTGTATCAATCCGATTTACAAAGTGTTGTGTATGAAGGCATTAGTCGCTCCGACAGCATCGTCAGGACCAAAGCCTTCATCGACCGCTGGATACGCCAACAACTGCTTCTGCATCAGGCGGAAGAGAATATGGAAGAATCGGAGTTCAACTTCTCAAGACAGATTGAAGATTATCGCAGCTCGTTGATAATTTATAAGTACGAGACACAATACGTGGAACAACACCTCGACACTGTCGTCTCGGAAATGGAAATATCAAGGTATATCGAACAAAACAACCCGAAGCATGAACTCGACAGGGAAGCGGTGCGTTATATCATCTTGAACGCGAGAAAAAAAGCTCTTTTGGATAAGATGAACAACAATCTTTATAACAAAGCCGTTAAAGATAATGTATTTGTAATTTATTAACGTTTTATCATGAAACTGAAAAGTGTTTTTGCCATAATAGCTCTTGTAACTATTTGTAATACAAATAGTTATGCTCAGCAGTCGCAGGTCATCGACAAGGTGGTGGCAGTGGTTGGCAGCAATATCATTCTGCAGTCGGACATCGAGGAGCAGTATATGCAATATCGTATGCAGGGCGGTGTCAAAGGCAGCGCCTCAAGCATCAGATGCGAGATCTTGGAAGACCAGCTTTTCCGCAAGCTGATGCTCAACCAGGCGGAGCTCGACAGTATCACCGTCACCGACGAACAAATCGACTCGGAAGTGGAGCGTTATGTGCGTTATTATGTCAGTCAGCTTGGATCAATCGAGAAACTTGAGAAATATTACGACAAAAACATAGCCGAGATACGCGACGACCTGCATGAGCAGCTTAAAGAGAAACAGCTGATGGAAGAGGTGCAGCGTTCTATCGTGTCGGGTGTGAGCGCCACGCCAAGCGACGTGCGCGAGTTTTACCGCAGCATCCCAAGAGACTCCGTCCCGATGGTCAGCGCACAGTTTGAGATAGCTGAGTTGGTGAAGAAACCGCCTATTACCCTCGACGAGAAGCTGGCAGTGAAAAACGAGCTCTACGACATCCGTGCCCGTATCCTTAAAGGCGAGCGTTTCTCAACCATGGCGCGTATCTACTCCGAAGACCCGGGCTCAGCCAACAAAGGCGGCGAGCTGGGATTCCAAGGACGTGGCGACTACGTGCCGGAGTTCGAGGCAGCAGCCTTCGCACTGAAAGACGGCGAGATATCGGAGGTCATAGAGACAGAATACGGCTTCCATATCATACAGCTCATCGAACGCCGCGGCGACTACATCAACGTGCGCCATATCCTGCGTACACTTAAGGTTTCGCCAGAAGCACTGCAACAGGCATACGACGAGCTCGATCATATCGCAAGTCTTATCCGTAACGACAGCATCACATTCGACGAGGCAGTGAAGACATACAGCGACGAGGCCGACAAAGTGAACGGCGGCTTGCTCGTCAACGAACTCGATGGAAGCACTATGTTTGCCGCCGAAGACCTCGACCAACAGGTGTCGGTGGTGATAAACCGCCTGCAAGTGGGCGAGGTGAGCGACCCCGTGCCGATGAAGACCAGCGACGGCAAAGACGCTTACAGATTATTGATAATCAAGAAGAAAACCACACCGCATAGAGCCAATCTCAAAGACGACTACGCCCTCATCCAGCAATGGACAATGCAAAAACAACGCCAGGATGCCATCAACAAATGGATACAGGCGAAGTCAAGCAAGGCATACGTCAAGATCTGCGACGAATATAAAGACTGTGATTTTCAATTCGACTGGAACATTAAACAATAGTTTGAAGTTAACAGTTTGGAGTTTTAAGTTGAATTCTAACTCCAAACTTCAAACTTCAAATTTCAAATTTTAAAAGATGTATAACAACGACGTTGACGGCGCAAAAGCCCTTGTAAATAAATACGAATTACTGAAAAAAGAGATCGGAAAAGTCATCATCGGCCAAAACGAGGTGATTCACGATACCATTTTGTCGATATTCTGTCAAGGCCACGTGCTTTTAGTAGGTGTTCCTGGCCTTGCCAAGACATTGTTAATCAACACAATAGGACAGGCTTTGGGCTTGACATTCAATCGTATACAGTTTACTCCCGACCTGATGCCGTCCGACATCGTCGGTACCGAGATTTTGGATGAGTCGCGGCAATTCAAATTCGTGAAAGGCCCTGTGTTTGCCAACATCATCCTTGCCGACGAGATCAACCGTACGCCCCCGAAGACTCAGGCCGCCTTGCTTGAAGCCATGCAGGAGAAAAATGTCACCGTCTCGGGCAAGACTTACAAGCTGAGCGAGCCTTTCTTCGTGCTTGCCACACAGAACCCTATCGAGCAGGAAGGCACCTATCCGCTTCCTGAGGCGCAACTCGACCGTTTCATGTTCAACCTCATGCTCGATTATCCTACTTATGAGGAGGAGATAGCCGTCGTGAAGAGCACCACTGCCGCCAACAGCAACAAAGTAGAGGCTGTGATGAACGCTGAGGAGATTCTTTATTTCCAACAACTGGTGCGTCGTGTGCCTGTGCCCGACAACGTCTATGAATACGCTGTCAATCTTGTCTCCAAGACCCGTCCTGGCACTGAACGTGCTCACGAATGGGCCAACAAATACCTCAGTTGGGGTGCAGGTCCGCGTGCCTCGCAGTATCTCATCATCGGTGCCAAAGCCAATGCCCTGATGAGCGGCAAGTTCTCGCCTGACATCGAAGACGTGAAAAAAGTAGCGGTGCCAGTACTCCGACACCGCCTTGTTCGTAACTACACCGCTCAAGCTGAAGGAATCAGCATCGAGCAGATTGTTGAAAAGATGTTTTAACTCGCTATCGCCTCATATCTACCACGTGGCAATAACCTTGCAATATGCTACTTGGCACTTGCTTATTACATGTTATTTTGTGATAACTAATTTCCCTGTATTCTGATATTCACCGCATCTGACGACATAGCTGTAAACGCCGTCGGGCATGCCGTGCAAATCAAGTGTTTTGGTGCCAAATATGCGAGAGGCGTTGCGTAACTAAGGTTGGCTGTATATCCCGAACCGGAAGCTGTCTGGAACATGGCGGCAGGTTCCACACTCCAAGTGCAAGATGTTGGAGC
>JAEEGL014387136.1_pt1 | contig 12083 bp, 11 predicted proteins | sample 9134231 | NCBI WGS metagenome assembly JAEEGL01 (sample SAMN16246548, study PRJNA631951) | gut metagenome | biome: gut microbiome; feature: rumen; material: fiber-attached | host: Bos | place: Iran: Karaj | collected 2018-10
GATATGGGGGACAAGACCAAGGACTTCCCGCTTTTCTGCGAGTAGTCGGAGTTCACAGACGATACGGTGATGACGGTGGCCGTAGCGGAGGCTTTGATAGAGGCCAGGGAGGCCGGATGGCTGGACCGCGACGCCCTGAACGACAGGCGCAAAGAGCAGGCGGTGAAGGAAAGCCTGGTCAGGTCCATGCAAAACTGGGGGCATGAATATCCGGATGCCGGCTATGGTGCCAGGTTCACCCAGTGGCTCTGGGCCGATGACCCCAAGCCCTACGGCAGCTTCGGAAACGGCTCGGCCATGAGGGTGGCCGCAGCGGGCTGGCTCATGGACAGCCTGGAGGACACCCGCCGGGTGGCCCGCTGGACTGCGGAGGTGACCCACGATCATCCAGAAGGAGTGAAGGGCGCTGAGGCCACTGCAGCCGCCATCTACATGGCCCGCACCGGCAGCGCAAAAAACCAGATTCGGGACTACATCACCCGTGAATTCGGCTACGACCTCACAATGACCATCGACGAGATCAGGCCGGGCTACCACCACGTGGAGTCCTGCCAGGAGACGGTGCCCGAGGCCATCACGGCCTTCCTGGAAGGGGAGGACTTCGAGGACGTGATCAGGACCGCAGTGTCCCTGGGAGGCGACTGCGACACACTGACCTGCATCGCGGGCAGCATGGCGGAGGCCTTCTACGGCGTGGATCCGTGGCTCAAAGACGAGTGCAAGGCGCGGATACCGGAGGAGATGATCGAGGTGATCGAGAGGCTGGAGAAACTCAAAGGATAACGTAACCGGAATTTAATTCCGGTTACATTTGTACGTGGGCAATAGTGTTTGTCGAAGAACTGACGGAATGGTATAATATATTTGTATAAGTTTATTATATTTCCAAACAGGAGACCTTAAACAATGGACATCAAAAAAGAGCAGGAGCGTGAAGAACTGCATCGCGCCATATGGGCGATAGCTGATGAACTCAGAGGATCCGTGGACGGCTGGGATTTCAAGAACTACGTGCTTGGAACCATGTTCTACAGATATATCTCCGAGAATCTGGCGAATTACCTCAATGAAGGCGAGCATGCCGCTGGCAATACAGACTTCGACTATGAGGAGCTTTCTGATGATGCGGCGCTGCAGGCCAGGGACTACATCATTAATGTCAAGGGCTTCTTCATCCTACCGTCGGAGCTTTTCTGCAATGTCAGGGCCAGGACTCCCAGAGATGAGAACCTGAATATGACCCTTGAGACCATCTTCAATAACATTGAGGATTCCGCTAAGGGCAGCGACTCCGAGAACAGTTTCGCCGGCCTGTTCGATGACTTCGATGTCAACTCGAATAAGCTTGGTGCAACTGTAGCCAAGCGTAACGAGAAACTGGTCAAGCTCCTGAACGGTGTTGGCGACATGAACCTCGGCAATGTGAAGGATCATGATATAGATGCTTTCGGAGATGCTTATGAGTATCTCATGACCATGTATGCCTCCAACGCAGGCAAGTCCGGAGGCGAGTTCTTCACGCCGGCAGACGTGTCGGAGCTTCTTACCAGGCTTGGTACTGTTGGCAAGACTGAAGTTAATAAGGTCTATGACCCGGCCTGCGGTTCTGGATCGCTCCTTCTCAAAGCTGAGAAGATCCTGGGACGCGAGGGCGTTCGCAATGGGTTCTTTGGCCAGGAAATCAATATTACTACATACAACCTGTGCAGAATCAATATGTTCCTGCACGACATTGGGTTTGATAAATTCAGTATCGCATGTGAGGATACGCTCATCAGCCCGCAGCACTGGGACGATGAGCCATTCGAACTGATCGTTTCGAATCCCCCGTATTCCATCAAATGGGCAGGGGATGAGAATCCATTGCTTATTAACGATCCCAGATTCTCTCCTGCAGGTGTTCTTGCTCCTAAGAGCAAGGCCGACCTTGCCTTCATTATGCACTCTCTTTCTTGGCTGGCTCCCAACGGAACTGCAGCCATCGTCTGCTTCCCGGGGATCATGTACCGCGGCGGAGCCGAGCAAAAGATCCGTAAATATCTCATAGACAATAACTACATCGACTGCGTGATCCAGCTGCCCAGTAATCTGTTCTTTGGGACATCAATTGCGACCTGCATCATGGTGCTCAAGCGCAACAAGGCGGATAACAAAACCCTATTTATCGATGCAACCAACGAATGCATTAAGGTTACTAATAACAACAAACTGACTCAGACGAATATGGACCGCATTGTGAATACGTTCGCAGGGCGTGTTGAAGAGGCCCACTTCTCACATTTGGCCAGTTATGATGAGATCGTCGAGAATGACTACAATCTCTCGGTTTCAACATATGTGGAAGCAGAAGATACTAGAGAGAAGATAGATATAGTTAAGTTAAATGCTGAAATCAGAGAAATCGTTGCACGCGAGCAGGTCCTACGTGATGAAATCGAAAAGATTATTGCCGAGATAGAAGGAGGGCAGTCATGAGCAGATTAGACGAACTGATTGCCGAGCTGTGCCCGGACGGGGTGGAGTTTAAAGAACTTCAGACCATGGCAGAGATAGGAACTGGCAACTCAGACAGAAAGGATTCTTCTGAAGACGGGCAGTACCCTTTTTATGTTCGCTCTAAAGAGATATTAAGAATAGATAAATATGAATATGATGAAGAGGCAATCGTTATACCTGGAGAAGGAGGGATTGGAGAAATATTCCATCTTGTCAAAGGTAAATATGCACTACATCAAAGAGCTTATCGCATTCATATAACAGACGATAGTTTGACTACACCCTTTTTATACTATTACATGGCAACGCATTTTAAGAGATTTATAATGCAAAAGGCTGTAAGTGCAACTGTTACGTCAATAAGGAAACCAATGATTCAACAGTTCCTGGTTGCTGTACCTCCACTGGAGGTACAACGCGAAATTGTCCGCGTGCTGGACAATTTCACGTTCCTTTCAGCGGAGCTTTCAGCGGAGCTTCAAGCTCGGAAAAAACAGTATGAATACTATAGAAATAGGCTACTTGCCTTTGATCGTCAAATCGTATGGAAAACACTTGGTGAAATAGGCAAAGTATCCATGTGCAAGAGGATATTGAAGGAAGAAACATCATCCACAGGAGAAGTTCCGTTTTATAAGATTGGCACGTTTGGCAAAAAGGCAGATGCATATATCTCAAAGGAAACATTTGAGCAATACAAAGCCAAGTATTCTTATCCTAAAAAAGGAGATGTCTTGATTTCTGCAGCAGGTACCATTGGACGTGCTGTAGTGTTTGATGGGGAACCAGCATATTTTCAGGATTCAAATATTGTTTGGATTGCAAATGATGAGAATCAGGTTTTGAACGAGTTCTTGTTCTACTGGTATCAAACAAATCCTTGGAAGGTCTCAGCTGGAGGAACCATTGCCAGACTTTATAACGATAACATTGCAGGCACAAAAGTACCGGTTCTTCCTATCGAAACTCAAAGGCGTCTTGTAAGAGCATTAAGTAATTTTGAAGCAGTTTGCAATGACTTAAACATCGGTCTTCCGGCTGAAATTGAAGCACGTCAAAAACAATATGAATACTATCGTGATTTGCTCTTGACATTTGCTGAAACTGGCACGACAGTTGCGACCGACCGACCGACCGACCGACCGACCGACCGACCGACCGATTAAATGATATTAAATTGTTACAATATGTGTTTGGGTATGCGTGTGTTCAACTTTCTAAACTCTTCAATACACGAAATGGATACACACCGTCAAAGAGCAATCCGGACTTTTGGGCTGACGATGCAGATATCCCTTGGTTTAGGATGGAAGACATTAGAGAGAACGGTCGTGTTTTAAATGATGCAACACAGCATGTAACAACAAGTGCTGTTAAAGGGAAACTCTTCCCTGCGGATTCATTTATAATATCGACTTCTGCAACCATAGGTGAACATGCTTGGATAAGGGTGCCTTCATTGGCCAATCAACGTTTTACGTATTTGACGTTGAAACAAGAATATCAGGACATAGTGGACTATAGATACTTGTATTATTATTGCTTTAAGCTTGGTGAATACTGCCGGATACACCTGAATCAGGGCAACTTCGCGTCTGTAGATATGGGCAAGTTTGCAGAATTCCAGTTCTTCTTGCCAGAGTTGAAGAAACAGCAAGAAATTGCAGATACCCTTGATCGCTTAGACACCCTTTGTAATGATTTATCTTCAGGTCTCCCGGCAGAAATTGAAACCCGGCAAAAACAATACGAATACTATAGAGACAAACTACTATCGTTCAAGGAAAAGGAAGCATAATTCAAGCCGCCTATGGCAAAGACCCATAATACCATAAATCAACATTACATCCCTCAAATATATTTGAAGGGCTTTTCATCGGATTTTAAGCACGTTTATGAATTCAATCTGCAAAAGGATGCTCCAATCACTAAGCCTGTTGACATATCATCTATTTGCAGAGATAAGTACATCTATGAGGTTAGGGATGAACATGGCGAACTCATTAACCCCAACTATATTGAAGACAAAATGAGCGGATATGAGAGACAATTTGCGAGGCATAGGAACCTCTTGTTGAACAAAGCTGCCATCAAAGAAAACTATCAAACTCGTAGTTTTTTATCGAGAGAAGAAAAGAACTTTTGGATCTTCTATGCTGCGCTGAATATCATGCGTAATCCCATCACTCTCGATGGTATGCAGAAGATATTCAGTGATGAGTTTAATGGACGGCTTTCCGAGCAGGAAGCACGTAACTTGGCTGTTGCCTATTGTCTTCCCTTTTTCAAGGAACCTGACGAACATGAAATGAACGCCTTTGTATTCTTCATTCAAGTTCTTTTGCAGAAGGCGCTAATAGTGGGCTATTCAGAGGAGGGCAAACTGTTCACTTCTGATCACGCTATGTACGGCGCAGCGAACAAAAAAGTAATTGTTTTTCCGCAATTCGGAAGACTATGGTTTCCCATAACCTCTAATTGCGGACTAATCTATTGTGATCCTGAACTCACAAATCGTTCGAATAGGAACATATTGATTCCACTAACGGAAGACAGTGTCCGCGAGTATAACAAGGGAATTGCATACATTGCATCACAAATGGTCATATCCAAATATCCATTTTCTAAAGAGGACATTGATTTGATACAGGAAGCTCGAATGGAAAGAGCCGAGGATGATCATAACCAAACGGTATTAACTAATTGATCCAAGAGGGACTACTATGCCATATTTCAACATTGTCGCCCAGACAAATGAGAATACTGTAGTAACTGAATATGAGCCTGTGAAGGCGCGTTCTGACAGTTATCAGAGCGAGGCTGAACTGGAGAGAGAATTCATACGAATGCTCACTGAGCAGGGTTATGAATATCTTGCTATACATTCCGAACCGGAGTTGATTAGCAATCTCAGATTCCAGATGGAGAGACTCAACAACTACAAGTTCTCCAACGCTGAATGGGACAGGTTCCTCAGCAATAACCTAGCCAATCCCAACGAGCATATAGTTGAGAAGACCCGCAAGATTCAGGAGGATTATGTCCAGGTTTTGAAGAGGGACGATGGTTCCAGCCAGAACATCACTCTAATCGACAAAAAGAATATCCACAATAACTATCTTCAGGTCATAAACCAGTATCAGATTAGCCAGGAGCAGGGAGCCAAGCACGATAACCGTTACGATGTGACCGTGCTTGTAAACGGCTTGCCTCTTGTCCATATTGAACTAAAGCGCCGTGGTGTACCTATCCGCGAGGCTTTCAACCAGATCGACCGCTATCAGAGGGATTCGTTCTGGGCCGGCAGCGGGCTGTTTGAGTATGTGCAGATCTTCGTTATCAGTAACGGCACTAACACCAAATACTATTCCAACAGCACCAGGTATAACGCCATCAAGGATCATAAGAATGGTGTTACCAAGAAAGAGAAAACTTCCAATAGCTTCGAATTCACATCATATTGGGCAGATGCCAAGAACGTTATCATCCCGGATCTTATTGATTTCACAAAGACGTTTTTTGCGAGACATACGCTGCTTAACCTTTTGACCAAATACTGCATCTTTACTTCGGAGAATATGCTGATGGTCATGAGGCCGTATCAGATCACTGCGACTGAGCGGATCTTGAACCGTATCGAGATTGCCACCAACTATAAGAAATATGGCAGCGTTGCAGGAGGCGGGTACATCTGGCATACAACCGGTTCCGGCAAGACTTTGACGTCATTCAAGGCCGCAAGACTTGCGACCTCTTTGCCATACATCGACAAGGTTCTATTCGTAGTCGACCGTAAGGATCTGGACTACCAGACCATGAAGGAGTATGACCGATTCGAGAAGGGCGCTGCTAACAGCAATACATCCACGGCCATCCTTAAGAAACAGCTGGAGAAGGACGATTGCAGGATCATCATCACCACGATCCAGAAGCTGTCCACATTCATTAAGAAGAACCCGGTGCATGATGTGTATCAAAAGCACGTGGTCATCATCTTCGATGAATGTCACAGAAGCCAGTTCGGCGATATGCACACAGCCATCGTCAAGAGCTTCAAGAAGTATCATCTCTTCGGATTCACAGGCACACCGATATTCGCAGAGAATGCCGGACACGTCAAGAATCCGCAGTACTTCACCACGGAGCAGACCTTCGGTGACCAGCTCCATAGATATACCATAGTCAACGCCATAAATGACAGGAACGTCCTGCCATTCCGCGTGGACTATATCAAGACCATGGATGTGGATCCGGACATTAGGGACGAAGAGGTCTGGGATATCGACCGTGAAAAAGCGTACATGGCGCCCCAGAGGATTTCACTGGTCACGCAGTACATTCTAGATCACTTCGACCAGAAGACGTATAGAGGCAACAAGACATTTGAATACAGCGTCCTGACCAACGTGAAGGATGTGGCATCTGCCGAGAGAGGCGCAGTCGAAGAAATCAAACAGAAGCAGCGCATCAGCGGCTTCAACTCGATTCTTTGCGTGGCATCAGTGCCCATGGCGAAACTCTATTACGAGGAGTTCAAAAAGCAGATGGCTCAGGATCCCAAGAAGGCGCTCCGCATCGCGACTATATATAGCTATGCGGCCAACGAGGCCGAAGCTGAGGGACTTCTCGGTGAGGAGAACTCCGAGGATACATCTGCACTGGATCAGACTTCGAGAGACTTCCTTGACCATGCGATCAAGGATTACAACGAGATGTTCCACACCAACTATTCGACGGACGGAGACAGGTTCCAGAACTACTACAAGGACGTGTCTCTCAGGATGAAGAATAAGGAACTGGACCTGCTCATCGTTGTCAACATGTTCCTGACCGGTTTCGATGCGACTACGCTGAATACCCTTTGGGTGGATAAGAATCTCAGAATGCACGGCCTTATCCAGGCTTTCAGCCGGACCAACCGTATACTTAACAGCATCAAGACTTTCGGCAATATCATTTGCTTCAGAAACCTTCAGAAGAGGGTGGACGATGCGATTGCACTATTTGGAGATGATAATGCTTCCGGTATCGTGCTTCTGCAAACCTTTAATGACTATTACTACGGTTTCACTGACGCCAGCGGCAGGGAGCAGCCCGGGTATGTAGATCTGATTGATGACTTGCTCACCAAGTTCCCGCTGACCGAACCGCAGATCATCGGCGAGAAGAAACAGAAGGAGTTCATCAGCCTATTTGGAGCAATCCTCAGGATGAGAAATCTGCTGATATCATTTGACGATTTCGCTGGCAGGGAAATCCTTTCAGAGCGCGATCTTCAGGATTATCTCGGCAGATATCAGGATCTGAGAGATGAATGGAAACAGAAAAAGCATGGCGACAAGGAGGACATCACCGACGATATCATCTTTGAAGTTGAACTGATCAAGCAGATCGAGATCAATATCGACTATATCCTGCTGTTGGTGAAGAAGTATCACGACAGCCACTGCCAGGATAAGGAAGTGCTGATCACGATCCATAAGGCAGTCGATGCTTCGCCCGAACTTCGGAGCAAGAAAGCTCTGATTGAGACCTTCATCGCGGGCATTAATGATATCGAAGACGTAATGGTCGAGTGGCGTTCGTTCGTTGCTGACGAGCGTGAGCGCCAGCTGGAGCAGATCATCAAAGAAGAGAATCTCAAGGAAACAGAGACCCGCAAATACTTGGAGGATTGCTTTAGAAACGGCGAGATCAAAACCACTGGTACAGACCTTGAGAAGATAATGCCACCGGTATCACTGTTCGGAGGCGGAGGAGACCGCGCCGCCAAGAAGCAGAGCATCATCGACAAGCTCAGGGCATTCTTCGAAAGATTCTTCGGTGTGGGAGACTCATCGTTTGCGAAGAAAGAGAAGGGTGCGACTCTGTATGAGTTTGAGCCCGAGGTGATGGAGAAGGTGGCGGAAGAGAGCGATTTATAAATCAAGGTGTTTTATTTAACAGGAGGAATTATGTTGAGAGCGTCAAATAAAGGAGTATGCCTAGTTTTAATAATAGCATTTCTGTGTACGTCAATTTTGTTATCCGCTTGTGAGGATACTTCAGCTTCTTTTGTCAATATAATGACAGTTATAATAAACATCGTTTCTGTAACCCTATATTTCCTCCGTATAGCCAGACAGATCAATGCCCGCGGGAATAGTAGCTATTGCATAATCGAATATCGACGATAATGGACGCTGTGGATAAAAAAGATTGTTACCCAGTTGTAAAACTTATGTTGTCACAATGTGTTGATATTACCCATGACGCTATTATTAGATCTAGATCACACATGGAAATGATGCTATAATAAAATTGTAAATTGGACTTTTGTTAATAAGAAAGGTTGATATAATGAGCAGCGCTATTATCGATTCCCAAATAAAAGAAGCTAAAGAACAAATCAAAATAACTACTGGTAAGGCTATCTCTGATGATCGAGCCTTTAGTCATGTAATCCTCAAGTATATCTTCGGCGTTGATTATATAGATCATGCCGACTGTGTTACCGATGGCACCGATGACGGAGGAATTGATTTTTTATACTATGATGATGAAGAGGCCAAACTCATTTTGTGCCAATCGAAGTACACTAAATCACTACAATTCAATGATATAATTGCTGAATTGGACAAAATGTATAGTACGGTACAGAATTTTAAAAAAGCAGCAACAGGAAGTTATAATGATGATCTAAAAAGGTCATTACAGAATGCCTTAGACAGATTACCGGACGATAATGCTGATAATATAGAATACCAAGTATTTACGACTGCTCCTGTAGATATAAATAATGCTATGAAAAAAGTTCAAAGCACGGTTCATGGTTTTCCAGCAGATGCTGTCGTTATTTTTACAACAGATGAGATAGAAAAGGGGATACAAAGAGCGCAAGAGCAGTTACCAACTGTAAAGGAAGAAAAAATAAGAATTGATAAGGCAAAAAACTACGTTGAGTATACTTCCAATGATTTATCAGGGCTCCAGTGCAATGTTCTTTCTACATCAATAGTTCAACTTTACAATAAATATGCTGGGGCAGGACTTTTTGATTTAAATATTAGGCGATACGTAAGAAATACTCTTGTTGATTCGGGAATCAAAAGCACACTAGAGAAAGATCGAGAGAACTTTTGGTTTTTAAATAATGGAATTATTATAGCATGTACAGACTATGTTGTTGATGGTGATACAATCAAATTATTTGATTTTTCCATTGTTAATGGTGGACAAACGACCACTTTGATTGGGACATATAAGGGGACCAACACAAAGGAGTTTTATATTCCTTGTAAAATTGTAGCCACAAAAGAAGACAGTAACGCTGAGTTTTACTATACCAAGATAGCAGAGGCTACTAATTCTCAAAAGCCAATATATCCCAGAGATTTGAAATCAAATGCTCCCGAAATGGTTAGATTGGCCAAAATGTTGGAGTCAGAGGATATCTACTTGGAGATTAAGAGAGGGTTTAAACCAAAGAAGAAATATCCGTATTCATTGAAGAATGATGAATTGGGACAGATTTTATTATCATTTGTTCACCAACAGCCTGGAACCTCAAGATCTGGAAAACGAAAGATATTTGATACTGCGAACACATATGATAAGTTGTTTAAGGTCAATTATGCCAAAGAAATCGAAAAAAAAGAGTTTTTAATAGATCTAATAAAGTTAGATAGTATGTATTCCACAGTTGAACAGAATTATAAAACATCGGGTAGTTTAACACCAAATGAAATGGAGGTCCTTAATAATGGTAAACAGACGATTTTTGCTCTACTCGGTGTCTGCTATAGATTAGCAAACGGAGATATAAAAGAATCTGATATCAAGATGAATCCCAAGTCTGTTTCAACCATCCCAGTTACGTATGGAAAAAACATTTCGAATTATACAAAAGATGACTTTGATGAGAAACTTGATACACTTATTAAACTCATAATAGCATCTGTTGCAGATTCATATACCATGGCTTTCAATAATGGTTTAACCACGAGTGTTAGCAACTTTATGAAAACGGATTTAAAATATTATGACAGTATTGTCTCCGGCTTTTCCGGAACACTCGGATTGATGGCTGGCAAAGATATAAAGGCATCATGGGATATATTTAATAGGAAATAACATATCCATGACTATCAAACGTACAACTCCCGGGCCCTTGCGACCCGGGAGTTGCGATTTTGTATCGATATTGACAGTTCTAATTTGTATCATTCCCATGCTCTTCTATTTCTCTCATATAACCAGCCGTGATAATACCGGCGGGAAGAGCCACTATGGCAATACCAAAGACGGATGAAACCATGGTAATTATCCTTCCCACAGAGGTTACGGGATATATATCACCATAACCAACTGTGGTTAGAGAAACGGTTGCCCAATAAACAGCCTCAAAGAAATTATTGAATGATTCAGGCTCGACATTAAATACAATAAGTGCAGAAACCAAAATGTACGCGACTGCAAGAGAGCAAACGGCAATGAGAGATTCTTTTGATCTTTTCATTACAGCAATTATGATATCGAAACTCTTGGAATAACGTAGTACTTTGAAAACGCGCACCACTCTTAAGGCCCTTGCCATTCTTAGCAAACGTAGCAAACGCAAGCCCTTGTTCAGCAATATGAAAGAGGGTAAAATGGATAACAAATCGATTATTGCCATAAATGAAAACGGATACCTCAAGAATGATTTTGTAGTATGCGAATCGTATTTATAATCAGCTGTAATCCATCGAAGGATGTAATCAATAATGAATATTACTACGCATACCTTGTCGATAATGTCCCATGCCTGAGAGGGATCTTTTAGGGCGAGAGGAATAATGCTTACAATGATAATTACAACCATGAAAAGATTGTAATAGTTGCTCTGCTTGGTATCTTTTTTGTTCTCAATTATTTCAAATATTCGTTTTCGCATTTTCAGCCTCCCGGATTATTTGAATAATGATAATCTATCTACGCATTGATTATAGCATTCTAAATAGGGATGGTCAAAAGGGTGAAGTGTGGTAAAATAAATAGGGGCGCAGGTATCTTCATAGAATCAATGCCGAATAATGAATAATTGGATGGAATAAACTTTAAGATTATAGTTTGATATGCTTTACACACCCTTAACCAAACAAGCCCTCAAGCTATCTTTTGAGGCACATAAGGATCAGGTGGACAAGAGCGGTATGCCTTATGTGTACCATCCTTTTCACCTGGCTGAACAGATGAATACAGAGGACACTGTTGTGGTTGCGCTCCTGCACGATGTGGTGGAGGACACTGACTACACGCTCGATGACATTCGGGACATGGGATTCCCGGAACGGATCGTCGAGGCTTTGTCGTACATGACTCACGACGATGCGGTCCCTTATCTGGAATACGTGGCTCGCATCAAAGAGAATCCCATCGCTTCTGCGGTCAAGTTGGCGGATCTCAGGCACAACAGCGATATCACCAGGCTCGACGTGGTCGACGAAAAGGCTCTGGAGCGTGTGCGCAAGTATGAAGAGGCCATCAAGATTCTCGAAGGATAGCTATCATCAAATCAGCCCCCAAGTAGCACCATGAACAGAAACATAACCAATTTATTTGCAATA
>JAEEGL015473466.1_pt1 | contig 12083 bp, 9 predicted proteins | sample 9134231 | NCBI WGS metagenome assembly JAEEGL01 (sample SAMN16246548, study PRJNA631951) | gut metagenome | biome: gut microbiome; feature: rumen; material: fiber-attached | host: Bos | place: Iran: Karaj | collected 2018-10
GACGGCATTGGTCTGCCTGGTGGCATCCTGCTCTGCCAGCAGTTGTCCTTGGCGAACGCGATCACCGTTATGCACCATCATCCGCAGCACGGGCAGCGCGATCTCAAACTTCACGTCAGCATAGTGCGTAGCCACCACCTTACCCATGGTCTGGAAAGCGGGAGCTCCCGCACTGTCGGAGGCTTGTCGCGAGCCTGTTGTCTGGCTGATGGTGTCAGTCATTATTTCCGTATCCTGAGAATCATTCGGCTGGCTCTGCTGTTGGCAGGCTGTCAACAGCAGTACTATCGTTAGTGAAATCCATATTCTTTTCTGCATAGGATCTTCGTTTGTTTACTGGTTTCTTATATACTATAATTGTCGCAGACTCATCTCGTAGAAGAGCCCTTTACGCGCCATCAGTTCCTCAAAGGTGCCCTCTTCGGCTATCTTGCCCTTGTCGAGTACGATGATGCGGTCGCAATGACGGATGGTGCTCAGACGGTGGGCGATGACCAGACGCGTGCAGTGCAAACGGTCGAGATTGTCGCTCACCTGCTTCTGGCTGATGTTGTCGAGCGCAGAGGTGGCCTCGTCGAAAAAGAGGATGCTGGGCCGGCCTATCAGGGCACGGGCTATGAGCAGACGCTGTTTCTGTCCACCAGAGAATCCCCCACCGTCTTCGGTGATGATGGTGTGAAGTCCCATAGGCAGCGCACTGACCTCGTCGTACATACAAGCCATGCGCAATGCCTCCCAAGCATCGTCGTGCGTAGCCCAGGGAGCAGTGATGGTGATGTTGTGGAAGACGTCGCCTGTGAAGAGTCTGCCGTTCTGCAGGCAGGAGCCTATGCGCCGTCGCAGTTCGCCCTTGTCGGCCTTGGCCAGGTCGTAGTGATCGTAAGCGATACTGCCACGCAGAGGTGTCTCAAATCCCAGCAGCAGGCGCATCAGTGTGGATTTACCACATCCCGACTTGCCCGCAATGCCCACGTATTCGCCAGCCTTGATGTGGAGCGACAGATCGTCGATCACTAGCGGCATGTCGTCCTGATAGCGGAACGACAGGTTATTGATGCTGATGTTGCCTGAAAGGGAGTTTATCGTCGCAGCGGGTCCCGACACCTCGGGCTCTGCTTCGGCAATAGCCATGATACTGTCGAGTTGCGGTCCCATTTTGGCCATATCGGGTATGTGGTGGGTTATCTCGGTGAGCGCGGCTGTCAACATGCCGAAGGCGGAGGTGAAGGCGATGAAATTACTGATCTCGATGGAAAAGCGGCGGGTAAAGAAGTAGATGACCAGCAGGCTGACCACACTCATCATCGCCAGCAGCGCAGGATAGATCCGCAGTTGGAACTGGGGATTGTAGATGATGTGGGTGGTATGCGTGTAGCGGCTGAGCCACTGGGTGTAGGCCCGCGTCTCAGAGCCAGTGAGTTTGATCTTCTGGATACCTGTAAACAGGTTGCACTCCATGCCGTTGAGGGCATCGTTCTTGCCGATAAACTGTTGCTGGACACGGGCAACGGTGCGGAAGTAAAGCACCGTCAGCATTGCCTGTATGACATACAATATGGCCGCTGGTACCAGGAGTTTTCCGCCATAGATGCCCACCTGGACGAAATAGACGATGGAGAGCACGCCCCCCAGCAGTGCGCCTACAATCGTCTCGTTGACCTGCTGGCAGAGCAGGGTGAGATTGCCCATCTTGGAGGTCAGTTCACCGCTGCTGTATCTATGGAAGAATCTGGGCGGCAGGAGAAACAGTCGCGCCATGACGGCATTGTGCACGTTCATCTCCAAAATGTTTTCCACCCTGATGATATAGAGATTGCGAAGATAAGAGAACAGCATGACGGCTACTGCGGCACCAGCCAGCAGTCCGGCTATCGGAGCCAGGGCTGCAGGATTGCCCGCGGGTATCACGGTGTCGAATACAAACTTGTTGGCCACAGGGATCAGCATACCTAAAAGCACCACCACCAGAGCGGCAAGACACAGGTGAAGCAAGCTGTAGCCGTCGGCAGAAGTCAGGATGAAGGCCATGACCTCGCGCCTGGTCAGCCTGTGCAGCGGCATCGACTTGGTGAAGGCGTATGCCTCCGGTTCAAGGTCGTGCGCCATCCGCTGCCGCGTCATTGTCTGCCGGATGCCATCCGCGTCGGTATAATAGTAGGTGCGGCCAGTCCATTTGGGCAGCAGGGCCACCAGACGACCGTCCTTTGTACGACCCAGCAGCGGACCGCTGGCCTCCTTCCACCACTCGTCGCCGAGTTGCACCTCACGCTTCATGATGCCGTGGGCATGGAGGATATTGGAGAACTGCTGCTCGAGGGGCACCACCTCGTCGTCCTCCAGTTCATAGTCGTCGACCTGCAGCGCACTGAGCACCTGACGAACGGCCAGCAGGTCTGTCTGGGGTACGGGACCGCCATAATGAAGACCCATGCGGGCTGCTCCCTCCACCATCTCTCGTGCGAGCATGGTGGCGTCGTATTTCCTGCGCTTTTCTATCTGACTGGAAAAAATGCTCATCTGAGGTTCTCCCTTATATCTGTTTTCTTTTTTTAACTGTTTTCCATTAATTCACGATATCTGCCCTCCAGGCGCATCAGTTCGTCGTGCGTGCCTCGCTGTACGACGCTACCATGATCCATCACGATGATCTGGCTGCAGTCGCGGATGGTTGACAGACGGTGAGCCACGACAATCAAGGTGATGCCCATCTCGCGGATACGTCTCATCAAGTGGTCCTCTGTAGTGGGATCCAGGGCCGACGTAGCCTCATCCATAATCAGGATCATCGGTTCACGGGCCAGAGCCGTAGCGATCTCGATGCGCTGGCACTGGCCGCCACTGAAGTTCTGTCCCCCTCTGACCACCTTGGTGGCATAGCCCTCTGGGCGCTTCACGATGTCGCTGTGCAACTGTGCATCGTCGCAGGCGATGCGAATCGCAAAGTCCTCAACGCTCTGGTCCCACATGCGGATATTCTGTTCCAGCGTGTCGTCGAAGAGCGTGATGTCCTGACTGACGACGGCCACAGAGGCAGTGAGTTCATCGATGGGGATGCTCTCCACGGGACGTCCGTCGAACAGAATCTCGCCACTCCAGGGTTTGTAGAGACCAGAGATCAACTTGGCCAACGTCGATTTACCACAACCGCTGCTGCCCACGAAGGCTACCGACTCGCCCGGCTTGAGATGCAGATTGAAATGCTCAATGAGCGGCGGATTCATATGGTTGTATCCGAAGCTTATATCACGCAATTCCAGTTCGCCCAAGAGTTTTCCTTCTTCCGACGCCTGTCCCTCGGTATGACGGTCTTCTGGATATTTCATCACGTCTTCCACACGTTCCATCTGGGAGCGCATCTCCACCAGTTGCATCCCGGCATGTACCATTTGGTCAACGGGCGCTATAAAGGCAGCCATGAATCCCTGAAAGGCCATGAGCATACCTACGGAGAGATCGCCCTGCAATATATACCAAGCCCCCACCAGCAATACCGCCATCGACAGCAGGCTCTGCGTCAGCGAGGGCAGCAGGTTCATCTCGCTCTGCTGAATATGCATCTCGCGCTCCTTGTTGAACTTCCGCGCCCACAGGCCACACCAGTATTGGAAGAACCCTTCCTCGGCTCCAGCGGCCTTGATGCTCTCGATGTTCTCCAAACAACTGACCGTTGCGGAACTATATTTGCCTTCGCTCTGCTGTGTGCTCCTGACCATATCCAGACGGCGACTGGAATAGTAGCGCACGATGCCCAAGTCCAGAATAGCCGCCACAACGCCAATCAGCGTCAGCGTATAGTTATACGACAGCATGAGTACGAGATATAGCACGAGCAGCATCACATTGATAATCTGCGGGGCAAGCACTTCGACCAGCGAATGGGTGATTGTCTCGTTAAGCTGCTGGCGCTGCTGCAGGTCGCCCACATAGCGCATGGCGAAGAAACTCATCGGCAGCCGCATCAGGTGGCGCAGGAAGTTGGTGTTGCTGCGCAGTGCCAGTTGTCCGGCGATGCGCTTGGCGTAGCGCTGCTGCCAGAGCACCACCACGAAATTAAAAAGCGCCAGCATCGCCAGCAGGCAGAAGAACACCTTCGCCCACTGCGCATTGCGACCGGAAAGAATCTCATCAAAGAAGACTCTTGTAAACAGAGGCACCGAAAGTGCCACAAAAGCCGCCAGCAGGGCAAAGACAAACGTGATCCAGAACGCCTCGTAGGCGCCGGTCATATTACGTCTGATATATGAGAAGATACTGGTCTGGTGGCCTGAACGCTCGAAACGATCCGTCAGTTCAAAGGTCATAGCCACTCCCGTAAACGAGCGACGGAATTCGTCCATTGGCACCTCCACGGGGCCGATGCCCGGATCGTTGAGACAGGCCTTACCCTGCTTCATGCCCTTGAAGACCACGAAATGCTCAAAGTTCCAGTGGATGATGGCAGGCTCCATACCCGCCAGCCCCTCAGGACTCACCTGGTAGGCACTGGGCTCCAAACCATATTTCTTCGCTGCTAACAAGATGTTCTTCATCGAACTGCCGTCGCGGCTCACGCAACAAGCCTCGCGCACCTGTTCCAGCGGAAGCCACTTGCCGAAGTACGCAAGTATCATCGAGAGCGAGGCTGCGCCACACTCCACGGCTTCCATCTGCATCACCATCGGCACCTTCTTCATACGCGCTACTTTCCTTGCAACGTTTCCAACATGTTCTCCACTCGTCCTGTCAGCACCTCCCACACGTACTTCTGACTCCAGATAATCTGCACGTTACAGGGCATTCCCGTGGTGACAGCCATATGCTGACTCTTCTTGCGGCTCCATACCAGTCCGTTGTCGCCCCGATCCAACACGATGCGCACTTCATAGACAGGCTGTTCGGCAGGGATGATGGCAGCCAGTTCTGCCAACTTCAGGCGCTGGGCTACAGACTGACGGGCTGTGGGATATCGCTCGATGCCCGTCACCGTACCCACGGCGTAACCCCATTTCTCGCGCTCCAGGTCAGCAGGCGTCACCTGCACCTTGGCACCAATCTTCACCTTACGGAGATGGGCAAACGGCACGTAGGCCAAGACCTCGCGCTCGTGCAACTGCAGTTTCTGAGGCAGGATCCAGACCACAGGCTCACGCGCCACGAACTTGCTCTCGGCAGGTTTTGATGTCAGCACGACACCGCTTTCAGGCGATGTCAGCGTGGTGGTGGCCAACTGCGAGCGAACACTTGCTATCGGGTCCCCAGCAGCCAACTTCTGGCCATTGGTAGCAATGACATGATGCACCGTACCCTCGAAAGGAACGGAGATCGGCCTGGCCTCTGCAAACGGGAACACCACACCCGTAGCATTGATCGTATAGTTGAGTTTGCCAAAGATGCACCAGAAGAGTGCGATGGCACAGATCATCAGCAGTGATGTGAGTATCAGCCACAAGGCAGGCGAGGCCACCCGCGGCATCTCCGTGAGTTCGCTCTTGTCGTCGAGGGCCTGTAATGCCTCTGTATTAAATAGATCCGACATATCTTCCTTTTTGGTTGCAAAGATACAGTTTTTTTAGGAATCTCCGAAATAATAAGGAAAAAACTTTCTGCGAAAACGATTCCCCGCCGTTCGGCGAGAGATTACTCGGTGGCGGGGGGGGTGGGCAGGGTTTTTCGAGGAGTGAGGAGTGTGGAATGTGGAGTGAGATTACTCGGTGGGGCGGAGGTGCGGGGGACAGCCTCTTGACATTGTAACATTAAGATACTTTTATTCCAAGGACAATGGCGAAGCGGTATGGATAACCATTAGGTCATATACAGACCGTTGATAAAATAGTCTATAAAATACTTGGTTATCTCGAATTGTTGTTGTATCTTTGCAACATGATTAATGACTGACTGATTTGATATGAAAAGACTGATTTTAATGACCATGGCAGTATTAGCCACGACCGCGGTGTCAGCACAGGGACTGCAGTACCCCAAGGCCGCGAAGGACGGTACCGTTGACGAGTATTTCGGCACGAAGGTGGCCGATCCTTATCGCTGGTTGGAGAACGACACAAGTGCCCAAACCGCCGCATGGGTGGAGGCAGAGAACAAGGTGACCAACGCCTACCTTCAGAAGATTCCCTTCCGTGGGAAGCTTCTGAAGAGGCTGACGGAACTGGCCAACTACGAGAAGATCTCGGCGCCCTGGAAGCGTCACGGCAAGTGGTACTTCTACAAGAACGACGGTCTGCAGAACCAAAACGTGATGTACGTCATGGACGAGCTTGGCGGCGAGCCCCGCGTGTTCCTCGACCCCAACAAACTGAGCACCGACGGCACGGTGGCCCTGAAGGGCGTCTCCTTCTCTCACAACGGTAAGTATGCCGCCTACACCATCTCCCGCAGCGGCAGCGACTGGACAGAGATCTATGTGATCGACCTGAAGACGGGACAGCTGACAGAGGACCACATCGAGTGGGCCAAGTTTACGGGTGCAGCCTGGAGGGGCGACGGATTCTACTACAGCGCCTACGACGCTCCGGAGAAGGGCAAGGAGTTCTCGAACGTGAACTCAGGGCACAAGATATACTATCATAAGATAGGTACGCCGCAGAGCGAGGACGTGCTCTTCTATCAGAACGCCGCCTACCCCATGCGCTTCTATATCGTCAGCGTGAATGAGGAGGAGACCAAGATGTATCTCTACGAGGAGGGTGCCGGCTCGGGCAACAACCTCTTTGTGAGAGACCTGCGGAAGCCGGAGTCGCAGTTCATCCAGATGACATCGAACATGGATTATCAGTACTCGCCTATCTACGACGACGGAGACCGTATCTATATCTACACGAACTATGGCGCTCCCAAGGGCCGCGTCATGACGGCCGACATCCGCCAGCCGGGCGTTGACAACTGGCAGGAGCTGGTGGCGGAGCAGGAGAACGTGCTTGGCGGTGCGGAAGTGATCAACCGCCAGATGATCCTCACCTACCAGAAGGATGCCTCAGACCATGCCTATCTCTACGGTCTCGACGGTAAGCTGCGCCATGAGATCAAACTACCGTCGGTAGGCAGCGTGGGCTTCACTGGCGACGAAAAGGAACCGGAATGCTTCTATACATTCACCTCGTTCACCATCCCCGGCACCGTCTACCGCTACGACATGGCCAAGGACGAGAGCACGCTGTACACTCAGCCGAAGGTGAAATTCCGCCAGGATGACTATACCTCGGAGCAGGTGTTCTTCCAAAGTAAAGACGGTACGCGCATACCCATGTTCCTTACTTATAAGAAGGGACTGAAGAAGAACGGCGCGAACCCCGTCTACCTCTACGGCTACGGTGGCTTCAACATCTCACTGGTTCCGAGCTTCTCAGCCAGCCGTATCCCCTTCCTCGAGAATGGCGGCATCTATGCCCAGGTGACGCTCAGAGGCGGCAGCGAGTATGGTGAGGAATGGCACCTGGCCGGCACAAAGATGCAGAAACAGAACGTGTTCGACGACTTCATCGGCGCTTCAGAGTGGCTCATCAGCGAGGGCTATACCTGCAAGGACAAACTGGCCATCGTCGGCGGTTCTAACGGCGGACTGCTCGTAGGAGCCTGCATGACCCAGCGGCCAGACTTGTTTGGAGTGGCCGTCCCGCAGGTTGGCGTGATGGATATGCTGCGCTATCATAAGTTCACCATCGGTTGGAACTGGGCCAGCGACTACGGCACCAGCGAGGACTCGAAGGAGATGTTTGAGTATCTGCGCGGCTACTCTCCCCTTCACAACCTGAAGCCCGGCACCACTTATCCTGCCACCCTCGTGACGACGGCCGACCATGACGACCGCGTGGTGCCTGCCCACTCGTTTAAGTTCGCTGCCACGTTGCAGGAGTGCCATCAGGGCAGTAACCCCGTACTCATCCGCATCGACACGAAAGCAGGCCACGGAGGCGGCAAGCCGCTGGCAAAAGTGCTGGAGGAGCAAGCCGATATCTACGGATTCATCCTCTATAATATGGGAGTGAAATTCAAGTAAAAAAGAAATCCCGCCGAATTGGCGGGATTCTTTTTTACTATTTTGCGTAGGCGACTGACCTCGTCTCGCGGATAACGGTGATCTTCACCTGCCCCGGATAGGTCATCTCGTTCTGGATTTTCGTGGCGATGTCGCTGCTGAGAGCCTCGGCCTCGGCATCGTTCATCTTGTCGGCACCGACGATAACACGCAGCTCACGGCCAGCCTGGATAGCATAGGTCTTCGTGACACCAGGATAGCTCATGGCAATGGCCTCAAGGTCGTTGAGACGCTTGATGTAAGCCTCTACGATCTCACGACGGGCACCGGGACGGGCACCGCTGATAGCATCGCACACTTGAACGATGGGAGCAAGCAGGGTCTGCATCTCCATTTCGTCGTGGTGGGCACCGATGGCATTACAGATGTCGGGTTTCTCCTTGAACTCCTCGGCGATCTTTGCACCATAGAGTGCATGGGGCATCTCGCTCTCCTCGTCGGGCACCTTACCGATATCGTGGAGCAGACCGGCTCGCTTGGCTTTCTTCGGGTTCAGTCCGAGTTCAGCGGCCATGACTGCACAGAGATTAGCTGTCTCACGGGCATGCTGCAACAGGTTCTGTCCGTATGAGGAACGGTACTTCATCTTACCTATAATACGGATGAGTTCGGGATGGAGGCCATGGATACCAAGATCGATGGCTGTACGCTTACCGGTCTCAATAATCTCATTATCAAGCTGCTTCTTAACCTTGGCAACCACCTCCTCAATACGAGCTGGATGGATACGACCATCGCTGACGAGCTGATGGAGAGCCAGACGGCATACTTCACGACGCACAGGATCGAAACCGCTGATAACGATGGCCTCAGGAGTATCGTCTACTACGATTTCAACACCGGCAGCAGCCTCAAGGGCACGGATATTGCGTCCTTCACGGCCGATGATGCGGCCCTTCACCTCGTCGTTATCAATATGGAACACGCTGACAGAGTTCTCAATAGCCGTCTCAGTGGCAACGCGCTGGATGGTCTGGATGACAATCTTACGGGCCTGCTGGTTGGCGTTGAGCTTAGCCTCGTCCATGATCTCATTGATATAGCTGGCAGCGGCAGTCTTGGCCTCGTCCTTCAACGACTCGACGAGACGAGTCTTGGCATCGGCAGCGCTGAGGCCAGACACCTCTTCGAGCATCTCACGCTCCTTCTGCTGCATCTTCTCCAATTCCTCGGCCTTGACAGCAAGCAGGCGCTTCTCATTGTCTATGCGCTGTTGCTGGTTGTCGAGCTCGTTCTTCTTGCGACCCAGCTCTTCCTGGCGCTGGTTGAGGGAGAGTTCACGCTGCTTCAGCTTGTTCTCGCCCTGCTGCATCAGCTGGTTGCGCTGCTGCATCTCTTTCTCCAACTCACTCTTCTTGTTTAGGAATTTCTCCTTCACCTCGAGCAGTTTCTTCTCTTTGATGACTTCAGCCTGTTTCTCGGCAGAGTCGATCATCTCCTTGTATTTCCCCTTCAATACGAAGCGGAAAATCAGATATCCGCCAACTCCACCCAGTACGAGTGCGCCGGCGGCGATCAGTAATACAAAAATTAAATCCATAAAAAATCTATCTTATTAATAATGTTATTCTCACTTCAGTGCTTCCTCAATCTCAGAAGTCAACTTAGCGAGAACACCATCATAGGGTGCCGTATCATTCTTTCCGAGTTCACGCTCATACAGCAGCGCGACGTCGATCAGCGTCATCAGCGCAATGGTGTGCTCGCCCTTCTTTCCCTTATATGCCTGAGAATAGGCATTATAACGGTTAGTGACGAGTTTGGCTGCCTTACGGTAGAACTCTTCATCGGCACGGTTGACCGTCACTTCGATTTCCTCGTCGTAGACGTGCAACTTGATATGTAGTTTCTCATTGTTTACTTCTGGCATCTGGTAGCAAATTACTGTTCGTTACTCAGGATGGCAATACACTTGTTCACCTGCCGGATCATCCTTGATAGGCGTTCCTTCGCCTCATCCAGGTTTCCGTCGGAGATTTCAAGCATCCGCGCCATCTGCAAGGAGCGATAGTCACTGTCCGCCTGATGAAGCTTGGCCTTCAGTCCGTCGATCTCGAGCGCCTGCTCCCCAACCATCGTCTGCAGACGGGCATTCTCCGTCTTCAACTCCTGAAACTGGAGAATCATCTGCCGCACCCGGGTCTCGAAATTTACCAAAGTCTTCTCGTTTGGATTCATCACGTAACTATTTGGCGTACAAAGTTAAGACAAATAAATTAAAATGTCTGCTTTAAAACCGACATTTTAATATTTTTTAATCTTCACTCTTCTTCCTCGGCTCCTTCTTGGCGAGCATCACCACACGGTAGACGAAGTCGGTAACCCATTTCTGGGAAAAACCCAGACGACGGTTATACTCACGCACAGAGACCACGGTCTTCAGCACATCGGGCTCCTTGAAGTCGTTCTTGTTGAAGATATCGTTGACGGTCTTCTCGGTCATCGTGTAAAGGGCTTTCTTCATGAAGCCAGGCAGACGGAGTTTGAACTTCATCAGGTTGCCCGTGAGCATCATGATGTCCTGTGTAAAGCCCTGGAACTGCAGCAGATAGGTCTGTGCATCCTGGACTTTCTTACAACGGCGACGTAAGCTCTGGTCGATCTCCTTGAAAAAGGAGTCCTCCATCTGATACATGCTTTTCAGCATGTTCTTACAGCGACTACGCTCACCTACACCTAATTTATTATTAACCGTAGGGACCTTCAGTGTAGACTTGAACACCCTGAGATCGGGCAGAGCTGCCAGATTGGTAATGCCCAGGTCAGCAGCCATCGATGCCTGAAAGTACACACGGATAAGCGTCATGAAATCCTCCATGCCGCCCACTTTCCGTTCGTCTTTCTTTCCGAAAATTATATTCCAAAAACTCATAATTATTAGCTAAATATTTAAAAATCGCCTGCAAAGTTACAACTTTTTCTTTTAAATCTGTGTAATCTGTGGCTTTTTTCGTACCTTTGCACACAAATTCTATTAAAAATATGAAAGGTATCGTATTAGCAGGAGGTTCAGGCACCCGCCTCTACCCCATCACCAAAGGCATCAGCAAGCAACTGATTCCCATCTTCGACAAACCGATGATCTATTATCCCATCTCCACGCTGATGCTCGCCGGCATCCGTGAGATCCTGATCATCTCCACCCCCTACGACCTGCCGGGCTTCAAGCGACTGCTTGGCGACGGCTCGGACTTAGGTGTGCGTTTCGAGTATGCAGAACAACCCTCTCCCGACGGTCTGGCACAGGCTTTCATCATCGGCGAGGAATTCATCGGCGATGACTGTGTCTGCCTTGTACTAGGTGACAACATCTTCTACGGCAGTGGATTCACAGGCATGCTTAAGCAGGCTGTCATCAGCGCTGAACAGAACAACCACGCAACGGTCTTCGGCTACTATGTCAACGACCCCGAGCGCTATGGTGTGGCTGAGTTCGACAAGGACGGCAACTGTCTCAGCATCGAGGAGAAGCCCGCCAATCCGAAATCTAACTATGCTGTGGTAGGCCTCTACTTCTATCCCAACAGTGTGGTGGAGATTGCCAAGAACATCAAGCCCAGCCCCCGTGGAGAACTGGAGATCACGACCGTCAACCAGAAGTATCTGGAGCAGAAGAACCTGCTGGTGCAGACACTGCAGCGTGGCTTTGCCTGGCTCGACACCGGCACCCACGACTCACTCTCCGAGGCATCCACATTCATCGAGGTCATTGAGAAGCGTCAGGGTCTGAAGGTCGCCTGTCTGGAAGAGATCGCCTACAAGCGTGGCTGGATTACCAAGGAGCATCTCATCGAGATTGCCAAGCCCATGTCCAAGAACGACTACGGCCAGTATCTCCTCCGCCGTGCCGAAGAGTACATCCGGTAATCAAAACATGAAATAATAAAAAACATCTCCCCCGTTGATTTCAGTAGGGGAGATGTTTTGTTACTTACTGTATTCCTCAACACAACGGCGAAGAGCTGTGGGATTACCCATATCGTACATACGACCCTTCAGACGGACACCCATCATGCCACTGCGCTGACGAACAGCCTCCAAAGCTGAGGTCAGC
>JAEEGL015641943.1_pt1 | contig 12083 bp, 15 predicted proteins | sample 9134231 | NCBI WGS metagenome assembly JAEEGL01 (sample SAMN16246548, study PRJNA631951) | gut metagenome | biome: gut microbiome; feature: rumen; material: fiber-attached | host: Bos | place: Iran: Karaj | collected 2018-10
CGCCGAGATCGCCCTTCGATACGACGAACTCGGATGTCCCGAACTCGCCCGCGGCGCAGCCTTCTTCGCCTTTGGCGCGGCCAAAGACGAAATAACGCGCGGCAAGGTGAAACCACTACTTTTAAAATGGTGAAATCCAAAAAAGAGGCAGTCATGTTCAATTTTCGATTTCTGTTATCTAAGGGGGGAGGCGCCCTTGTGCTTTGCCTCCTTCTCGTGATGCCGACATCCTCTTTTGGGGAGACTGCAAGAAAGGCTGTTGCTTCCTTCCTTAGGCAAAATGGCTTACGTGAAGGTTACGATGCCTCGTGTCAACGATTCATTATGGTTGGAGCCGCGGAGCGGATCATCTCCGACATCAATGCCCAAGACATTTTCCGCATTCGTGACCAGCTGGTTCTTCGCGCAATCTCGGAAGCGAGGACAGAATGCATGGAAGCGGTTGAAGCAGGCTGTATTAATGCCAAGTTAAATTGTTATGAGAAGTATGGACCCAAAGTAATAGAAACGACAAATGATGTGGGCAAAGTTGAAGATACGATTGTGGGCGAAGAATTCCCCTTCAAACGGATTGAAATGACTAGACTGTCCTTCGGGATTCTTCCCGGATGCACGGTGTTGCGCACGGAGGAGTCGTACAACGAAAAAGAGGGGGTCTATGAAGTCGCCATAGCCGCAATGTGGAATTTGAAACGGTATCAGGCCGCGATTAAGGCTTTTTGTGGATCGGATAGCATTCCCTCTCTTGGCGAAGACTTGGCTGTATGGTCGAATAGCATCCCTAAGATTGCGTTTTCGCATTGGTTCGGGCCGCTACAGAATATGGATTCCGACGGGAATTACCGTTTCTTTGGCGTGGGCTGCGCAACCATTGGCGACGGGACGGATGCGGCAAAGGCAATGGAAGAGGCGGCAAAGGCGGCCAGACGAAATCTTGCTTACTCCCTTTGGTCGGAGAAAGTCGCCTTTGGTCTTGCAAGACAAATCCTGGATCTGGAAGTTTTCATTGACTGGCGGGAAAACGAGGAGGATTTTGAGAAATTCTTTGAGAATTTCTACTCAAAGGTTGAAGCGAGATGCCAGCGGGATGTTCCCTTCAAGACGATTTTTGAAGGAGAGGCCATCCGGCCCTTGACGGGACGCAAAATGCGGGTTTGCGTTGTCAGCACACCTTCATTTTACGTGCCTCAACTGGCAATTCTGAAATCTGGCGATCATGTTGTAAAGCCAAATTTAAAAGATTGGAAGTAATTTGAGGTTTTGTATCCTTGGTTTCCTTTTTCATTTGCAGCATATGAAGACTTCTGGAACATCGGCAATATTTCTGGCCTTTGCCATAGCACTGGCGGCAATCGTGCTGCCGGGGTCCGCTTTCGCCGGCAATTCGGCGGAGGACTCCGTGCGCGCCTGGCTTGTGAAAAACAACATCCAGGAAGGCTATGACGCGGCAAAGCAACGCTTCGTTATCGTCGATTCATGCGAACGCGAGCTGTCCAGTCTTGACGGCCCAGACTTCTTCCAAACGCGCGGGCAATTGTCGCTTACCGCGACCATGTCTGCCAAGAGCGAACTGATTGGCATTATCAATCGGAAAATATCCGCGACGGATTCCGTCGAGCTCAAGAGCGATGGCGGAGAGACGATCCAGACGACGAAATCCATCGTCGACATCTTTTCGAAACAGATTTTGCACGGATGCACGGTCCTGCACGTTGAGGAGTCCTACGAGAAAGGCATCTACTCTGTGGCCGTGGCCGTCGCATGGAGTGAGAAACTCGAAAAGGCCGCCCGCGAGGCACTGTCAGGCAGCGCTCAGAAGACAACGCCGGAGGAGGACGAGGCCGAATGGTCCGCATGGTCCGCGCGGACGGATTTCGCCAAACGGATCGGGCCCGCGCAATTCACGGACTCGCATGGAATCTATCGCTACGCCGGCGTGGGCTGCGTCGATGTCGAAGGCAAGAAGGGCAAGGCGATCCTTGACGCCAAACGGGTGGCGGAGCAGAAGGCGAAGCAGGCGTTGGCATATTCGCTCTGGGCGGATACCGTGGCGCACACGCACGCCGTCACCATTTTGAAAGAGCGGGCATCGGCCGAAGGCGAGACGGCTGAGGCTTCGGAAGACTTTGTCGCGCGAGTTTCGCAGGCCTGCAAGCGGAACATTATCAAACGCGACGTTTTCAAGGGGAAGGTAGTCCACCCGTTGACGGGACGGACAATGTATGTCCATGTGGCCGGAATCGATCCGACTACCCTGGCGGAGCAGAAAGTTCTGGAGGCTGACAAGCAATGAAGAATCCCATGTTCACCTTTGTCGTTGCGGCGACGACTGTGTTGTCCTGCATTTTCATGGCGCGTCCCCTGGCCGCCGAGGAGCCCAAGGGCGATCCCCTTGTCGTCGTCGTCATAGCCGAGGGGCAGGGAGAGACAATCGACGAGGCGAAGGCGGCCGCACTCCGAGCCGCCATTGAGGATGTCGTCGGTTCGCTGATGAAGACGGCGACCACCACGGAAAACGGCGAGGTCGTCCAGGACAAGATCCTGTCCGCCTCCAGCGCATACGTCGAGAAAAGCACCCAGGTCGGGCCGGCCAAGCAGGACGAGGATGGTCTCTACACGATCAAGGTCAAGGCCAATGTCCGCAAGGCCCAGCTTGTCGGCGAGCTGGAGAAGTTCGTCGCGGAAATCAAAGGCGCCGAGATGCTTGAGAAAATCGAGCAGCTGAAGAAGAACCAGGCGCAGTTCGAGAGCTTCTTCCAGTCGGAGTTTGAAAACGCCCTCTCGTCCGTGGTGGTGGCGCAGCCGCTCGCCGAACCGGGATGCCTCCCCTTCCAACTTGACGACGACGACAATGTCTTCATGGATGTCAACGTCGGCATCGATCCTGACGCCTACCGCGTCTTCCGCAAGGGCGTCGTTGAAAAGCTCCGGCCTTTCGCCCAGAAAGTAGAGTCCGTCGATGGTGAAAGCGGCTCCGGTACGCGCACCTGGCGGACGGACGCCAAGAACACACTTCTCGTCGTCAGGGACTACAAGACGCTGACGGCCGATCTGCTGACTTTTTCGCCCATGCAGGTCAAGACGCTCTGCAAGGTCTTCGCGAAGGTGAACAAATCTGACAACGACCTCACGGTCGTCGTCCGCATGTTCGACAAGGACGGGGAGACGATCTTCACCAAGAAGGCGGGCGTCCGTTCAAAGGCCGACAGCTTCCCGTGGCGGCGCGTCCTGCTCCATTCAAACAAGGAGGAGGGCGTTTGCGCCATCCTCCCAGCCCTCAATTTCGGCGCGTCACGCCATTATTCCTACACCAAGCCCAATCCCGGCCCGGTCAAGGTCCGCATGAAGCTCGGCGCAATCAATCCGGACGTGCTCGGCAACGTCGATCTTGTGTCCGTCGAACTCGTGCCGCCTGGCAAGAAGTAGGCACTCCCGCTCCCAATCAACCCCAACCCCAACCCAGTAAAGGATTCGTCATGAATGCTCGTTCTCTTTCTATCGCCGCTCTAGGTTGCGCCGTCTTGTACGCCACAGGCTGCGCTAGCTTCTACAACCTCGTCGATCCCGGCTCACAGGAGCTGAAGGTCGAGATGTCCTGGGAGGATGAGCTGCCCGATATCGACCCCGTCGACGGCGAGCGCCGCATCATCTACCTGGACTACAAGGACGCTTCAGGCAGCGACCTGCCCAACCTGAAGGATGACATTCGCGAAGCGCTTGAGGAATGCGGTTATAAGGTGACGCGCAACGTGAAGGAATCATGGTTCCTGTTCAATGTGAAGGTGCGCTACTTCGGCCAAAAGCGCGATGAGCTATCCACCGGCACAAAGTACGGCGCGATCGCCGGCGGTGTCGCGGGCGCGGCCGGCGGACAGGTCGTAGGGGGCGATACGAAAAGCACTGTGATTGGCGCCGGAGGCGGTGCAGGCCTCGGCGCTATTGGCGGAAATCTCCTCGACAAGCACAACCCTCTTCTCACCTACAACCTCGTGTTGGAACTCTCCTGCGGTGAACGCATTCCCGAGGGATTCACGGAGGCGACCCTCGGAAGCACAGGTTTTACGGCCACTTCGGGGACGCGCCCAAGCGTAGAGGGCAAGGCAAAGTCAACGTATTCGTCCACTACCACGGAGAAGGCCTCAGACCTGAAGCGCAAACGCGAATTCGACAAGCAGAAGAACGCGGTGACGATCTCCGTCACAAAGCGCAATCTGACGGCTGAAGAGGCGTACACAGCTGCCGCCGCGCGTCTCGCGAAGGCCCTTGGCGGCATTATGCCCGACACTGATCCGGACATCGACCCCATCACCCCCGCCGAGTACCTTGAGCGGATGAAGAAGGGAGAGGCTGGAGAGAATCCCGAGAAGTAACAAGTGTACACGTCGATGTCGGGGTACGCTACAAGCGATTCTCGGTCGTCTGGATTCCGATCTGGCATTACGGTGAGAAGGAGTATGTCCTCTACCACTCCAGTCTCTTCGGCGAAACGAGGTATTGGCACCTGACTCCGAAAGGGGTTGTCGCCATCAAGGAAAAACTGGGCTGTAGTCTGCCGCCAAATCCCAAAATCCCGTTCTGGTCCCGCCGGGGTGTCAGGCTCTTTGTCCTGCTCGCGATCATCCTCCTCGTGCGCATTGCGGAGTCATCGGAAAAGAAGGAAGCCGCAGCGACGACGTCTGCGAATAGCTGACGTCGTGCGGCGGCGCCCGCGCCGCCGCAGGGTTTTCGGGATTCGGGAGCCGGAAGCCGGGTGCCGCCGAATCCCGATGGATCCGACTCCCGACGCGAATCCCGAATCCCGAATCCCGCCCCTTCACCCACAACCAAGGAACCACCATGAAAAAAAGACCATTCTTCTGGCCTGTCTACTTTGTTTGCTCGCCCCCCAGGCGGCAAAGGCCATCCCAATCCCGATTGAATGGGGCGAACACATCTCCCGGGTCCAGAAGCTGCCCCAGACGGAGAAATTCACGGCAAAGGTCGGCGACAAGGTTGTACACGTCGATGTCGGGGTACGCTACAAGCGATTCTCGGTCGTCTGGATTCCGATCTGGCATTACGGTGAGAAGGAGTATGTCCTCTACCACTCCAGTCTCTTCGGCGGAACGAGGTATTGGCACCTGACTCCGAAAGGGGTTGTCGCCCTCAACGAAAAACTGGGCTGTAGTCTGCCCCAGAAGCCCAAAATCCCGTTCTGGTCCCGCTGGGGTGTCAGGCTCATCGTCCTGCTCGCGATCATCCTCCTCGTGCGCTTTGCGGAGTCATCGGAAAAGAAGGAAGCCGCAGCGGCGACGCCCGCGAATAGCTGACGAGACGCCATGCGGAGGCGCCCGCGCCGCCGCATCTTTTCGGGATTCGGGAGCCGGTGGCCGGAAGCCGCCGACTCCCGACGCGAATCCCGAATCCCCGCTCCCGCCCACAGCCTCCGGAAGCCGGCTGCCGCTGGCACACATTCTGCTAATCTCCTTGCACAAGGAGATTTCAGCTATGCCATCAACGGCCTTTTCCTCCGGCGACGGATACCGCTGGCTCGATGTCTGGGTTTTGGCGAACATCGTCCAAATCGCCACGCAGAAGTTCTGCCGCAGATTTCTCGACTGCATGAACGACCCCTGCGGACGGCAGTTCGACCAGATGGCGCAGGCGGCCCGCTCGGGGGTCTCCAACATAGCCGAGGGCTATTCGCGCAGGGCATTGTCCAAGGTGTCGGAAAGAAAGCCCAACGATGCCGCCAGATGCCGATGCCGAAGATCGAATTACAACCCCTTGTCGTGGCGAATATGTGCGGATAATGGTGAATCGCAAACGCGAAATTTACCTAGAATTATGGTTTTGAGAATTTATATATGGCGGAGAGGGTGGGATTTGAACCCATGATGTTTTATTTCTATAATGCTTGTTTCCAATAAGAAAGATATGGCATTCCGAATTGTGAATCCTTATTTGTATATTTATCTTGCATTCCCCGCTTTTTGGAGATACACTATAATACATGAAGACTCAAAGAGCAAAAAAGGGGGAGGGATGCCTCCAGAAGCGCGGTTCCGTTTTTTATGCCGTTTGGCATTTCGGCAACAAGCGTTACGCCGTCTCCACGAAAGAGACAACCGAGCGCGAAGCGCGAAAGCGGTTGAAGGAGATTGTCGAAAGCTTCAAAGGGAAGCACAACCCCGAAGCCGTAGAGCAATCGGTGCTGAAATCCGTGCAGAGGCGGTTGCGCGGGAACCTTCCCATTTCGGAAGCGTTCGCCGTCTATGAACAAGACAATAGCCGGGAGCGCATTGCGGAGTCCACGATGCGCGTTTATCGGTTGCGTTTTGCCAGATTCGCGCGTTGGGCGGAAAAGCAGGGAATCGACGCCGTGTCGGCAGTCACGGAGCAGATTGCGCAACGGTTCATGTCCCACGACGCAGGAACGACAACGGGGAAGACATACAACGACATTCTTTCAGGGCTTTCGGCAACGTGGAAGACCTTTGTGGAGCAAGGATACGCGGGCCACAATCCGTGGCTGGGAATCAAGCGCAAGGACAAGGCCACAATCCGCAAGGAGGAACTCACGCGGGACCAGCTGGACGCGCTCTTCGACGCGACCGCAGGGGACGGGGAAATGCGGGAGCTAATCCGCATTGGACTGCTCACGGGCTTGAGACTGAAAGACGCCGCCACTTTGCGGTGGTCCTCCGTGGACCTCGCGGGCGGTTTCATTCGTACCATCCCGGAGAAGACGAAGCGACACCACATAAAGGTCACGATTCCGATTCTCCCACAACTGGCGGGGCCGTTGCGGTCCATGCGGGAGGAAGACCCGGACGGGGAATTCGTCCTTCCCGAAATTGCGCGTCTCTACAACGAGAGCGCGGGGAAGTACGTATGCAACCGCTTGAAGACCGTCTTCAAACACGCTGGAATCATCACTTCCGCCGAGGTCGAAGACAGAAGCCGGAAGACCTCCCGTTTCGGCTACCATTCACTGCGACACACTTTTCTTTCCGCGCTGGCGCGGGCGAATGTCCCGGCTGGCATTGTCCAAGAGATTGCCGGACACACGAACCTCCGGCAGACCTCGCATTACACCCATATCCGCGAAAGGGACCTTGCGTCGGCGGTTTCGGGGGTTTTCATCACACTGACGCGAGATGGCGCGGAGAGGCCGCAGGAGCGCGAGGACGGCGGCGAGGTTATCGACATACCAGCCTTGCCCGAGACCCCCGCAGAAACGCGCCTGGACGCGCTGGCGCGGCTATTGGCCGACATGGACGGCGACGAACTGGCACGTGCGGCGAAAATCGTTGAAGCTGAAACCGAGCGGAGGAAATAGACCATGATGCGGGACCTTGAGACGCTGGCGAAGGAGATTGACGTCTTCATCCTAGAGCGGGCGATTGTTCGCAGGGAGAAGCGCACGGGCGAGGACGGGCGCGAAATCGTCACGGAACACCGCGAACCCGTCCCACCCGGCAGGGGAATATCCGACCTAGCGGCGCACATCCGTGCGAATTGGACAATAGACGAAGTATTATTCTTTGCAAAATTCACACATTGTGGAACATTCGTCACCCGTGGCGGGGGCTGGCGCATTGAGTTTCCCGTCGGCTACCAAGCCGACACCGCCGAAGGGCAGTCAAACCTCGTCGCGCTCTTCGCCCGCCTCCAAGCCGAGACGTGGGCTTTCGCTGGCGCGTTTGCGCAGTGTTGCGGGGCAGAGTGTCCGGCGGAAATCCTCGAAAAATCGGCCGACATGGGCGGCATGTCTTTGTCCCAGCTTGCGCGGTTGATCCCGAAAGGAACAGTGGCGACGATGCTTGCGCGGATAGACCAAAATGCCGCAATCGCGGCGTCCGCAGAAAAGCAGCGACAGAAGAACCGGCAGAGAGCGGGGCGTGCCGCCGCCGCCTCGCGCGAGGAAGCCGAAAGGGGCGCGGAGGAAAAGCCCTACAAGCGGAGAGTCGCTGAAGCCGTTGCGCAGGTTGCACGGAAGGTCCAGGATTCAAAGCACCCGTGGGGCGCGGTCCTCCCGGCTTGCGAGTACATTTGCGAGCACTTCGGGGAAAAACGGGACCCGCGGACGGGCAAAGTCATTATCACGGGCGGGCTTCGCGGGCTTGACGGCCGGCCGATGAAGCCGGGGCGGCTTCGGGACATTTACTACAAACGTGCGAAAAGTCGCAAAAAGTGAATTTCGGTTTCGGTGTCAGCAACGCTGAAACTAAACTTTCGGCACTTTTTTAGAACATTGTCCCCTTTTGATTTTAGGGGGCGCAAAAACGAAAGTTCAGTCTATCCCGGCGGATTTCCCAGAAAACGGGCATTCAATGTTTCCCGCAATCCGAAAAAAGGACTCACGACGAGGCCTGGCGGGTTGCGGAGATTCATCGAATGCTGACACAGACACTAACTGCGATAACGCGCACGGCGGACGCGCTGCTTGACGCCGACCGGACCATCGAGGCCGACGAGCTTGCCAAAATCCGCGACGCGATACGTGCCGCGCTCACGGCGAAGACCTCGCCCGCGAAGCCGACCGTCGGAAGACTTTACAAGCGCGGGGAAGTCGCGAAGTTGGCGGGCGTCACGGCGGTTTCCATTGATCGCTACGCCCGCCGGGGCTTTCTTCGCCGTATCCGGTTGGGGAATTCTTCGAGGGCTTCCGGATTCGACCCCGTGTCCGTCGAGAACTTCCTTGCGGGACGCGCGGCGGACGCCGGGAAGGGGGTGCTGGCATGACGCGCTTGCTTGATTTCGCGAGGGTCCCACGGACCATCCCCGAATTCGTCGCGACGGTGCGCTTGCCGAAGAGCGCGGCGCGGGAGGTCCTCGATTTCGTCCACGGCTTCCGCGCCGACCTCCCGGCATGGGCCGCGCCTATCGCCGTCCTTCTCGAAACGTGGCGCGGGCAGACTTTGGGCAAAATCGCCGCATTGCGCGACGTTGTGCCGATGGACATTCCGAAGGCGGAGCTGGCGCGGGTTTCCGTCGCGTATGGTAAATCTGGCCTCCCCGCCCTCGCCTTCCGCAACGGCTACACGAATTCGCTGGCGATGAAGGAGGCGACCCGTCATGGCTAGACCTCGCGCTTCCGAACGGGCCGATTTCGGCTTGCTCTATCTACAACCGATCGTTGCTCTTGGCAGGGGCACTTTGAAGGACGCCGACGCGCTGGAATGGCTTCGCGGGTACGCCGTCGCGTTGGATGCCTATCGGCGCGGGACCTTCAACGCCGAGGACATTCCCGCGCCGTCAATTTTCGCGTGGGATGAAACCGCATGGCAACGCCACCTCGAAGCCTTCGTTGACGGCGTTGACGCGACCGAGAAACGCCGTGCATCAAAGCGGGGCAAGGGGGTTTCGGTGTCCAAAACGCCACAAGAAGAGGGGGTTTCGGTGTCCGAAACGCGACAAGTAAAGAGAAAGGAAATTAAGGAAAGCGAAGGGAAGCGAAGTTTAAACGAAGCGAACCGAAGCGAAGGAAACGAAACGGAACCGGCGCAGGACGCCTCCCCCGCTTTGGGGCGGGGGGGAGGCTATGCGCCTGAAAATGGGCCGCGCATGACGCCACCGCCCTTGCCGATAGGGTTCATGCGCCCGGCAGTCGCGACGCTGACGCCACAAGCCGAGGCGGAGCGTCACGACGCGCTGCGCTGGCGCGGCAGGTCGAGGCGGTGAAGAAAGGAGGCGGGCTATGAAGCAGAAGAGCGCATGCGAGAAGCGTCTCGCGGACGCCGACCGCAGGAAGGCCGAGAGCGCGGCGCAACGCTGGATTCTGGCGGAGTACCTCAAGCCTACCTTCCGGCTTCGCCTCCAGTACGGCGGTTTTCCCCGCAAGGATTCCCCGGCGGACTTCGACGCGATTGTCGAGGCCTACGCGGGTGCTTTCGGGTCCCGGCGCGGTCTAATCCTCACGGGCGGGCCGGGGCGGGGCAAGAGCGTTGCGGCGCGGGCGTTGGCAGGTCCAGGCGCGGACGTGCTACCGCCGTTCCAACGGGCGCACGAACGCGCGGCGGGCCTTGCCGAGGCGGGGGAGCGGTGGAAGAATCGCGCCCTCATCATTGACGATTTTGGGGCCGAAGCCCTCGCCGTTAGCGATTGTTCGCAGACCGCCGTTGCCGAGCTTCTCTACACGCTTTGCGACGCCGCCGAAGCAGACGGCGGACTCGCGGACGTCCACATTGTCACGACCCGTCTGGACTTCGCGCAGATTCGGGAGCGATACGGCGAACGCGTCGCCTCGCGCCTCGCGGAATGGTTCTTGCACGTGCCATTCGTGGGGCCGTGCCGTCGCGGTCCAGCTGACGGGTTCAGATGGGGGATTCGCGAATGACGGCACTGGAAGACCGCGCGGCGGAAACCGCGAAGCTTTCGGACGCGGACCGCTTCGCCCGCGACCACCTCGAAGAAACCGCGAACGTCGCCGGCGCGCTTGCCGACGCGCTCCGGGCCGAGGACGCCGCCACCACCGCCGGGAAGTGTCGCGTTGAACTTCTGGCGGGGCGGTTGCGCGGGCGCGTTTCCGCCCTCGCGGGGATTTTCGGCTTGTCGCTGGAAGTCATGGCCGACGCCGCCGACAAGTGGCTTGGCTATTCCGGCGCGGCTGGCTGGTGCGCTCCGGGCGTCACTTGCGCCCGCATTCGCGAATTGCTCCGAGCATCCGAGCCGATACGTGACGAACTCGCCTCCATGCGCCGCCGATGGGCGCAGGGGGAATAGGGAGACATTTTGATTTCGCCCGCACGTCGCGGAAGTCTCCCCCGCGTGGCGGGCCTATCGAGGAAGGACCATGAAGAAAACCGAAGACGTAACAATCGTGGCCGGCGAGAACGCGAAAATCACCGCCGACGCGGAAGGCCTGGCAATCCGCCTTGACGGATGGTTCCGCAACGTGGCGGAAACCGCGAAGGTTTTGAGGCTGGAGCGAATTCTCGTAGACCTTGCGCCGGACGCGCACACCGCCGACGAATTCGTCCGCATTCGCGCCGAGACGCCGACCGCCCGCGTTGTCGCGGACTTCCGCCGAGACTAGACGCGAACGACCCCACGCGCCCGCCTCCTTGCCGATGCAGGGGGGCTGTTTTTTTTGTCCACGCGCGGGAAGGGGCAAAGGTACTGTGACGCATTCTTGGAGTACCCCCCCGGGCGAAACCACGGGGCAGAAGTGACTAACGTAAAGAATAATTTTTTTTCGTTACTCACTTTAACGCGCTGATTTCGCCCGGAGGGGTGCGGGCATGGGGCTTCGGTAGTACCTCCCGCGTGGGAGCGGCTGGGAACTCGAAGCCGGGGACGGGAACGCCGTAGCAGAATCCGTGCCAATGTATGGGAATGCGAAAATGATAGAACATAATTCCAATTATGCGACATTGTGAATAACTTTTTCCGGAAGCTTCGCTTTTTTTCTCCCGAAGTGGTACACTTGAACCATGATTGAACGCGAAACGAAGACAATCACCATCGAAGTAGTTACCGCCACTTGCGGTCGGTGCGGGTACAAGTGGGAGTTGAAGCGGGGGATCGTCCCGAAGCTTTGCGCCCGGTGCAAGAGTCCGTACTGGAACGCCGAGCGGAAGCACAAGCCCCACGAAAGACGAGCGGTCCCGGATTCGGCGTCCGTGGATGCGGCGCGGGCGTCAATCGATTCTTTGCGCCTCCCCCTCCCCGCCGGAATCACGGCGGAAGAGCTGGCGGACGATTCCGAAGAGTAGACGGGTCCGGGGGAAGGTCCAGGCGCAACGGGCGCGGGCCGTGCTGAACCGCGTCTTGCCCCGTGGACGGCGTATGGGGCCGCAGGGGCGCGAGCGCGTGACGGATGCGACATTTCCCCATGCATGGTCCGCAATGGGGCTTGCATGACGTCGCTATCAAACGAAGGGAACCAGATACGGCGGGAGCCTCAAATCGACGCTGGCGGGCAAAACTGTATACTTATTTGAATACTTATCATGTCTTGAATCATGGAAAAACAAGAGCAATCATGGAAAAACACGAAAAGCGGGGGAATCCATTAAAATGCACGAAATAAATCCCTTGCGGATTTCATTTCCCCCGGAAAAAGACACAAAAAATGGCGGAGAGGGTGGGATTTGAAC
>JAEEGL016501655.1_pt1 | contig 12083 bp, 5 predicted proteins | sample 9134231 | NCBI WGS metagenome assembly JAEEGL01 (sample SAMN16246548, study PRJNA631951) | gut metagenome | biome: gut microbiome; feature: rumen; material: fiber-attached | host: Bos | place: Iran: Karaj | collected 2018-10
CGGTCTGCGAAGGATACGCGGCGGCGTTTTTCAGGATGTGCTATGAAAGCGGCGTGACGCGGGTCCGGATCATCGCCGGCTGGGGGAACGGCGGCGCTCATGCATGGAATATCGCGGCGCTGCCGGAGGAAGACGGTTCCTGCCTCTATTACAATATGGACCTGACCTGGGACGCCGGCGCGTCCGCCTATACTTATTTCCTCCGGGCGGAAGGGTCTGCATCCGATTCGGCTTCGTTTGATTACAGGCACGTCCGGAACGGGGATCCCCGCAATTCCCAGGTAGTTTCAGGGTGGCTGAACTCTTATACGGAAGAATTCCGGAGCGCGCACCCGATGAGCGCGTCGGATTATAACTATACGGAAGCCGATACCGTGCTGACGGAAGGCTATTACCGGTATACCATCGCCGGGAACGCCGCGACGATCGTCGGCTACACCGGTAATGAGCTGAACCTCGTCATTCCCGGGACGCTGGGCGGCGTGACGGTCCGCTATATTGCGGAAAAGGCGTTTTACCAGAAACTGATCGGGTCCGCCGTCATGCCTTCAACCCTCTACTCCATCGGGGACCGCGCGTTTTTCGGATGTACCGCGCTGGAAAATGTGGAACTGAACGGGGATCTGGCAGTAATCGGGACCCAGGCCTTTGACTATACGGGCATTGCGGAGATTGATCTTCCGTCCGGCCTGCTGGAGTGCGGCGCGCTTTTCCCGGATTCACTCCTGAATTTCTCCATGGACGGGGACGGCAAATATTACAGGGTAAGAGACGGCGTTCTTTACCATTTCGACGGGGAGTGGCGGCTTTGTTCTTATCCGCGCGGGAGACAGGAAGAAGACTTTACGGTGCCGGACGGCGTCGTTTCGATCGAATCGTACGCGTTTTATCAGACGAAGCTGAAGAACGTCACGGTCGCCGGCGACGTGACGGGCATTGAACGCGGGGCATTTATGTACAACAACAGCCTGGAAAGCATTGTGATCGGCGCGGAAGTAGCGAACATGGCAAGCCAGGCGTTTGTCTTTTCAGGCGGCAGGGCCGTGAACGTCGAACTCTGGCAATCGCAGGCCCCGAAAATGGGCCGGGACAGTTTTTCCGGATCGAGCGTTTTCAGCGGCATCAATACAAGTTCCGTATTCCACTGCGTGCGCGGTTCTGAGAACACCGGCTGGAACAATATGCCCGGAACGGTGCTGTTCGACCTGGGCTCGGGCGATCTGCTGCTGGGCTATACGCTGAGCATTTCCGATGAGGTTTACTTCAACTATTACATGAAACTGACAGACGGGATGCTCTCGAATCCGGATACCGCCTACGTGGAAATCACCGACAACGGGCGCATAACCCAGATTCCCGTCAGCGCCGCGGAAGGTCCGGTAACGGTGAACGGGGAAACCTGTTACAGATTCAAGTACGCCGTCCCGGCGAAAAATATGGCGGACGACATCACGGCCGTCGTAGTGGACGAAACAGGCGGGCGCAGCACGACGCATACGTTTTCCGTCGAAAGCTATCTGGAATACATTTACGAATACTACCGGAATTCCCAGAATTCGGCGGAGCTTAAAACGGCAGACCTCGCCCGGGCGCTGCTGAATTTCGGCGGCTTCGCCCAGACCTATTTCGGCTATGGGACGGGACACCTCGCAAATCATTCGCTGTATCCGTACGACGTTTACAAGGTGACGGCCGGCGATCTTTCAGACTTCGGCGGAGCTGAAGTCGTAATGAGTCCGGCAGCCGGCCGGAGCGATCCCGGGATCCGGTATTATGGAAACAGCCTGATCCTGAAATCCAATACAGCCATGCGTCTGTATTTCAGGGTGGACGACGGCAATACCCTGCGGTCGGTTACCGTCGATGGAATCACGGAAACGCCGTCCGCTGCCGGCGCCCTGTACTACGTTACGGTCAGCGGGATTTCCGGAAACAAACTTGCTGATCCGCACACGGTTGTCATCGACAGCGCCTGCGGCTCCGTTACCGTTACGCTGTATCCCATGAATTACGCTTATACAGTGCTGAACGGGGAAAGCAGCGGGACGCTCGCCGACCTGATGAAAGCCATGTACGTTTACTATATGGCGGCAGCGGCGGTGTCCGCGGGATAAAGGCGGGAAGCGGACAGACAGATAATGAACAGATTATATTCTGCAGTGAAAAAATGGATAGTGCCGGCAGCGGCATTTATGATGGCAGCGGTTGTCGTCACGTCGGCAGCTGCCCTCGTGACCGATCCCGCGCGTACAGCTGAAGATGCGGCGGAATTTCCGCGTATTGAAGCAATTTCCGGCGCGGAGCGGGAGCAGACGGGAAGGACTGAAGCCAGACAAGTCGCTTCTGCTGCTGTCGATTCGGGCAGGAAAACGGCGGCCCCGGCGGCGGAGACGTATCAGATTGCTTCTGCGGAAGAGGTGCGGGAAGAAGAATTCCCGGATGGTATCGGTGATCTTCCGGCACAGATCGAGCCATATCAGGCTGTTCCTATGCCGGAAGAAACAGAGCAGGCTGATGATATGCCGACAGAAATAATGGCAATTGATAATATGCCGGCAGAAATAATGGCAGCTGAAAATATGCCGGCAGAAATAGAGAATTTGCCGGAACAGGCAAAGGCGGCTGCACCGGCGGCGGAAACCGGCCGGCCGGAACCGCAGGAATCCCGATCCGGCAGGCCGGAAACACAAAGTTCCCAGGCTGTATCCGAAAACCGGCCGGAAACGGCTGATGTGCCGGCCACCCCGATTTTTGATACGACAAATATGAATCCTTCCGGGGACGACATTATGCTGCCGTTTGTGCCGGTCGGGTAACTGCGGCATCGGAATTATTCTCTCATGCCGGTCGGATGACTTGGCATCGGAATTATCCTTTCTTTTAATTCCGATGTATGCACCTGACAGGAAAATCGGAAGAGATACATTGCAATCCCTGCTTTTCAAATATCCGATGTATCCCAATCCGCCCGCCGGCATATCCCAGCCTGCCCGCCGGCATACTCATCTTACTGAGCAGTACTTTTCATTCAGCACATCCTGCAGTTCGTCGTAATACAGTGTCTGCTGGGGTTCGTAATCCGCCATGGGGAACAGTGCGGCGGGAAACGTAAACTCGATCCCGTCATATCCCGCGTACCAGCTGATGCCTTCCGGCCCCGGCTTTTCGACGAATGACTTTAATGCTTCCGGAAACGCATCCGAGTGGATATATTTCCCTTCCTCACTGTAATTCCCGTAGCGTTCCCGCATGGTTTCCGTCAGGACGCGGCAGGCTTCTTCGGGACTTACGAACAGGTCGGCCGCGGACAGGGTTCTGCCTGTCGCCGTGTCGATGTTGTACCGCCAGTACGGATAAGTGTCGAATTTATCCATGCCGGTTTCGACGGAGCAGGCATGTCCTTCCGTAACCAGGAAACTGTAAACGCTGCCGTAATCCCGGTCATTGGCGATCGTATAGAAGGAATAACAGTACAGCCTTTCTGCTTTTTTCCAGACAGATTTCGGGATGGATTCCATGATTTTGTAATCTTCCGCGAGGGATTTTTCCGCGGCGCTTTTATAGCGGTTTCCCAGTTCTTCCAGGGCTTTCCGCAGTCCGGGGCAGTCCGGGCTGATATCGCTGAAGACCAGATAATCTGTATGGAGGCTGTAGTCATAGGATCTGCGCCAGTCGGGCTCCACCCTGACGGAGTCGTAGGAAACGCGGCGCGCCGGCGCATCCGGGGTGCTGTCCGGCCAGAAACCTTTGCTTCCGACCCGCAGCATCGGGGCCGTGGAGTGGAAATCACCGCCGATGTAATTGTAACCGGCGTCCACAAAAGCAAAGAACAGGAGATGATGCATGGGTTCCTGGAAGTTTGCCCAGTTTTCCGGGATGTTATCCCCGTTGGCCAAAGACCGGATCATTTCGCCGGAAACCAGCTCCAGTTCCAGGGTATAGTCCGGCGCGTCGTACGGAAGATCCGGCGTATGGATATCGATCCCGTTGATTGCTCCCAGATCGTTTTCCCGGACAAGGCGCTGCAGTTCGTCAACCGTTTCTTTCGGTATCGTGATTTCCTGACAGAACGAGGAGGATACCAGCGCGCTCCCGTCTTCCCGGACGCGCAGGTTATAGGTGTAAAAGTCTTTATACGGCGGTTCCATGGCCATACTGGAATTGGGGTCGTGGTAAACGCCTTCGTCAAAGAATGATACGTTCATGGAACGGACCGTAAGGTCCGCGAACTCCTTTTGGGCATCCGGATCGGAAAGATCTTCCGGAGGACCGTAAACCGGCGCCGGCGGAGGCGTATAAGGCGTGCGGCGGAATTCAATCAGGTGCCATCCCCCGTCCCCGTCCGTGTGCGGCCAGTCGTGGACTTCCACCAGGTCGTTCGCCGGGTCGTAACTCATGTCGACGAAAGTAAAGAAATCTTCCTCCCTGGTTTCCAGCAGGACGTTTGCCGCGCCTTCGGTGATTTTCAGTGGAACTTCATCAATATAGCGGTTTTCATAAGCCGTGTATTTAACGGAGGATTCGGATATTTCCAGGACGCCGCCGAAAGGCGACTGCTCATACCATGTGCCGAGAGGCCCGTTCCCGGAATTTGCCGGAGCGCCGGGTGCGGTATACCGGCAGGACGTCATCAGAAAGATCAGAAAAAGGAGAAGAGGGATCGTTAAAATACGTTTTTTCATTTCAGCGCTTCCTTCCCGGGAGACTTTGGTCCGAACACATTTCTATATTAGCATTCCCGGCTGTGAAAATACGCAAAATTAACTTATTGTAAGCTGCCCGTATTAATAAATATTTTTCATTTGACTACTAATATATATCGTAATAAACTGAATTAGTCTGTTTTAACTCCTTTGTATCCGGCAACTTAAACGTTTTCGGTCACTATTAGGTTACAGAATGAGGGTACATCTATGAAACGTCGTATTTTAACCCACAGAGTAACAGCGTTATTGCTGGCCATGGTTCTGCTGGCCGGCAGCACCGGCTTTACGGCTTTTGCCGCTTCGGCAGATCCGGCGCCGGAAGTACCGGCTTCAGAAACGGTCGAAGAGTACGTCGAGCCTCAGGCCGCTCCGGAAGCAGCAGAAGAGGCTGCTGAGGAAATCGCGGAAGCGCCTTCTGAAGAAGCGGCCGAAGAGACTCCGGAAGCAGCTGAGGAAGCTGCAGAAGAAGCCGCGGAGGAAACGCCCGGAGCAGCGGAAGAAGCTACAGAAGAGGCCGCTGGGGAAGCAGCTGAAGAGGCCGGGGAAGAAGTTCCCGAAGAACCGGCGGAGGAAGCCTCGGAAGAGACCCCCGAAGAGGAGGAAGCCGCGGAGGAAACGCCCGAAGCAGCGGAAGAAGAGGAAGAAGCCGCGGAAGAAACACCTGAGGAGGCTGAAGAAGAGACTTCCGAAGAAGCTGCGGAGGAGACCCCCGAAGAGGAAGAAACCGCGGAAGAAACTCCCGAAGAGGTTCCCGAAGAAACGGAAGAAGAAATCCCCGAGGAAACGACGGAGGATATTATTCCCGAAGAAGAACAGGAACTGACCGGCGAGGAAGAAGAGGAAAAACCGGAAGAGATTTCCATGCCCCGGTTTTATAAGAGCGTCACGACGGAGGCCGGCGTAAAGGTTACGGTCAGCGCGGACGAAGGCACCTTCCCCGAAGGAACGTACGTCGAAATCGAGGACGTCTTAAAGGAGCAGGCGATCGAAGCCGCTTACGGCCTGGTGGAAGACGAAGTCGTCGTAGTCGACGCGGTCGCGGTTGATATCACTTTCTATACAGCAGAAGGCGAAGAAACCGAGCCTGCCGAAGACCATACCGTCCGTGTGACGATCGTTCCCGAAGAAAAGATCGAGGGCGAGAACTATGCCGTAATCCACGTTTTTGACAACGGGGACGCGGAAAAGGTGGAAGACCCCCAGGTCGTTACCGAGAAGAGAGCCAGTTTCGATGCGGAGAGCTTTACCATTTACGCGGTCATCGGAACAGAGAGCGAACTGCCGCCGACCGCGACGTACAAGTTCTATGACGGAAGCGGCGCGCTGATGAGCGACTTCACGCAGATGGTCAAAGAGGGAGACACTCTCTATGAGCCGGACGTGCCGGAAGCGCCTGCGGACAACCAGCTGTTTATCGGCTGGTACGAAGAAGGGTCCGAAATCCCGTTTACAGGGTTCGGGAAGATCGGGGCTGTTTCCAGCGACTGCGAGATCAGCCTGTACGCGAAATTCTCGGATAAAGTCCATGTGTTCTACCACGATACGGACGGAGCGGTGATTTACACGGTGGAAGCCGACCCGAATTCTAAAATTACCGTCACGGCCGATTTCCCGGACGTCGAGACGGGTTCGCTGGAAAAAGCTGTGGTCGGCTGGGCTGAATCTGAAGGATCGGAGACCGACGTGTCCGGCGAATACAGTGTCGGGACGAAGAACGTTGACCTTTATCCGATTGTGAAGGAAGGCTACTGGGTTACGTTTGTGAGCAACGGCGGAACAGCCTACAACGACCAGTTTATCGCGGCGGACGCGGCTTCCCGGACAGCGAAGGATCCCGGAACGCCTGTGAAGCAGGGCTATGTGTTCAGCGGCTGGTTCGCGGACGAAGGCTGCACGGAAGCATTCGATTTTTCGAAAGAAATATCAGAGAACACAACAATATACGCGGCATACACCGCGGGAGAAGCGGAATACCTGGTCCGCTACTGGGTAGAGTACCAGGTATCGAAGGATCCGGAGAGGGCCGCGTCTTACGACGAAGCGACTAAGACCTGGACGTACAGTTCCGAAACGGCCGGCACCTGGGACTACAAGATGGCTGCACGGAAATCGGAAAAAGGCACGGTCGGGGACATGACCGTCTTTGATGAGGGGCTGATCTTTGAGGAACCTTACAACGAGCAGTCAGGCGCGTATGTCCTGAATACAGAGAAGTCCGTGGCAAAGGAGATCGCCGAGGACGGTTCGACGGTCATGGACGTGTATTTTGATTCCCTGACGGTCACGGTCACTTTCCATTTCCCGAGTATTGCCAGAAGCAGCATCCAGAATGACGTAACCGTTACGGATACTGTCAAGTACAGGGCAAATATCGATTACATGTGGGATACGATCTACAGTTACAATAAGGATGGTTATGAAGTCCTGGCACCAAACCGCAGGTTCGTGTACACTTATCAAGCCGGCAGCTCGTCCTTTATCGAAGACCGCAGTGAATATCCTGTCATGAACAGAGTTACGGACCAGGTCTGGAACATCGGTTCCCGGGGCGCGGTCAACCTTTTCTACCGTACATGGCTGGAGACCCTGGATGGAAAGGATCCGGACGGGAATGAAGGTGTACCGAACCAGTCGGCCCGGGTCAAGATCGGGACGGTAACGGATGACAGGACGTACTACCTGAAGGATACCAGTTCGTTTTATGCCGGTGCTAACGGCTCGATTGCCACCGCTCCGGATGCGCAGCCCGGATTTGAGTGCCACGGGGACTATTCGGACGGAAACTACGTAAAATACAGGGATACGGCGAGCGTCTATCCCGGCTATACTAACATCTGGTTCCATGCCCATGTCCCGACAGCGGACAACTGGTCGTATTACAACCTGTATAACGTCCGGACTTCCGTGGAAGCGCCGGAATTGCAGTACGAGTTCACGTCGAGCAGGAAGTTTAATTTTGAAGTGTATTATGAAGACGACGGCTATCTGGACGTTTATTATTTCCGGAACCAGTACTACCTGAACTTCCATGAAAACGGCGGGGAAGACCTGGACGACCAGCTGGTTTATTACGAAAAGGTGCTGTCTGAGTACGAACCTTCCTCGTATGTGGAAAACGAAACGACCAGGAAGGACGAAGGCGGAAGGGAATTTATCTTCAGGGGCTGGTATACCGACAGCGGGCTGACGGAGGACAGCAAGTTCGACGATTTCAGCGTCACGATGCCGCACTATGATATCAATCTCTACGCGAAGTGGGAGCCGGTGAAATATACGGTCACTTTTGATTCCAACGGCGGTTCGGAAGTTGCGCCGGTCACCGGCATCGAGTACGGGACAGCGGTTGCGAAACCTTCGGATCCCACGAAGAAGGGATATGACTTCCTGGGCTGGACGCTGGACGGGGAACCGTATCATTTCGAAAGCGGCGTCCATGAAGACATCACGCTGGTCGCGCAGTGGGGAAGCACTACGACGTTTAAGGTCATTTATGACCTGAACGGCGGAAGCGGGAAAGCGCCCGCTGACAAGACGGATTACTACGAGGGCGCCGGTGTGCAGGTCGCCAAGCTCCCTTCGGGCGTGAAAGGACCGGAAGATATGCCGGTATTCCTCGGCTGGGAAGCGGATTCCGACGGCGAACTGTATTATCCGAACAGCATCGCGGAGATGCCGGGCAAGGACCTGACCTTCAAAGCCATCTGGGGCGAAGAAGGGAAAGATACCGTTTACAGGCTTTACTACAACCTGGAGCCGATCTATAAGGAATGCGGTGTCAAGTTTACGTATAAGGGCGTCAAGTACCAGGAAATCAATGCGCTGAACAACGAGCGCCTGGACCTGCCGAAAACGTACTCCGTACCCGCGGGCATTTCGAAGAAATTCAAGTTTGAAGGCTGGTACCGCGACAGTGAATGCACGGACGGCCCTGTGACGTCGATCCAGGTTGATAACGTCAAAGAAAAGAAGAACAATCTTTACGCGAAGTGGTCCAGGACCTACACGATCACTTACGACACGAACGGCGGCCTGTGGAAAGACACCAATACCGGCGAAAAACGGAGCGAGACGCACTCCGTGACGGAAAGCGGCGTCATAATCCGTGAAGCGCCGAAGAGGGACGGTTACAAGTTCATCCAGTGGGCAGGCAGCTCCTATCAGCCGGGAGATACGTATGCAGAGTATGACAGCGACGGATTCCTCGGGGATGACACGCTGGTGGCTCAGTGGTATCAGAGAGAAGATCCGCCGGGACCGCCGGATCCTCCGGGACCGCCGACTCCTCCGGACAACCCGCCTTCACCGCCAGTACCGGTGGTTCCGCAGACGGTAGCTGATCCGGGTGCTACGGGCGACTCGATGAACATGGCCGCGGCAGGCGGAATCCTGTTAGCCGCGGTAGTGGCCCTGGGAGCATGGTTCGTACTCGGTTCAAAGAAGAGACGTTTCTGATCGTAATAGTTTATGTAAGCAAAAGGGCTGTCCGGTTAAGGCGGACAGCCCTTTTCAGAAAAGAATAACAGGGAGAGGCAGTTTCAGAATGAACAGGAACAGGACAATTATGAAGAAAACACCGGTTTATCTGCTGTGCGGGATGCTTGCTGCCGTTTCGATATTTGTGGCCGGATGCGGGAACAGTGGAGATGACGTAAGCGAAGGGTTTACCGGAGGCTGGGAAAAAATCGATATGACGGCGCAGCCGGGTGTTCCGGCTGACGGTCCTGCGCCTGCCGGACAGGGGTGGAGACCTAATACGGGTGCAGAGATTGAGCAGAAAATAGAAAATATGGAAACCGACATGGCAGGCTGGGACGAAACCCAGGACGCTGATGCCGCCGGAAACAGACGTACTGACGGGGATGAGAGTCCGTATACTTCCGTTACGGCCCTGCCGAAAAAAGAAGTAGAGATTTTTGCCAAACAAGTCCGGAAAGCGTATCTGGATGAAAACTGGGAAAAACTGTCCGGGATGATCGATTACCCCATCACGCTGAATCCGGGCGGGGAAGTGGGCAGCGCGGAAGAATTCCTGGCCCGTATGGACGGGAAAAAAGTGTCCGATGGGGACGCCGCTGAAATGAAGGCCGAGAGCTGCACCAATATGTTCGTGAACGGCCAGGGCATCTGTATGGGCAGCGGACAGATCTGGCTGCGCGATACCGGTTTTAACGGCATAGAGGAAACCGGCGATCCTCAGATGAAAATCATTGCTATTTCGGGTATTATTGAATAACAGATTCGGTTATTATTGTTTCTATTATTGTTTCGCGTTTTTGTTATAAAACAACTTCGATACCGGGTTACAGTTCATGAAAAAAAGGGGAAAACATAGCCTGCTGCTGCAGGTCCTGATCCTGTTTTCGGTCAGTGTCCTGATAACGGGACTATTTACTCTATTTACGATGCAGCGCCGCTCCGACAACGGGGTCAAGGTGCAGATGGAGGATGTGGCCGCAAAAGTCGTGGAGGAAGTCAGAGAGTCCCTTACGGAGTATCCCGCATGGAAATGGCTGGTCCGTTACTGGCATACCAAAGCGGAAGAACTGGATATTGAATACGACGTAAATTATAAAACAGGCAAGAAGACAGAAGAAAAATGCCGGCTTCTCATGGAACGCCATCCGGACCTGGTCCTGCATTACGCCGATGAAGCGCAGATCCTGGCGCTTCCGGAACAGGACCGTAAACTGTATGCCGAAATCGTTTATTCCTGGATGATCACGCGCATGAATGAAATCAAGCGCAGTTACAAAATCGATTATCTTTTCGTTGTATTGTCAAAAGAAAAGAACCGGACGCAGTTTTTCCTGCTCAGCGCGTCGGACCCGGGTTCCGTGCGGGGAACCCGCTACGAAGAAGTCTATACACTGGGAACGATGGTTACTGTTTCAAAAAGCCAGGAAGAAGCCATGCGCAACGCGACGCAGAATAATTCTTACATCGCGGACGCCGGAAAATACGTCGATTATTATGAGGCGTTGGATACCCTGGGAGAGAATACCCTGTTCGTCGGCCTGACTTACAACCTGTCCGACGTTCTGGCCAATATCGGGAAACAGACCCGGCAGGGGACGGCTTATGCGGTACTCCTGCAGATTCTTCTGTCCGCGATCCTCCAGACCATGACCATGCTGTTCCTGGTCCGCCCGATCAGGAAAATCCAGGCGGCGGTCCATCTCTATAAAGAGACCAAAGACAGCGTCGCGGTGCAGGAAAATCTGGCATCCATTCGATATCATAATGAAATCGGCGATCTGTCGGAAGAAGTCGTCGGAATGACCCGTGAAATCAACGAATATGTCGCTTGGATTGAGAGGATTACAGCCGAGAAACAGCGGATCGGCGTGGAACTGGAGACGGCGAGGAAGATCCAGGCCGCCGCTCTGCCGAACAAATTCCCGGCGTTTCCGGACCGGCATGAATTCGATATTTATGCCACCATGGAACCTGCCCGGGAAGTCGGCGGCGATTTCTACGATTATTTCCTGATCGACAACGACCATCTCGGTCTTGTCATGGCAGACGTTTCCGGGAAAGGCGTACCGGCGGCGCTGTTTATGATGACTACCAAGGCTATCGTCCAGAACTGCGCAATGCTCGGTCAGTCTGCGGACGAAGTCCTGACCAAGGCCAATGAAGCCATCTGCGCCAATAATCGGATGGAAATGTTCGTGACCGTCTGGATCGGTATCCTGGAGATTTCCACCGGTATCCTGACTGCCGCCAACGCCGGCCATGAATATCCGGTCATCACAAAAGTCGACGGCAATTATGAACTCGTAAAAGACAAACACGGCATCGTCATCGGCGGAATGGAAGGCCTCCGGTACAAATCGTATGAGATCAGGCTCGAGCCCGGCTCGAAACTGTTCGTCTATACCGACGGCATACCCGAAGCGACCGACAAGGACAACAACATGTTCGGTACCGGCCGCATGGTCGATGCCCTGAATACAAATCCCGGCGCGCCGCCTGAAGAAGCCATCGCGAACGTACGCAAAGCTGTTGAAGATTTCGTCCAGGATGCGGAACAGTTCGACGATATGACGATGATGTGCGTAGAGTTTAGGGGAAGTAAAAATACTGCTGCCGGCGCCTCCGCCGGAGACGCTCCCGCTCCGTGAGCCCGTGCAGCGGCACTAAACTCGAAAATACCTCGTTAAGTGCCGGCCGGGCTCAAGGCTCCGTCGGAAAGGCGTCCGGCAACAGACATATACTTCCCTAAATTCCACGTTGATGAAAGAATTTGTTGGAAGAAATGGTTGCCCTCCGGGAGGACATGAGATAAAATAGAAAAGTCGCAAGGGGCATTAGCGCAGTTGGGAGCGCGTCTCCATGGCATGGAGGAGGTCACGGGTTCGAATCCCGTATGCTCCA
>JAEEGL016999865.1_pt1 | contig 12083 bp, 11 predicted proteins | sample 9134231 | NCBI WGS metagenome assembly JAEEGL01 (sample SAMN16246548, study PRJNA631951) | gut metagenome | biome: gut microbiome; feature: rumen; material: fiber-attached | host: Bos | place: Iran: Karaj | collected 2018-10
AATTTTAGCAGGGCTGTGCCCTATGTTCCGTGCCTGTTTACGCCCTCTGTGTGCAAGCCCCCGAGTGCGCAACCATACCCGTAACAATAGAATAAAATTCTATTTTGCTAAAATTTATTGCTCAAAAACTTGCATATATGCAATTTTTGTAGTAATTTTGCACCCGGTTTAGAAACAAACATCATGACCAAGCTTAGTGTAAACATTAACAAGGTAGCGACGCTGCGCAATGCGCGTGGCGGCAATATGCCTGATGTGCAGCGTTTTGCGGTGGATTGCGAGTTGTTCGGCGCGCAAGGAATAACCGTTCATCCGCGTCCCGATGAGCGTCATATCCGCAAGGAAGATGTGTATCAACTCAAGTCGATGGTGACGACCGAACTGAACGTGGAGGGTAACCCGACGGACGAGTTTCTGGCGCTCGTGACGGATATCCGTCCGACGCAGGTGACGCTCGTGCCAGACGACCCGAACCAGTTGACGTCCAACCACGGATGGGACACACGCCGGAACCTCAATTTCCTCAAGGGTGTGGTGAACCAATTGCACTCGTATCGGATGCGTGTGAGCATCTTCGTGGATCCGGATCCGGTGATGGTGGAGTATGCGTTGCGTACCGGTGCTGACCGTGTGGAACTCTACACAGGTCCGTATGCGGAGATGTTCGAGTCCGACCCGAAACGCGCTATCGAGAAATACCGCCCGGCGGCAGAGAAAGCGCACGAGTTGGGGCTCGGTATGAACGCAGGACATGATCTCAACCTCAAGAACCTCAAGCCTTTCATCAAGGCCTTCCCTTGGACCGCAGAGGTTTCTATCGGACACGCTATCATTTGCGACGCGCTGTATCTCGGCATCCAAGAAACCATTCAGGAGTATTTGGACTTACTGAAGTAAGTCGTGTAATTGTCGCTGCGCGACGTGTAGAAAGTGTAAAAAAGTTTATATATGTTATTTCAAATTGACACAACAGCTTTCGTAGAAGAGCTGATCACCCCGGCGGAAGAGCCGATTCAGGAGTCTATTAACTTATGGGAAATGGCGCAGTATGGCGGATGGATCATGATCATCCTGGCTATCTTGTTAGCCGCGGCATGTTATATCTTCATCGCCCGCCTGGTAGTCATCAAGCAGGCTACGCGCGAGGATAAGTCGTTCATGAATCGCATCCGTGATTATATCCATGACGGCAAGATCGACTCGGCGCTCAACCTCTGCAAGCAGACGGACACCCCCTCGGCACACATGATCGAGAAAGGTATCACGCGTATAGGCCGTCCGATGAACGATGTGCAGGTAGCCGTAGAGAACGTCGGTAACCTCGAGGTAGGCAAACTCGAGAAAGGACTCGTCATCATGGCGACCATCGCCGGAGGTGCTCCGATGCTCGGTTTCCTCGGTACCGTCATTGGTATGGTGCAGACTTTCTATAACATGGCGCAGACCTCGGGCGGTCTCATTGAGATGAGTGCTCTCTCCACGGGTATGTACCAGGCTATGGTGACCACCATCGGCGGTCTGATCGTAGGTATTCTTGCGATGTTCGCATACAACTACCTCGTAGCGCGTATCGACCGCGTCGTACGGCTGTTGGAGTCGCGCACACTCGAATTCATGGATCTGCTCAATGAGCCTGCATAGGTTCGTTAAACCGTTAAACCGTTAAACTGTTAAACTGTTTATGAGTTTAAAGAGACGTAATAGGGTAGAAGCGACCTTCGCGATGAGTTCGATGACGGACCTGGTGTTCCTGTTACTCCTGTTCTTCGTCATGGCTTCGACGATGTCGTCCCCGAATGATATCAAGATCAACCTGCCGACCTCGCGGGCACAGAAAGTGTCGCGGCCGCAGGTAGCGAAAGTGTCCATCGACAACCTCGGTAACTATTTCGTGGCCCTGGGCAAGGCTAAACCCGTGCAAGTGGCGCCGGAGAGTCTGGAGGCGTACCTGAGTACCATCCAGGCGTCCGACACGACGATGTATATCGCCCTCCACGCCGACGAAGACGTGGCATATAAAGAAGTGGTACGCGTGCTCGATATCGCGAATGAGCATAAGATGAAGTTGGTAGTCGCTACCAAAAGGGATTAGAGGATTAGAGGGTTAGAGGATTAGAGGTTAATGACAAAGAAACAAGAACGACATATCATCGCTACGGTAGGTACGGTGCTATTCCTGCTGCTGGTGTTCCTCATCCTTTGGTTCTGTTACCTGACGGCGGTAGCGCCGGAGCAGGAAGAGGGCGTAGAGGTGGAGTTTGCCGAGATAGAGGAGGTGGAGGAACCGGAAGAAGAACCATCGATGTCCGCGTATGCCGAAGAACCTTCGGAGGCAGCACCTGCTGCACCTGCTTCACCTGCACCGGAGATAGCGACGGACCCCAAACCCGCTTCGCCTCCGGAGCCTATTATGTCCGAGGAAGAGACCTTAGCGCTCGAGCGGGCACGTAAGGAGAAAGAGGAACGCGAGGCGGCGGAACGTGCACGCAAAAAGAAAGAGGCGGAGGCGATCGCCAAGGCCCAACAAATGGGTAACCTCTTCGGTAAGACCAACGGCACGAGTGTCGGCGGAGGTGATACGCAGGGCGAGGGACAGAAAGGCAACCCGGTGGGACATGGCTCGAGTGGCTCGGGTTCTTGGTCCTTAGCCGGTCGAGGTATCAAAGGCAACCTGCCGCAACCCTCGAAAGACTTCAAGCAAGAAGGAAAAGTGGTCGTACAGATCCGCGTGAACGCTGCCGGACAAGTCATCAACGCGACGATCACCGGAGGTGATGTGTCGGACAAAACGACCCAACAACTCGCACTCGATGCAGCCAAAAGGGCTAAGTTCACCGAGGGCGATCATGATCAGATCGGAACAATTACCTATATATTCAAGTTAAATTAAGTATGAATTATTTATTTCTTGACAACGGTTTCGAAGAAATCGAAGCAATCACGACTATTGACTTACTCCGCCGCGCGAATATCGCGGTGACGACTGTCTCTATCACCGGTAATCCGATGGTGCTTGGCGCACATAACATCGCGGTGGAGGCCGACGGACTGATCGAGCGTATCGACTTCTCGGATGCAGAGATGTTGATCCTTCCCGGTGGACAGACGAAGTTAGGCGACTGTTCCGCATTATGCGAGTTACTCATCGACCATAACAACGCCGACAAACTGATTGCAGCTATCTGCGCAGCGCCGGCGGTGCTCGGTAAACTTGGTATCCTGAAGGGCAAACAAGCGACTTGCTATCCCGGTTTCCAGGACGCTTTAGGCGAGAGTTACGTAGGTGGTCTGGTAGTAGAATCGAAGAATATCATCACGGCGAAAGGACCGGGACTGAGTTCCGATTTCGCGTTCTGTATCATCGAGCGCTTAGCCGGCAGCGAAGCAGCTGATGCGGTCTATGATGCTGCTCAATACTGATGCATCGTCATTGACGACGGTGAGAATACGTCCCTGCGACACTTCGGTGCTCGCAGGGATTTCTTTTTGCGCGCGTATACGTGCCCGTACCTTATTTATATTCTCGGGAGTGGCCTGACCCTGATAGTCCCGCGCGATGGTGCGGGCGATACGCACTTCCTCCGGCGCGGTAACCACGACGATCTTATCGCAGAGTTGGTCAAGCCCCGATTCGAAGAGAATGGCGGACTCGACGATTAAAGGTGAAAGGTGAGAGGTGAAAGGTGAAAGGATGTCCGCTTTGACAGCCGGATGCACAATCTTATTCAGTTTCTCCAGTAGTTGCGGTTCGGCAAAGACGCGTTTCGCGACATATGCCGTGTTATACGTCCCCTCGATAAAGGCTTCTTCGCCGAGCAGGTCTTTTATCGCCGCCTGTACATCTTTATTCTCCGCGATGATGCGCTTGGCCTCGCGGTCACAATCATAGATAGCAAACCCGCGTTGGGCGAGTGCTTGTGCGAGAAAACTCTTCCCGCTGCCTATTCCTCCTGTGAGACCAATGACGCGCTGCATAGATAACTTGCTCCGGTTCTAAACCGGCTAGAACTGGAAATAAATAAAGGGTTGCATATCGGCGGTGACGAACTGGTAGATGACGATGATGGCGAGGCATACGACGAGCACGATCAGCCACAGCGGCATCGCCGAGAACATCAGCCTATAGCGGAGCTTCCAGTTGGTTGGCAACCAGTGAATAATCATGCCGGCGACGAACATCGCGACCACCCAGCGGAACTCCCAGAGGAAAGGCAGGATGACGGCATTCGTCCATGCGCCGCCGATCTGGTTCACCATGTTCTTTGCCGTCTCCCACGCTACCTCATTGGCTGTCGCGGGGTCGAGGTTACTGCTGGAGCGGAAGAACAGACGGGTGAAGGTGATGAAGGTGAAGGTCTGGAGTACCGCCCAAGCCGTGCCTAAGGCTTTCGTGAACTTGGTGTCCGCGCCTTCGCATAAGAAGTATATATACCGCGCCGCGGTCACGAACCATATAATCGCTGCCCACACGGCAAAGAGTCGCCAGACGGGCAGGTTAGTGAGGTAATCCGCGATACAGAGACCGGCGGTGAGCAGCGTCATTGCCGCGAAGCGAAGATGCCAACCTGTCTCCCGCCATATCTTCTCGATGATCATGCCGACACCGTTGATAGCGCCCCAAAGTACAAAATTCCAACTCGCGCCGTGCCATAGACCACCGAGCACCTGCGTGATGAGCGAGTTGAAGTTCGCTGCCCACAGCTTAGGTGCCTTGAAGCCGAGGATGGTGCGGTTTCCGCCCAGCGGAATATAGAGGTAGGACTTGAGCCAGCGACCCAGCGACATGTGCCAGCGCCGCCAGAACTCCTGCGGCGTCTTCGACTTATACGGCGAGTTGAAGTTCATCGGCAGGTAGAAACCCATCAGCATCGCTACGCCAATCGCGATATCCGTATAACCCGAGAAGTCCGCATAGACCTGGAGCGAGTACGCAAAGAGCGCGAAGAGGTTCTCGAAGCCCGAGAAGAGTAAGGGGTTTTCGAACACGCGGTCGATGATGTTCACCGCCAGGTAGTCCGACATGATGATCTTCTTCGCTAATCCGTTGATGATCCAGAAGACCGCAATGCCGAAGGCCCGCCGGCTGAGGTGGAAGGGTTTATACAGCTGCGGCACAAACTCCTCGGCCCGCACGATAGGACCGGCTACGAGTTGCGGGAAGAACGATACGTAGAAGCCGAAGTCCAGGATGTTCTTCACGGGTTGTATCCGCCCGCGGAAAACGTCCACAGTGTACGAGATGACCTGGAAGATATAAAACGAGATACCTACCGGCAGCACGATCGTATCGACGCTAAACCGTCCGGACGGCGAGAAGCCGTTGCCTATATACGCGAAGATATCGAACACGCGGAACTCCGTCCCGAACCAGTCGTTGACGACATTCGTGAAGAAATACGCGTACTTGAAATACGCCAGAAGACCCAAATCTATTGTCACCGATAGCGTCAACAGCAGTTTGGGTATGACCGATTGAGGATTAGCCGTTTTATGTTTCTTTACCTGCGCGGCGATGAGCCATTCGGAGAGGGTGATGAAGGCGAGGATGAGTAGGAACAGGCCGCTGGTCTTATAGTAGAAGAACCAGCTGACGAACATCAGATAGACGTTGCGGAGGTGCAGTTTTTTGTTTCCGAGTCTATCCGGCACAGCTTCCATGATAAGCGCAAAGAGCGCATACACCAATGCGAAGAACGCCCAGAAATAAAACTGGGTGAACAGCAGCGGACTCTCTGCGTTAAATCCTAATATGTGGCGGATAAAATCCATTCTGCTACTGCATTACCTGCTTTGCGGGCGCCGCTGCGGGTGAAGTGCACCCCGTCATGGCCGGCCAGGCCCACCTCCTGCCAGCGCATCATACTGCCGCTACCGCCCATCCAGGTGTACAGACTGAAATAGGCGATATGCTCTTCCAACGCCATCTTACGCAGCAAGCGGTCCATGTACGGCACCATCGGATAGGTCTGCCACTCGCCGTCGATCTGCGTGAGCATGTCGCTCGGTCCGATAAACAGGATCGCTGCCTCGGGCGCGAGTTGGCGAAGGTATCGCACCTGTTCGCGCAGACCTTTGACGATACCCGCGATGGTTCCCGGGTTTTTGTTCGAAGGGATGGCATTTCCGCCAAACTGCATGATGATGAGTCGCACATTCTCCTGTTGGTAGAACGTGGCGAGTTGGGCGCGGTCCATCTTGGTGAACACCAGTCCGAGGCATCCGCGCATCGGGATGTTATCGACGATGATGCCCGTCTCGCTCTGCTGCGAGAGCGCATAGACGTCTCCGCGACCGGATAGCCGCACCGTGTCGCCGGAAGTGGTATATTGTATCGCCGGGTCGGCGAAGATCTTCCATTGCGTATACCGCCGCTCTTTGCTCTGCGGCGTACAGACGGCCATGAGACTTTCGCTGCCCTTCACCAGACTGTCGTTCATCACCGCCATCTGGCCCATCGGACCGTAGAGTCCGTCGGCGCGCTGGTCGCGCTTGAAGCCGTACACGAGATAGCGTCGTGGTCCTTGTGCCGGTGTGATGAGTTTGCCGCCCATATGGAGCTGCTGCTTGACGGTGAGCGACGGGATGGTCTGCGCGAGCGGCATCATACCTACGCCCGCACCTCCGTAGCGCGCCTGCAAGGCATCGCGGATCTGCTGCGTCATGCGGTCCTCTTCTATCTGACTGTCGCCATAGTGGAGCACCCGCACTACATGATCCGCACTCTGAGTGAGCGAGGCATAGAAAGGCAGTAAGAAGACGCGGCTGTCCGTCGTGGAGTCTACTGCCACGCGCGGGGTGACGGGTTGAGGAGTAGGTGCCGGAGCAGGCGTCGTGTCCGCCACCAGACTGTCCGGCGCTACCGGAAACTCCTCCGGGATATCGGAGTCCTCGGAGTATTCGGAATACTCAGAATACTCCGAATGCTCGGAATCTTCTCCGAAGACTTCGGCTAAGGTTGGCCACCTGAGGTTCTGCTCTCCCCACGCGATACGACCCGGGAGCACTATACACAGTACACCCAGACAAGCCATCACGCAGGCAATAAAGATCAGAACTTTGTACGGCCGCATAGATTATTTCTTCCAGAGCGCTCTACTGAAGAGCAACAGAACCGTGAATATCTCAAGACGACCGATCAACATCACGAAGGTCGCTACCCACTTGGCTGCGGCCGGAAGGGCAGCATAGCATCCGCTGGAGCCCCATTGACCGATGGAAACACCCACATTGCCGATCATCGAGACGGCGATACCAAGCGACTCATCGAAACCGATGCCGCATCCGCAGAACCACAAGGTCGCCAACATGATGATGACGAGGTAGAAGAACATGAACGCCATGACATTACTGGTGGTCTGCTCGCGCAGCGTCTGACCGTTGAAGCGCACCGGAATGACGGCATTCGGGTGGATGCGTCGTTTGATCTCCGCCAAGGCCGACTTCGCAAAGATGCCGACACGTACCCATTTCATACCTCCGGAGGTCGAACCCGACGCACCGCCGGTGAACATCATAAAGAAGACGAGCACCCAGAGGACGGAAGGCCATATCATATAGTCGGCTGCCACAAAACCCGTACTGGTGATCATCGCGATAGAGGTGAAGAATCCGATACGGATACTGGACCACAGGCCGGAATAGATGAACAACCCGATAGCGAGCACCAGACCTCCGGCCAGACACGCGCCTACGTACCAATGCGTCTCTTCGTCATGGAGTACACGCTGGGGCTTGCCGCGGAAGAGGTAGATGAGTTGCGTGAAGTTGATACCCGAGAGGAGCATAAAGAGCATGATGATCCATTGGATAGCGGGACTATACGAGATGACGCTGTCGTTGTGCGTAGCGAAACCGCCGGTGGAGATTGTCGCCATCGAATGGCATATAGCATCGAAGCGACCCATACCAAAGAGCCATAACAGCAGTCCTTCGGCAATCGTCAGACCGATATACGTCAGCCACATGTGCTTGGCCGTGTCGGCGATACGCGGACTGAGTTTCTCGTAGCTCACGCCCGTCACCTCGGCGCTATAGAGCTGCATGCCGCCTAAGCCGAACATCGGCAATATAGCGACACTCAGTACGATGATACCCATACCTCCAATCCATTGCGTCAGTGCGCGCCAGAGGAGTACGGAATGCGTCTGCGCGGCTACATCGGTGAAAAGGGTAGAACCGGTGGTGGTGAAGCCCGCCATAGTCTCATACCACGCGTCGGTGATCGTCGGCAGGGCACCGCTCAACCAGTAGGGTAACATGCCGAAGAGTGAATAGACGAGCCATACGGCGGCCACGATCACGTAGCCTTCGCGTTCGCCGACGTGCTTCTCCGCCTTACGGCCTGCGCCTAACAGCCACCAGCAGTTGATCCATGTGATGACGCTCGAGACGAGCCATGCGCCGAGATCCGCCTCGTGGTACCACCATGCGACGAACGTAGGGACGAGCATGAAAAGCGCCTCGAGGAGGGTGAGCACACCCATCGTCTTAAAGACTATTCGCCAGTTGAATGTTCGTGTCATTTAAAGAAACGCTCTAAGGTTCGTATTACGTGGCTCTTGCAGAAGACCACTACCAGGTCGCCTGCAATCACTTGGGTGTCGCCGTTCACGAGTATTCCTTCGCCGGCACGCACGATACCACCGATATTCGCCTCTTCCGGTAAGTGAAGATGTTTAACCTGACGGCGGGTGATGATACTGCCTTCTTTGGCATAGAACTCCACGATCTCTGCGTCTGCGCTCGTCAGGTTATGTACGCCGCGTACACTCGCATCAAGGAGCATCTGGTAGATATAACTCGCGGCGATGGTCTTCTTGTTGAGCACCGTGCCGATATCCAGACCTTCGGCCATAGGGATATAATCGAGGTTCTCCACCTCGGCGATGGTCTTGCGCACACCGAAACGTTTGGCGGCCAGACAGGCAAAGATATTCGCTTCGCTGCTGTCCGTCACCGCTACGAAAGCGTCCGCATCCTGGATGCCTTCTTCTTTGAGCACATCCATATCGGATCCGTCGGCGTTGATGATTAGTGCGTTCGGCACTTTCTCGCTCAACAGGTTACATAGCTCGCGGTCTTTCTCGATGATCTTGATATTCATCTCGTCCGTCAGTTCGGTCGCTGCCTTGCGGGTGATACGGTCGCCGCCGAAGAAGATGACGTTCTTGATCTCGCGTTTGGACTTACCGAGTTCCTCACGCATGAACTCCATGTTCTCTTTCGGACATACGCAATAGACCATATCGTTCTCCATCACCATGTCTTGTCCGCGCGGGATGATAGTCTCCTGATCGCGCTTGATAGCTACGATGCGGTATTTGCCGTGGTTGTACACGCCGGAAGCAAACTCCTTACCGATGATTTTGGCCGCCGAGCGTACCTTGACGATGCACAGTTCCAGTGCGCCTTGACAGAGGTGCAGGTGGTATCGCATCCAGTTGGTGCGCAGACTCTCTTCGATCTCATTGGCTGCGAGCACCTCCGGATAGATGAGGTGGTTCAGACCCATATTCTCGAAGAACTTCTTGTTTTCCGGCAACAGGTACTCATAGTTATCGATACGCGCTAAGGTACGCTTGGCACCCAGACTGTTGGCGATCAGACAGGCCGTCATGTTCTCCGTCTCATGAGGAGTAACGGAGATGAAGAGGTCGCAGTCTTTGACACCGATCTCTCGTAGATCATGGATAGAAGTGGGGTTACCCACTTTCGTGAGCATGTCGTAGTTGGCACTCAGGTCTCCCAAGCGCTCCTGGCTCTCGTCGAGCAGACTGATCTCCATGTCTTCGCGGCTCAGCAGTTTAGCCAAGTGCGTTCCTACTTCGCCTGCGCCAGCGATAACAATTCGCATAATAATCCCTCCTTGTCTAATTTAAGCATATGATAGAGCTCTTTGGTAGAGCCGTGTTCAACAAACTGATCTTTCACGCCGAGGCGTATCACGCGGGGCGTGTAACCGTGGTCGGCCATCCATTCCAAGACTGCGCTACCCAGACCGCCGGCAATCATACCGTCTTCGGCGGTGACGATGGTCTTGAAGTGCTTGCCCACCTCATGCAGTATGTCTTCATCCAGCGGTTTGAGCCAACGCATGTCGTAGTGCGCAAAATTCTTTCCGCTCGCTTCAATCGCTTCGCTCATCGGGTTTCCTATCGCGCCGATAGTCAACACCGCTACGTCTTTTCCGTCCCGAAGCTTCACGCCCTTGCCGTATTGAATTGTACCATCTTCAATCTTCAATCTAAAATCTTCAATCGGTGTCCGTCCACGGGGATATCGTATCGCCACCGGTCCGTCGAGTGTCTCCGCGAGCGTCAACATGGCCTTCAGGTCCTCGCCCGTACGCGGGGCGCATATCTGCATGTTCGGTATCGGACGTAAGTACGCGAGGTCGAGCAGACCATGATGGGTAGCTCCGTCATTGCCGACGATACCTGCGCGGTCGATACAGAAGACGACATGTAGGTTCTGCAGCGCCACGTCATGCACGATGTTATCGTATGCGCGTTGGAGGAAAGTAGAGTAGATGTTGCAATAGGGCAGCATACCCGCTTTCGCCAGTCCCGCACTGAAGGTCACGGCATGTCCTTCGGCGATGCCGACGTCATAGACGCGGTCAGGAAGTTCCTTCTGCATGATACTCATCGAGCAACCACTCGGCATCGCCGGCGTGATACCGACGATCTTCTCATTCTTCTTGGCTAAGTCTAAGAGGGTGTTACCGAACACTTCCTGCCAAAGAGGAGTCCCCTCTCCGCTCACCGCTAACCGTTCACCGTTACTTACATTAAACTCACCCGGCGCATGCCAAACCGTCTGGTCGTTCTCTGCGGGGGCATAACCTTTGCCTTTCTTAGTGATGATATGCAGCACCTTCGGTCCGCGGTGGTTCTTGATCTCACTTAAGATGCGCACCAGACCTACGACGTCATGTCCGTCGGTCGGACCGAAATAGCGGATGTTCAGGCCCGTGAAGATATTACTCTTCTGCTTGCTCAGCGCCGCTTTCCAGTTGTTGTTCCGCCGTAAGATGCGTTGTTTCTTCTCGTCGTTCATCAGGTGCAACTTCACTGCGGCTTGATAGAACCGCCAGCGCCACTTGTTATACATCGCGCTGGTGGTGAGGTCCACAAGGTACTGGGTGAATCCGCCCTTGAGCGGGTCGATCGCCATGTGGTTGTCGTTCAGCACAATCAGCAGGTTGTTCTTGTCCATTGAGGTGTTGTTCAGTCCCTCGAAGGCCAGACCGCCCGTCATGGCACCATCGCCGATGATGGCTACGACGTTCCTGTAGGCTTTGCCGTCCTGTAGCAAAGCGTCCTCTTTACTGCTACCTATCTCCAGACCCAGCGCCGCAGAGATAGAATTGCTTGCATGGCCGGCGATGAACGCATCGTATTCGCTCTCCGCGGGATTCGTGAAGGGCGACAGACCTTTGAACTGCCTATTGGTATGAAAGCGGTCGCGACGACCGGTGAGAATCTTATGCGCGTAAGCCTGATGACCTACGTCCCAAACTAACTTATCGTTCGGCGTATCGAAGACGTAGTGCAAGGCTACCGTCAACTCGATAGCACCCAAAGACGATGCCAAATGACCGGGGTTCTTACTCAACGCCTCGATGATAAACTGCCTCAACTCCGCACACACGGCGGGCAATTCCTCCATCTTCAGCTGCTTCAAATCCGCCGGCGAATCAATCTTATTGATGTACTGATATTCCATATCTTGCGCATGTGCGCATACTTACGCAAACTAAAATCGGCTGCAAAAGTACTACAAATAATTGATATTTGCAAATTTATTTGCATATATCAGCAAAAAATCGTATCTTTGCACGCATTTTTATTATGAATACGCGTATAGACATGCATCATCCCGTGACGGTTTGCAAAGCCTCCGCCGGAACAGGAAAGACCTTCACTCTCGCGGCCTATTATATCGGGCTGCTGATGAGCGGGGAGGACTATCGGTCTATCCTCGCTATCACCTTCACCAACAAAGCCACGGCGGAGATGAGCGAGCGCATCCTGAAGAACCTCTATGAGCCCTCGTCCATGCACAGCTCCCGGGCAAAGGCC
>JAEEGL010871806.1_pt1 | contig 12082 bp, 9 predicted proteins | sample 9134231 | NCBI WGS metagenome assembly JAEEGL01 (sample SAMN16246548, study PRJNA631951) | gut metagenome | biome: gut microbiome; feature: rumen; material: fiber-attached | host: Bos | place: Iran: Karaj | collected 2018-10
AGCAACGCTCACTAACGAAATTCCGGCGCTCACACCGCTGTATGCCATTTTGGTCTCCTCACGGTGCTCAAGATCCTGCTGCAGCATCATCATATTCTTTTCATATTTCAGCTCACGCTTCTGTTTCGCTGTCAGCTTATCCTTTCCGTTTTTCTCTAAAGCCTCCCTCTTCTTCCTAAAGTAATACCCGGCTTTTTCACCGTGTCTTGCCATATTATCGACACCTACCGCCTTGCTGATGAAAATCCCTGAACTGATCGCCACTCCGGCTACTGCAAATGAGGTGCCCAGGATCTCCTTTGCCGGAGTCTGCTCGGCTGCTTTCATGATCGTGCCGCCTGTTTCAATCAGGTTTTTAAGATTAAATGCATTCTGGGTCGCCGTAGCTAAGGACTGGGTTATCTGAAACGACTTTTCCGCGATCTCCGTTCCCGCCATCTGGTCTCCGGTCTTGCAAAGCGCGACCAGGCTGGTCACACCTCCGATGATGTTTGTCACACCGCCCATTGCCTCTCCGACGGAGCCTGTCCAGAGTCTGGCCTGGGCCCAGCCGGCGCTTTCCAGATTCCACTTTACGCGGAAAAACGAAGCGGTCTTTGTTACACCGGTCAGGCCTCCTCCGGGAACCTTTCCGATAATATTGAATTTAGAAGAACCCTCGATCACTGTGGTTTCATCAGTATCGGCTTTACGCTTATACAGTTCTTCTTTTTCCACTGAATTATCCAATTGGATGAGTTCCTTCATAAGCTGTTCGCAGAAGCCGGCCGACTCTTTGCAGAGATTCTCGGCTGCAGTCTTTTTCTTTTTATCCGCATTTTTTGCGCTCTGAAGATTCCTATTGTATTCTTCTAAAGCGCCTTTCAACATCAACATCTTCTGCAGACGCTCTGTCGCAGCATCCGCAGGAGCATCCTCCTTCGTATTCTTTTCAATGATATCAAGCTGCTTTTTCTTATCACGCTCGATATCCGACACTGCCTTGATCTCCTTGCGGTACTGGCTGGTTACCTGAAAGGCTTCGGAGAGCTTATACATATATGTGTAGTCACCTGTTGCCCTTTTCCAGAACTTGAACTTTGTGGCGAGCATCTGATCCTTGAAACCCTTCAGACTCGGCACATAGTTCTGTGACAGTCCTACATCGAGAATGGTGGAATCTTTCCGTCTTTTATTCTCCACCAGGTAATACATGTGAAGTCTTTCCCGCTTTGACATGGAAAGGACCCTTCTTACGAATTCTTGATTCGGGTTTTTCAGGAAGGATAAAACTGCTCCCGCGACACCACCGTTCTGATAATTTCTAAGCAGCCAGTTGTCTATATCCTCAATTCCCTTTAACTGCTCCGGCTGAAGTTCTTCATCCACGTCCTTGGGATCGATCTTATCTTTTTCGAAGCTCTCGATCTCCCCTTCCTCCACTAGATGCTCGTCGATCACTTCATCAAGGTTTTCCTCTTTTTGTCCTTCTTTAGCGGTAATCTTACGGATCCTTTGCCAGGAAAGGCACTCCTCATATTCATGGATCATATCATTGATCAAAGGATCCCTTTGGTCTTCATAAGGGTATTTATCACGGTACAGCTTGATCTTCCGTTCATTGACAAGAAGCGCCGAAAGCCTTTTATTCAGCATTTCCCCGGGCAGATGTCCCTTACACTTCTGTGCGATCTGCCTGACATGATCGAAGTATGCTTTCGCAGCCCGTTTCAGGTCCGCCGCAATGGTCTTGTCAGACTCACCTGACCTGTAATCCGCGCCTTCATTGGAAGCGATCGCCTTCTTATCTTCTTTTGACAGCATGCTGTAAAGATACCTGACGGTCATTTTCCGGACCTTCTCAGCGATCATGACCCTTCCCTTTGCAAGGTCTGTGCAGAAGAATTTCTTTTCATGCGTAATGCAGTAGTCCATAGATGCCTGTGACAGCTCAAGAAGCTTTTCTACGCATTCGGACGGCTCAGGCATTCCTTCTTTACCCGAAATGAGCTCATGCCACTCGTTCAGACTGTCAATGAGGTCTGTAGCGGTACTGCTGCGCTTCTCATTTTTATTTTTGATCTCATCCCCATTGGCAAAGGAATTCATGCTGTAGTACGGAAGATCCACGTTTATGCCATACATTTTTTTCATCCCGGAACCGTATCTTTTATATAAGGTTCCACCCAGCTCTTCCTTTTTGGACCATTCGTTCCGGAATTCGGAACTAAACTCATTCATGCGGTCCATGATCTGCTCCGTCCGCACCGAACGATCATTGGCTGCCTCCTGGATCGCCCTGTCCGCATTTTCGTTCAATCCAAGGTATTGTTCTATCTGTTGAGAATGTTCCTGCAGCCTCTGAAGCTCCTTTTGTTTTTCCGTCTTCAACAAATCTCCCATTCTTTCCTCCTTATACTGCATTCCTTACGATTTCACTTTTCCCTTCTGATTCCGAAGAAGATCTCCGCTCCTGACCGGTTCGTTATAAGCTTATCAGTCAGCGCTCTAGTTACGGCATTTTTCCTGGGTATACACACATTAGTCTCCGGCGGATAAATATGCAATGCCTGCTGAAGGGAATACCGGAGCATAAACAACAGATTCTTCTTACTGTCCGAACCATAGGCAAAAAGAAGCGCGGGGATAAGTATCCCGGACGGGGTCCTGCGGACCAGAAAAAGCCCGGAAACCCTGTCTCCTGAACTTATGCAGGCGGATATATCATTGTCAAACCAGTCTTTTGGCAGATAGGGAATATCCTCCATGATACCCTTATGTCCTTTAAACAGGATATCCTTAACGGCTTTCCTGAACTGCAGGATGGAAAGGCTGCTGATATTCTCCACCTGCTCAGATCCTTTCTGCTTCTTGCCGAGCGCTGTTTTGCTCAATTCCCCGAGCGTAACTGTGAGGATATCATCTTCCTTTTTCTCTGAAGAAAAGCCGGCCCGTACCAAGGCCATCGCATCCGCTTCAGTCTCCAGCTCGTAAAAGCTTTCGACGATCTCCTCCTCCTTCACGGAAGTTTTGCTGTAGTAGTCCTCCAGGCTGTCCGCTGTCTCTTCATCCCCGGATTGCACCAGACAGATCCTGCCTTTGGTGTCCTCCTCGCTTTCCGAATTCAAAAGCTCATACACTAAGGCTCCCTTTGCCCGGCCCTCCTCGTCCATTGCGCCGATCCCGTTGAAATAAATCCGATTTACGTCTTCCGAAAGATCCTCTCCCAGAAGCGTACGGAAATCGTCTATATTCTCTTCCGAAATCTCAATTATATCCATCACAAAACGCGCTCCAAGAATTCTCCCGCTGTTTCTTCCTTCTTTTTCAAAGTACAGCCCGTCTTTACATCAGAAACCGCCTTCACATCCTCTATGACCATGGTAAGGGGGCCCCGGTCCCGTACATTAGTCAGCACCACTATCTCATGGTCATTGCGCAGGATGGGCTCACAGTCCTCAGGAAGCTGTGCTTTAAGCAACTCAGAAAAATCCGTCATATTCTCCGGCGAGTCCAGAGTAAAGCTCATGGCGCTACAGGGCGCATACAAATTCTTTGCGATCAGGCCTTTCAGATATCCGGCAAAGTCCATGTTGTAGAATCCTGTTTCCGGATCCATATAACGCTCCTCATCGATGATCGAAATATATATAAGAAAAATGCCAAGGGCGCTCCCCAGCGACGCGAACCCCCAGTCAATGATATCCTGCAGCAGCCAGCCGGCGGCCACCGGTATAAAAAACACCCATGGATTGAAAAAACGTAGATAGCCGTTTATTTTTTTGTAATTGCGCAACAGCCCCAGGCAGATCAGTAAATAGAAAACCTGCACGATAAGATCCACAGTTAAAACCACGACAAAAAACCAGAATCCCCTTTCCGACATAACCGCCATAGGAATGCTGGCGAGCGTGATAACGCCGGAGATAATAAGCGGCGCAAAGCCGATCCAGAATTTACGCCGGATAAAATCCCTGTCCCCGTAAAGATACAGGCTTACAAATGAAATCCAGATATATAAGAATACTGTGCTGAAGAAAATATCGATAAACGTGGCCGCCATCTGTGTCCAGTACCACGCCTCCACCTCAACCTCGGATAACCTGCCGAAATCCGCCGGCGTAATACAGCCCTGCTGCAGATCCGCATAAGATTTCAGGAAATTCAGGACGCTCATCGTGAGCACTATACCGGAAAAAAGCCGAAAATACCGCTTCACCGTCTCCTTTTCACCGGAAAGCTCTTTAAGACGGATCAGGAGACAGATCATCAGTATGATAGCAGCCAGATCTGCCGCGAAGGACACATATATCTTCACCGTCATCATAAGAGATGGCACTCCTTCCGGACAAAGTCTACGGAAAGCTTTATGGCCTTTTCTTCTTCCTCGCCGTAAAATATATATCCGGCGCCTTTCAGTACCACAAGTTCAGCATCAGAAAATTCCTTTACTGCCCTTTCGGAATACGAAAGCGGCTCGATACGGTCTTCAGACCCGTGGATGATAAGCACCTTGCCCGTGTACTCTTTCATGATATCGTAAATATCAAAGCTCAGCGCATCTTTCGTATATATACGCCCTATCCGCATCCCCATTATCTCTTCGGATTCGGGCATGGCATCAGGATCCGGGTTCCTCTGCCTGCAGTCATCATGTATGACATAAGCCGGAAACAAAGCTATGAGTCCCGCGACATCCTTCGGTCTCTTACATGCTGTATAGGTGGAAACAAATCCGCCCTGGCTTTGTCCACAGAGAAAAATCTTTTCACTGTCAATGTCCGGATTCCCGGCAAGGCCGTTAAGGATCACATCAAGGTCGGAGGCCTCGGTAAGGACTGACATTTCTGTAGTCTTCCCCTCACTTTGTATCAGGCTTCCTCCTCCGAGGAATTCAAAAATATAGGACGCTATGCCGTTTTCGGCAAATGCGGCAGCATAAGGCCGCACTGCTTCGCGGGTTGCTCCGAAGCCATGTGACAGGATGACTAAAGGATAAGGCCCTTCCTGTCCGGGAGTATATAACTCACCTGATATTTTCATGCCGTCCCTTGAAAAATCCAGCTTTGTGATCGAATATCCTTTATCATTGTTTCCTGACATATCACATACCCCCTGCCAAACAAAAGAAGAAACCAGACTTTTTTGCGATGCCGCCTATAACTCGCTGTCGATATATGTTTTTCTCCGCGCTACATACTCACTAAATTCGGCGTTCGTCCTAAAAACGAGTCGCTTCCTAGCGGTATACAACCGGATATGAATATAAAGCCAATGCCCTGGGGCACTGACGCACTTGGCGCGTCAAAGCGTGCCCGTAAACAAGCCACTGGCTTGTTTACTATTAAGTGAGTTGTGCTGATTGCTCCGAAAAACATATATCATCCAGCTACCTGATGTCAGCGCCATAATAAAATATGATACTGAAAAACTGCATTTATATCAAACGCAGCTGTTCATATACTTTGGCATGAGGTGGCGGCCTGCGCTTTCATACTTTCAATGAAGCATCGTATAAATTCCGGGGAAGATCCGTAATAAAAATGCGGAAATCCCCATATCCCGTTGTTCTTCATAAACATGCATTCCCATTTCCCGTCTCTATTCGGTTTTTTTGCAAGGCATGCCTCTCCATTAAACGAACTGTCATAATAATGGAACTCATGCCCCCTGATCCCCTTAAGGCTTCCGTAAAGCACGTCGTCAGCATACGGCTTATTGACCTTATCAATGTACATATATCCGAATCTTACAGTATGCCCGGTATATGCGCATTCTCCGTCAATGACGCCTGTCATTTCATATCTTTTCCCCTCAATATCCTTGACTGTTTTATGAAGGTACATGAAGCCTCCGCACTCGGCAAGGCTAGGAAGTCCGCCATCGATCGCTTTTTTTATCGAATCAAGCATGGATGTATTCCGGGAAAGCTCCGGCAGAAAGTTTTCCGGATACCCTCCCCCGATCAGCATCCCGTCAGCATCTGACGGAAGGCAGGCATCCTTAAGCGGTGAAAAATATCTGATCTTTACGCCGCATTTCCTAAATATCTCAAGATTATCCCTGTAATAAAAACAGAATGCATCATCATATGCGACCGCCAGCGTAAGGCCTTCGCCGCATTCAGATATAAGGCTCTTTTCCGGCGTTTCGCCCTCCGGCTCTGTCACCGGCGCATTCTCCATAATGGAAATGACAGCATTAAGGTCAATGTTTTTTTCCAGGTAAGAAGCTGCAAGATCTATCCTGCCTTTGATATCATCGATCTCTCCCGGAAGCATAAGCCCCAGATGCCTTCCCTTAATGCCGGTATCCTTGCTTTCGGGGAAAAAGCCAAGAAGGGAAATATCTTCCCTCATATCCATAAGTTCTTTTCTCAGTATGGGACTTAAGCTTTCGTAGAATGCTCCGCTTATCCTGTTCAGGATTATCCCCTTTATCAGATGAGCGCTGTCATCGAGAAGGATCCCTTTTATCATTGAAATGACTGTCCGCCCGGCTTTCGATGCGTCAACAGCAAGTATTACCGGTGTCTTAGAGGTTTCGGCGATCTCATAGCAGGAACCTTTGATGCCGTCAGCGCTTATCCCGTCATAGATACCCATCACTCCCTCTATAACGGCATATCTGTCCCCGCACCCGGATATTATGGATTTGACGCCCTCACATCCGGCAAAGTAAGTATCAAGGTTTCTGCTGTCTACCCCCAGAACCTTCTTATGAAACATCGGATCTATATAATCAGGCCCGCACTTAAAAGAGACCGGGGCCAGGCCTTTATTTTTAAGTGCCTCAAGTAAAGCGCAGGTGATCAGTGTCTTTCCGCTGCCGCTTTTCGGAGCCGCGATCATAACTCTTTTCGCTCTTATACTGTCCATAATGATCCCTGCCTACACGGTAAAAGAAAAGATCCATACGGGATTCTGAGACCGAAGCATACGATGATCCCCAGACTTTTGCACTTCACTCACGGAGAGCATTACCGTCTCTTCATCGTCAGGCCTGTATTCCTTTATTATCCTTCCTGCCTCCTCAATGGTTTCAAGGCTTACCGCATTTATCACGTATCTTATTCCCCTTCCCTTTGATATCAGTATATCCATGATCTCCTTAAGCCTTCCGCCGCTTCCGCCGATAAAGACACAGTCAGGCTTTTCCATGCAGGAAAGCGCCACTTCCGCCCTGCCTTCGATAATGCTCACGTTTTTAAGGCCCGTCTTCGTGACATTCCGCCTTATAAGCTCCGCCGCATCATGATTTTTTTCTATAGTGCTGACCCTAATGCCCGGGTGCAGAGAGGCGGCTTCTATAGCGACAGATCCTGTCCCGCCTCCGACATCATACATGATATCACCCTCTCTTAATCCAAGCCTTATGATGCTCTCATGGCGGACGCATTCTTTCGTCATGGGGATCTTTTCCCTTATAAACTCACTGTCCCTTCTGAAATTGATAACAGCGCGTTTTACAGACAGGCCTTGCTCCTTTTTTCCTTCCAGCTGCACATAACCCCTGGGAGTTATGAGCTTTCCGTTGATAATCTTTGTTCCGGAATTGCCGATAAAGACCGTGACCAGCATATCGACATTTTCATCCGCAAGCTCCCTTAAAGAACAGACCTTCTTTTCCGTTCCTTCTCTTCCTGTATTCCTCACATAGCCGCAGGCTGTATCCTCCGGTAGGATCGTCATAAGGATCCCGCAGGCTTTCTTCAGATAATCGGATCTTTTCCTGCTCGATGGATTATATATCGCAATGCAGAAATCTCCCTCTGCCGCATTTCGCAGTCTCTTTTCTATATTCTCCCATGGAGTCAGCAGATCACTCAGGCTTATGACGCAGAAATCATCCGATAAGGGAGCTCCCAGTTCGGCGGCTCCGCTTAATGCGGCCGTGACCCCGGGTATTATCTCTACATCTTCAAAGCCTTCTCTTTCCGCGATCTGCAAAAGAGGCGATGCCATACCGTATACTCCGGCATCTCCGCTGCTTATCAGCGCGACATTCAATCCCCCTTTTGCAAATGATATGCACTTTTCACACCTTTTGGTTTCATCACGCATTCCGTTTTCAAAGTATTTCTTATCCGGAAAGTTTCCCCTTACAAGGTCCACATAGGTTTTATATCCGACAATGATATCGCTCTTCTCCAACGCAGAACGCGCCCTTTCTGTCATCATTTCGATGTTTCCCGGCCCGATACCTACAACGGATATCCTGCCCTGCCCTTTATCCTCTCCCCGTGCTTTCCTGAAGCCTGTGGAAAAAGACGGATCATAGAGCTTCGATCTTTCATAATCACTTTGCTTTACAGCATCTCCGACCAGGACGACAGCAGTTTTTTTAATGTCCGCTTTATCGGACATTTCCTTTAGTTCTCCCACAGTGCCGGTTATCGTCTTCTCCTCATCCCAGGTTGCCTTATATACAATCGCTGCAGGGGTCTCGGGAGGGTATCCTCCGGATATCAGCTCCTCTGACAGCTCTTCAGTCATTCCCGCGCTAAGATAGACCGCCATTGACGCCCCGTGTCCTGCCAGGGCTCTCATGCTTTCCTTCTCCGGAACCTTTGTCCTGCCTTCAAGCCTTGTAATGATAAGCGTCTGGGATACTCCGGGCAGGGTATATTCCAGGTTCATATCCGCTGCCGCACCGAAGCAGGCGCTTACTCCGGGGCAGGAGGCATAGCTTATACCCTCACTGTCAAGCGCATCCATCTGCTCTCTCACGGCTCCGTAAACAGAAGGATCTCCCGTATGCAGCCTTACGACTTCTTTATTTTCCCTGTCTGCCTTTATCATAACGTCAAGCACTTCTTCCAGCGTAAGATAAGCGCTGTTGTAAAGCTCTGCATCTTTTCCCGCATATTCCAGAAGCCCGGGATTTATGAGGCTCCCGGCATATATGATCACATCCGCCTTTTTTATAAGCTCCATTCCCCGGACCGTTATCAGGTCCAAAGCTCCCGGACCTGCGCCTACAAAATTAACCATCACATATTTCCTTTCGCCTGGTAAATGTATTCCTCCGCCTTGTCTGTCTGTCCCAAAAGACCGTGCTTTATCGAATAGACCATGCACTGTATATCTATCCTTCCCTCACCCCTTTTTTGTGTGTAAAGACCGATCTTCTCCATGATATGTTCAAAGCATTCATCCCTGATACCTTCTCTTATATATATATCAACGGCTTCCTCAGTGGAGACACAGCCGAGTATTTCATTCAGGACCTCTCCCGCCGCGCCGCATTTTACCGCTGCCGCTGCCATAAGCTCCATCCTGCAGTCAGCTTCTTTTGAGTGTGTATTCATGATACCTCCGGACAGCTTTATAAGCTTCCCGACATGTCCGCAGATAAGCATCCGCTTAAAGCCGGCATCCGCAGCCATATCTATCGTATCTCCTATGTAATTAGAACATTTCACAGCCTTATCCAGATCATAGCCGTAATTATCCTTCATGAATTTCATCCCATAGTTTCCGGGAGAGACCACTGCTATATCCGCCCCCATTGCCTTGAGCTGCCGAAGTTCCACTCTGACAGTATCAAGGATTGCCTTCACGCTCATCGGCTCCACGATGCCCGTGGTCCCTATGATCGATATCCCGCCTTCTATACCAAGCCTCGGATTGAAGGTTTTCATTGCCAGCTTTTCACCGTCCGGTGCAAAGATCTCCACCTGCAATGACCCTTCATGATCGAACAGCTCCATAACCTGCCGTACTTCTTTTTCTATCATCTGTCTCGGAACGGAATTGATCGCCGCATTTCCCGGCGGCTGGTCAAGCCCCGGACGCGTCACTTTTCCGATGCCTTTTCCGCCTTTAATGATCAATTCTTTTTTTCCATCTAGGGTCTTTGCCATACTTATCTTCGCAAATATACGCGTTCCGTCCGTTATATCGGGCTCATCGCCGGAATCCTTCCTTACGGCGCAGCTTGCATAACCTTCATCGATACGGATTTCTTCTATCCGCGGCGTGTATTTTTCTCCCGCCGGTGTATCTATCTCTATCCTGTCTTTTTTATTTCCGCCAAGCAGCATATATGCTGCCGCCTTGCTCGCTGCAGCCGCGCAGCTTCCCGTGGTAAAGCCTTTTCTCATTTTACATGTCATAAAGGACGGCATTGCATATCGCAGCGGCAATATTGCTTCCGCCCTTCCTTCCTTTGTTTATTATGTAAGGCACGTCAGATCCAAGGAAGAGTTCCTTTGACCGGACTACATTTACAAATCCTACCGGCACGCCGATCACGAACCTGGGCTTGAATATATCCTCTTCCATCATTTCATAAAGTTTCAGCAGCGCTGTCGGGGAATTTCCTATGGCAAATATGACATTTTTTTCGATCGAGGCTGCCCTTTCCATAGATACGGCAGCTCTTGTGATCCCGCGTTCCGAAGCTTCCGCTGCCACGTCCTCAGCGGCCATAAAGCAGATGACCTCACCTCCGAATTCCGAGAGCTTTTTCCTGTTGATACCGGCCATAGCCATATTGGTATCCGTTACTATGCACGCGCCGCCTTTTATAAGCTTCTTCATGATATCTACCGCGCCCTTTGAAAAAGAAAGGGTCGAAGCATAATCAAAATCTGCCGATGTATGTATGCATCTTTTTGTCACGAACGCGGTTTCTTCATCCAGGCGGATCCCTGCTTCTTCAAGCTCTTTTGTGATGATCTCAAAGCTTCTCTTTTCGATTTCATGAGGAGCAATACTTTCATGCTTCATTCAAAACACCTCTTAAATTCCTTATCAGTATCTCATTATCCGAATGGTTTTTTACGGCTATCCTGTAATATCCCTGTGCAAGGCCTGCATAATCACTGCAGTCCCTGATAAGGATCCCGCATTCTAAGAGCTTCCCATAAAGACCGGCCGGTCCCCTGAAAAGGATATAGCAGGTATTGCTTTCATAAACGAAAAGGCCCAAAGCCTTAAGCATCCGTGACAGGTAATCCCTTTCTTTTTTTACGGCTTCAACAGTGCGCAGGATATAATCCCTGTCAGCTGCCTTCTTTATCCCCGCGGCAACGGCACTTTCTCCGGTCACGGAAAGATTCCATTCGGGAAGGTTTTGTATGATCTTATTTATATTTGAGGGAGAAGATAATACATATCCGATCCTTATCCCCGGGACCGCAAGCATCTTTGTATGGGAGCGGACGATAAAAACATTCCCGTATCTTTGCAAGATACCGCCACTTCTTTCAGCATGTCTTTCCGCTGCTTTATCTGACATAGGATAAAAGCTTTCATCAAGGATGACCTTGGTGTCATTCTGCTCTGCCCTGTCAAGTGCTTCGTAAAGAACATCCTCAGCGATGTTTTTTCCCGAGGGGTTTATCGGATCGCAGATAAAGCCTATATCCGTATCCTTTTCAAGGGCTTTCAGGTCATCATGGGTAATGCAGAAGCCGGTTTCTTCCCGCAGCATCTGATGCTTCATCCTACATCCGGCCGCATCCAGGACATGGCGGTATCCGGAATATCCCGGTTCGAAAAGAAGGGCTTTTCGGGGGTTCACCGCCCGTACCGCTGCCATCAGCAGCTCCGAAGCACCGTTTCCTGCGTAAACACAGCTGCTGTCGATCTTCAATGCTTCGGCTATCGCATTTCTTATTTCATCCTGCCTGGGATCGGGATAGCATCCTGCCTTTTCAAGTGACGCTTTTACTGCGGCAAGCACTTCTGCAGGGGGACCCAGAGGGTTAAGGTTCACCGAAAAATCAAGCCTTATTTTATTTCTATAAATATCACCGCCGTGTTTCATTCCACCTCATTCCTACATGGTTATTCAATCTAAATCAACAATCTATACTTATTTGTAGCTTTGTTTAAGGCTCTCGGGCTTGTATATAGTTTGTTGCTTGAAGTTATCTCACTCCTATTGCACTAAGAAAGTACGTAGATGCTATGGTTAAGTCACGGGGACGCTCCATGCGCATCCATGCACAGGCCGCTCAAAAATACATCCTTGTATTTTTGCCCCTGTCTGTGAAGTACTTTCAAGTGCAATTACGGAGCTCGATAGTACTGCGCAACAAACTATATCAAGCCCTTCGAGCCCTATACACTGTAACCTTAGTCTACTGTGTTGG
>JAEEGL010949032.1_pt1 | contig 12082 bp, 4 predicted proteins | sample 9134231 | NCBI WGS metagenome assembly JAEEGL01 (sample SAMN16246548, study PRJNA631951) | gut metagenome | biome: gut microbiome; feature: rumen; material: fiber-attached | host: Bos | place: Iran: Karaj | collected 2018-10
GCTACATTTACAATCAGTCAACAATACCATCGTATTATCAAGGTCATTGTATTCTGCTTTTAAATCATTGAATCCAGCTACGTCATTATCATTTTTATGAACATCAAACACCCAAAATACAGATAAGCAAGCATTTGTTGCTTTTGCGTATTGAACAAACTTGCTCTTGTATGCTTTGCGTTGTTTCTCATTTTGAATCTCATGGTTATGAAGCAATTTAAGTTCAACCATAATCGGATTGCAGAAACCGTATCTAATAAGAAGATCCGTACGCTTGTTATCTTGAAGAGCCACTTCTCTATCTATTCTAACCGTCTCCAATCCCAGCTGGCAACACTTGTTTATTATGGTATTCTTCAACTCTCTTTGAATGAAGTCTTCGCTTAAAGCTTCTTGACGAACTAATGCGTATATACCTTGGTCCTGTATCTCTTTTTGAACCTCATAATGTATAAGTGCAAAATAACGTCTCAAGTCACCATCATTCCGAATTTCCAAATAAGACTGCTCAATACATTTGTTGTACTTTCTAATAGATTTCTCAATTGGAATCTTATCATTCTGCAAATACATCATTTCGGCATTGTTCATGATGTTGTTCGCGAGATAACTTACATTTTTAGTGTTAAATTGCTCTACCTTCTTTCTTAATTCAGAAATAGAATAAACATTATTTGTCATCGCAAAGAAATAGTATATCTGATTAAGGAGGTAACTTGAATATTCTTGTGTGTCAGGCCTTACGCATAATGTTAGAGCAAAATCAAATAATTCGAACATTTGTTTATCTAGCTTTTCATTTCCTTTTATGTTCATAAAACATCTGAACATATGCGGATTGGAACTGGTCATTTCTGATTCTTCTTTAGAGATGAAGCGAATATGACCAGTGTTGTCTTGAAGCGACTTCACCACATGGATCTTGAAATATTCAATCCGCCATGATATTGCTTTTTCGTCCTGGTATTTTTCAATCATTATAGCGTTACACTGCACTTTTATGCTTTCAATGCTGTCATCTTCCAATGCATTGAATAAATCTCGATATTTCTCGGCATCCCAGTCCATGTATCCTTTTGAAATTAAGTCCAAAGCCTTTGATGCAGCCAATCCATGACTAAGATCTTGTTTTGTTATGTAGTCATTAATGTATTCTTCCAATTTATATGATAATGCGTCAATTCCGAAATCAGTAATACAAGCAAATATACTATCCGAACTAATGCTCATTAGATCATCCTTTCTTGATTGCCACCAATCAACAAGTTCGTTTTTTTCCTTTTCACTTATGTACCCAATTACTGACTTGTAGATGTTAGTTATTTCACTATCGCCTAAATTTGTAGTGCAGCAAACGAATGGCAGAGTTTTAGCTAAAACAGTTCTATGTTTCTCCAATAGGTTTTGGCAACCTAGATGATTCAATGCCCTTACAAAGTAAGGTATTTTTACCAAGGGTAATGACAAACTAAAAGAATTCTCTCCTGTCTTTTCCAAGATCATTTTGTCCAAGTCGATCTCATTAAAGAACTTTTCAATAACATCCACAATAGGACGAGGATCTTGTTGCTGAATAAGATCTAGGTTTTTAGACAACTTAAATGCTATTTCATATTTTTCATTTGTTGACACGTCAGGGTTTGAAAGGCTCTCGTAAGCCTTGATAAATTGTGGATTTACTTGTTCCTTTTTTGCTTCTTCTGAATTCTTGTCCCATCTTTCAAATGTTTCGACATAACGAGTTAAATAACTAGACACAGAGCCTCTCTTGACTTCATCATTTCGTATTTTGTAAACAAGAGAAGCGAGGATCTGGCTCACCAACCATTTTTCCGTCGTTGTTTTATTCAATAATGTATCTAAAGCGGATAACAATTCTACATCAACGAGTTCAGCAGCAAAGCGACTGAAAAGATTCTCCAAAACCCATTCATTGTTATTAAAACAACTAACAAACACATTCCCGGCTTTTTCTTCCAGCAATATTTGTTTGACACTAGCATCAATTCCGTCATGGGTGGTGTATGAATGATTAACTATATAGCTCGCAATAACTTTTGCTATAAGCATTCTTCTTTCATCGCCTTCATTCCATACAATATTGAATTGTTTCTTTAGATACAATTCATAAAAAACAGCCAATGCCCCTTGTGGATCAAAGAACTCCCGAATTCTATTGTTCTCTATAATGCTGTTATATGCATAAGTAATTGTAGAAATATCTTCTATGGATAAAACTGCATTGATTGCGTATGGATTGCGTGCATAGCATCCATCCAACCAGCACTTTACTACATTCTTATCTGTAAGCCTCAAATAGCCGGTTACTTCATGATATTTCTTTTTTACTTCTTCAGAAAAGCCGCTGTAGCTTTTCGAAAGCTGAATAAGATCATCTTGGTCATTAAGGGCATACAATAGTTTTAGGGCTGCCAGTTTTTTTTCATCATTTTCATCTTGGATGAGAACATTTGCAGCATTTGTCCAATACTTTGATACTTCTTCGTCAAGGCCCCCCTCTTCATTGATTTCTACAAGAATGGCATAGATGTTTGTCAATTGTATCTTGTTTAGATGCTTGAAAGGTGGCATTAATGTGTTACTACACTTTGAGGTATAGCAATCTTTCATCAGTTTAACGGTTTGATTTTTCCATCCAATGTATGCTGGCATGCGTAGATAATGCTCAAGTAATACAGAGAAGAGCTTTTCTTTTTGGTTAAGCGTGCAGACGGAAGGGTCGACATATCTCAATAGTGATTCGCAAGAATCATTCTCAAGGCTTGACTCGTATGAAACGATGAGTTCGATCACATTGATAAAAGTGTGAATCTCATCTTTTGTATATGATATGTGAGGAATAACATCATACCAATTGGGATATATGTGCTTTAAATCTTTTTGTACGGCGACATCGTAGAGTACACTTTCAATGTTATCTTGTCGGCACAACTCCTTAGCTGCGAGATATTCCTGCAACTCGGTGTTTTCAAACTGTAAAATCCCGTTTGTGTCTTTCAGTATGCGATTCTCAAAAAAAAGCAGATCGAAGTTCACCACAAGCATCTGCGTCATGTTTCCCTTTACTTCATCAAGAATCGTGTAAAGCTCATCTTTTGAGATTTGGTCTTTGCGACTTATCTCCATGATGAAGGCAACTTTCTCTAAAACTCTTTGTATAAGGATTCTACTTCCTTCATTATTAATGCCGTCTTGACGCTTGTTTATGGCTGATAGGATTGAGTTGCCGATAATAAACTCAAATAGTTCACCGATATTTGAGCAACCACCTTTTTGCTTTTCGTGTTCTAAAAGAAATGTTAAATACCTAGGGATTGTCAAAAGCTCTTTTAGTTTGGTGCTTTTTAAGACATTGGTTCTTGTTGTTTCGGAGCACTCATCGACCAATTTCATTACATCTTTGTCGCTTAATCTACACAATTCGATGAAGAATAACCCTTTGCAAGATGCAAAATGCTTTGCGTAAGATGCCACATAGTGTTTCCTGCAAGTGAACAATACTTTGACATTAGGATTACCTTCCTTATATTGTTTGATTAAGAGTAACGTGCTATAAAACGCATCCCCATCAACCTCATCTAAAGCATCTATTATACAATAATCAATTTCTTTTGGGATTGGTTTAAGACTTATCTTTGAAGCAGTGCAATGGTGCAACTTTGTAGAGATTTTGTTTTTTATCTCATCAACGAGTCTGGTTTTCCCAATGCCAGGCTCGCCTACAACACAAACGAAGTTATCTTGAAGCAATTCATCTATTGACAAATGATTTCTTATGTCAAATAACGAACGGTCCCTGTTGTTCTCCAACAAGTCATCAACGTTTTGATATTTTATTATTTGTGGTATGATATAGTTTATCATCTTTACCTATAGTGTACCTAGTTAATTGAGACTGCAAATATATTGAATTAGCGTGAAACATAAAAACAGCTTTGTGGGTAGGATTATTAATTTGTTATTTTCGTATTTGCACTCCGGGCTTTCGTTGCCGATGCTCTCAATTTCGAGGTACATTATACCTTTTCACTTCAACCTCACATGAGAATGCATTTGTTAGGATATTCTTGAATGATACTTTGCAACGAACTGCGCTCGGTTATGCCTGCAAGGTAGATGGTGTCGCTGATTTCAGCGACATAATGGTTGCGGGTTGCCGAGGTTTGCTGTGACTGTCGTGCGGATTGACTGGTTGAGACGATGAGCATTCTTCCCTCATTGATGGCATCCCGCCATTCTTTTGGCAGCTTCGCATACATGCGCCTTGCCAGTACCATGATTACAGGGCATTTCCCTTTGAGCAGAAAATGCAGGACATCTTGCTCAATCTTTGAACTGAAGCCGCTGACAACACATTGTTGCCCTTCGGTCTGCTTTGTTGCCCAATCGTAACACTTCAGCACTTCTTCTGATGCCACATGCCTTGATGCCAGAAAACCCACTTTTGGCTTTTCCAACAGTTTTTCATTACCTAAAAGTTCCAATTCTTTCATTCCTCACCTCCTAATTCGTCTCCCATACGATACTTGATGTCATAATTAATAATGAAGTCCAATTCCTCTTCGGAGAAACCGTAGTGCTTTGCTAGCACCTTGTCTATTTCGTCAATTATTGGTTTAGATAAGGCTGGATTAAAAGATTCAAAAATGGCCTCACAAGATTTGCTCTTGATAAACTGTTTGTTTACCACTTTATTTGTTTCGTATGACTTCATTAGACGTTTTCCACAATCAACTAGTATATTGACATTGTTGTCTTTTGAATAACGAAAATTGAATATCATATAATCCTTAAAGTTGTATAAATCAAAGTAATTGACATAATACCACCACATCAAGTTTGAATTAAGTACTGCGACAAGTGCATAAGAAGATATTTGGTCATTAACAAACTTACTTTTGTTAGATGTTGAAATAGTAGAAAAAGGTCTATTTAGTACTATTTTCCAATATCTTCCTCCTGCTGTTCTATATGATAAAGATTCTTTTGAACATTGCGTTGCAGTATATTTTGCGATAGATGAATCTTTAAACAGTTTTGCAACAATCGAAAGTTCAATCTTTGATTTGAACTTAGGATACAGCATGTATCCATCAAGAAAACAATTTTGTGGAATATTTAAAAAATGCAATGTTTGAAATAAAGATTGTCGACCTTGTTCTGTTGTTCGATTTACTCCATTTCCTAAAAACTTGACATCCTGATTATTTGTTTTTTGGCAAATAATGATTGAAAGAGCTATACAGGCACCATCAAATAATTGCTTAGGTCGTTCAGGGAAACAACCATAATATATTGTAGAATATGTTTTTGATAAAAAACTCTGGAGAGGACGCATAGATTCTGTTCCAACGGCAGATAGTTGCACTATCAATGCTGCATTCTTTGATAATAATGATGATCTTTCGAATGTAAATGCATAAAGATTAGAACATTTCAATGTAGCATAGCTGTCTATAGAATAGTTAACATTTCTTTTGCTGTATTCAACATAAGGAGGATTTCCAATGATAACATCAAAGCCTCCTTTGTCATTGATAATTTCATAGAATTCAGCAAGCCAATGGAATGGTTGATGTGAAGTAAGCCATTTTTGATAGGGCGTTTGCTCGTCAACCATGGCAGCATACAATTGACGGTTGAGCAAGTCGTTCAAGGCATTTAACCTTGTCTTTAGTTCTCTCTTGGCAAGCTTAAAAGAGGTCATGTCTTCCTCCTGCTTTAGCTGTATGTCCTTGAAAACATTATACGTATGAGCCACCTTATCCATTTCGGTATGAACCTTTTCTTCAAACTCCAATCTGGCAAACATGTCACCATAGTCAAGGTCGCGTTCCAATTCGGCTTCGGTGGCATAGCCTACCAAGGTGTTGCCACAACGGATATTGAAGTCGATGTCAGGCAGAGGATCAAGGCCAAGGTTAGCTGCTCTTTTGTTCACTTCAACAACGGCCACCATCTTTAGGAAGAGGCGTAACTTGGCAATCTCTGTAGCTTCAACCATAATATCCACGCCGTAAAGATTGCGCAGTATGATGCTCTTGTAAATGAAATACTGGATGTTGCTGCGGTATTTGTTCTCAATCTCCTGCAACTCATCTTTGAAGAGATTGGAATTCTGCTCATGAAACTCTTGCATACGGCTGATACATACCTCATATAAGGGTTCCAAAATGTTGAGGGCGGCAAATAGGAATGCGCCAGAACCACAAGTGGGGTCAAGGATGGTTACCTTTTGCAATTCTGTATAGAAGTGCTTTATCAATAGATGGTCGTTGGTGTTGTTCAGCAAGTCATTTACAAACTGTCGGATGTCGAGGTTGTAGGTGATGAAATCATTGATTTCAGTAATCGCACCAACTTCAATCTTTGTTTTGATGCTTTCGTAGCGTTGCAGGCGTTCGATGGTCTCGCGCCAAATTTCGGTGGGCAAAGCGAAGGAATCAGGGGTGCGGTCGTTCCAATGCTTGCGCCGCTCCAATAGATTGGGTTGCTTGGTGTCTATACCAATGGCAATCTCTTTTGGGATTTCCAAGCCTGCACCTTTCTTCACAGCATCAAAGATATAGCGGTCGCTGCTTTGTTGGAGGAATTGCCACACTGCGCCATTGGGTTTGAATGGTTTTTCATCATGCTTGCGCGTGGCATCCATTAGGTATGGCACGATTGTGTTTCGCCCGATGTATTCGGTAATGTCCTCCTTGGTGTAGTAGGCTCCCATCTGTGCGCGGTCGTTGATGTATTGTTCAAAAATATAACCCAACACATCAGGGTTGATGTCTTTGCCCGAAGCTGTCACACGAGTATCGAGATGCCAGCGCCATTTGTCGAAAAACGCAAAGAGTGATTCAAATGCTTCATCTTTAATATCAATGTTCTCGTAGTCGTGCTCAATCTGGTGAATATCAAACATACCACCATTGAGGTAAGGAATTCGACCATATACATCCTCAAAATTGTCGTCGTGTTTGGGAGAGTTAAGGCCTCCACGGAAGAGCTGGACTAGAAAACCCTTATAGAATGACTTAAAGAACTGGTTATCGCCTCTCTTTTCCTTAACCCAGCACAATTTGTTGCGCAAATAGTTTTCATCGCCATCAAGGAATCCCTTCTTTTGGATGAAATAGCAGAACATCAAGCGGTTGAGCATTACCGAAGCATACCATTGTTTGTTTTGGTTGTCCTTGGTGGCGGTTTGGTCGTCGATGCCTGAAATAAACTCTGCAAAGGCTTTGTGCTGCTTATTGAAGCCTTGATAAAAATCTTTGGTAATTTTCTCCGAGTTGATGGCAAATGCCCCTTGAACACGCTCTTTTACATCAACGATGGTAGTTACCTCATCGATGTCGAACGAAAGACCAGAAAGTTTTTCGTAAAGGAATTGTGCTCTTTCAGCTTCGGCATATTCGATGATGACAATATCGCGCTTTTCGTTGGTTTTGACTGGAGCCACCCATTCGTGATGCTCGGTGTTCCGAACAACAAAGATGCATATATAGTCGTTGGCAGCCTTGCGTAGTTTGGTATCAAGTTTCTTGCAGCTGGTGTTTGAGGGTAGTTCATCCACTACACACTGCAGCACTTGAAAACCGTTACGCTGGGCAATAGCCATAATAACAAACGAGGTTTCTTCGATGACGAAGGTGGGTAATGATGAAAAATTAGTTGTCACTTTATTCCAGCCCATCTCTTCGATGAAGAGTGTGCGGAAATCGGCGTTTTTCAAATATCCGACAAACTGGGTGCGTGTGAGTTGCATAGGCGGTTATTGTTTGATAAGTCCCATTGAGCAAAGGATTTTAGGTGATTTGTTTTTGGTATCGCCGTCCTGCTTTCGGCACAGAACGCCTTTCTTGCGGAAATCAAGTACAGCCTCTACGATGTCTTCTTGCGAATCGCCCTTGTTGAGCATACGACCGAGGACAGTTTTGGTGGACTCGATAATTTGGTAATTATAAATATCGTCGATGGCCAACTTGACTTGCTGTTTATAATCAACGTCAAAGAACAAGTTGGTTTGTTGGCTATAGAAGTTTTCCAAAAGCTGAACGATACGGTAACGGGTGCTGAAACGATTACCCAGCACTCCCATTGCTGACGGAACATCATCACCAATGTCGTCAACCGATTTCTTCACAAGGTCAAAGTGTTCTGGCATCGGTTCGATTCTTGGCTCCTTGGAGCCACAGGCCATCGTTGTGAGGATTCGCTTTTGCGACTGGCTTACAAGATTGCCTTCGCGGTCGTACCAGCTAAGGATGTCGAAGTCGTTGTAGGTACGGCAAAAGGTGATTACTCCGTCCGTTTGGTCAGATGCGACAGCCTTTGTTGAATATATCATATCGCTCAGATTCGGGATAATCTCTTTGAGCTTGGGATTAGACTTGATGGCCTTTTGCCAGATTTGATATGCCTGAGATGAGAGGTCAACGTCGGAGTCACCTTCATCTTGGTCAAGAATACCGCTTTGCTCGTTGTAAAGGTTTCTAAGGTTCATTTCGTTGCCCTCGAAGAACACCTCATCGGAGCCAACCACATGGGCGTTTTCGTTGATGCGTTTATTGAGCCTGCTGCGCAAACGGATGATATCCTCGATACCATCGGCAGGGAAGAACGAATAGCAGAAGATTTCTTTTGCCTCCTGACCGATACGGTCGACACGACCTGCACGTTGGATAAGTCGGATGATAGCCCAAGGCATGTCGTAGTTCACAATCACGTGAGAATCCTGCAAGTTCTGACCTTCGGACAATACATCTGTAGCAATAAGCACACGGTATTGTTCAGCAGGAACCACATCCTGGCCATTGCTCTTTGGCGAGAACTTATCAACTATTGCTGTGGGATTCTTGCTGTCACCAGTGACAAAATAAGTCTTTTCCATTCCCAGATGTTTCAGTTGGGTATAGACATACATTGCAGTATCGGAATACTGAGTAAAGACGATGATTTTTTCCTTGCCGTGGGTGGTGTTAAGCAAATCGTACAGGCTCTTGATTTTTTTATCCTCATCTGGTTTCCAGTCACCGCAAAGTTCAATCATCTTGATAATGGTTTCGGAATCCGATTTCAAATGCTGTTTCAGTGTGCGTTTGAAATATGTGGGATTGAGCCAAGAGACATTGTTTTTCAGCTTGATGGTTTGATAGTGTGTTTTTGCAAGCTCTTCGTAAATTGAGAGGTCGGTGGGGATTTGTTTGATAACCCATTTGTCTTCACCAGTACGGGTTAGGCCTGTATTAAACATTGACCCGTTGGTATCTTCATCATTAATGAAATCATCGGGGAGTGCGTTTTCGTCACCAATTGGTAAGTCATAACCGTTATCAAGAGCATACATAAACACAGCATTACGCAGCACATGGTGATAAAGTGTCAAGAGGAATGAGTAGCCGCAGCTATCCATTCGTTTGAAGAATGTGCTCTTGCAGAAACCCATCATTCGCTCTCCGGCGCGAGATAAGTTTTCAATCAGGAGCTGCTCGGCCTTGCTTGCATTCACCGCCCTTTCCTCGCTGATATAATGAACCAGACCATACCGAGGCAATTTAAGTGATTCCATCAAATCAATCATGTCGTCAGAATAGAGACGGCAATACTGGTCGCCTGGTGCGGTCGGGAATTTGATTGACTTGGGGATGCGGTCAGGGAAATAGGACTTGGTGCCATCAGGAAATTCAAGATACCTGCGACCGTTCGTTTCATCCTTTTTGGCGTAGTTTTCCTTGATGAAGGTACGTGTGCGTCGGACAAGGAAGAGTTTCATCAGCTCATTCCAGTCCTCAACAAAGGGGCTCTGCTCAAAGGCCTTTATGCTGCGGATAAAGACCTCGTTGTGTTTCATCAGGAATTCACGTTCGCCACCTAATGATTTGATGTAGTACTCGGGACGGATGCCTAAATCCTGGTCTTCCTCTAAGAAAAGCTTCAGTTGATTGCTCAAATCATGGAAGTCCATGTTGTAAGGAGTTGCTGTGAGAAGCAACACGCTGCTGTTTTGCTTATGAATGAGGTCTTGGATGTTTTGATAGCGTGAGCCGTTAGAGTTGCGTAAGTTGTGGCTTTCATCAACGATAATCAGTTTGTAGTAACGTGCGTTGGTGACATCGATGGGCTTGGACATCGAAATGATGTCAGCCTTCATGTCATATTTAGTCCTGTACTTCTTCCACATCTCTTGCAAGTTGGCAGGACAGATGATTAGGGTGTTGCTACCGTATGTGTTTTCATAAAGCTTAGCGATTGCGCATGCCGTAATCGTTTTTCCTAAACCGACCACGTCACCAATCATTGCACCACCCCGTTTTTCATTATGGAGGTGGCGGGCGGCAATCTTAACGGCGGTTTGCTGGAAATCAAACAAATCTTTGCGAAACTCAGGCGAGATCGAAAATTCCTTCACGCCCATACGAGCTTCTTCGCTAAGATGATAGGCGGTTTTCAGATAGATGTAGTACGGTGGAATTTCGGTTTCGCTTGACCAACTTCCGTCAAGCACTTTAATCAATTCCTCGGTTATATCGACGCAAAAGCGGTCGTTCCAACGATCCTCAAACCACTGAGAGAGCTTTTGGGCACTATCACTATCAGCAAACTCCGCATTAAGCTCACCTTGTTTTGTCAAACCTGAATAAGTGAGGTTGCTACTGCCTAAGATGGCAGGTATTGGGTTGAAGTGGTCTTCAGGACGATAGGCGAGATAAAGTTTGGCATGGAGTGGTTCTCTCAGATAGAGTTTGACGCAAACTTTTTTCTCCTTCAACTGACGAGAGAGATTGCGAAGAGTGGCTTGGTCGGCGTTAGTAGGTAAACCCAGCAAGAGTTGCCTGCGGAAATCTTCAGCGATTCTACGCTTTGCATCCAGCACATCCTCTGAATCAGGAGTATAATCTTCTCCACTATAGAGCTGCCTTATCAATTCCTCGGGTGGGCGATGCATTCCAATAAGCAAACGACAGGTTCGGAAAACTTTTTTATCGTTCTCATAAACATTTTCGCCTTGCAGTTCGTCGATTTGGTCAACTACCAAATTCCAACCACGAAGATTGAAGTAACCTACGCAAAAATCCACACGCTTCACACCTAATCCGGTGATGATGTTTTTTAAACCTTCGGTGAACTTGATTTCTATATTGTCGTATATTCTTGCCATGATGATTTTGGTGTTGGCGATTTGCCTTCCCCAAGCATCACAAAAAGAATCCGTGAACTTCTGTCTGGACCGAGGCTCTGGACTGCCATACCCCAAAACAAGAAAGCCCACGGATATACCGTGAGCATTTCCGCCTTCTCGTTGGGGTATTCGAAATTGTCCAGATTTCGGTCCACTTGAAAAGCAAAAACGCTTTGTGTCAATATGTTATATAATCAGTTATCTTCTGTGTTGGTATGTTCTTTTTAGGTTCGCCTTCATAATTATGCGAAGGCGAAGGGTTAGTGAGGGCAAAGATAGAGAAAATATGAATAAAAAAGGAAAAGGATAGAAAAAACCTTTGAGCCAATTTAGTATGGAATGGATGGAGAATTAGCTCATTTGGAAGTGCAATTTTTGGAAAGTGATTAACTTAATATTGCGGCAGACTTTTTCATCGCCCGCTCAGCCAGTCGCTTGGCAAACATGGCGATGGGTATGGGCAATGCCATGACGACAATTAGCATGGGGGTGTTGTCATTGCCGCACCTTGCCCATATACACATAGCACATTGGCTGGATCCCAAGTTTTGATGATTATTGAAAACAAAACCGCCGCAAAAGTCATGAAAACCTTGCGACGGTTTAGTCATTATAACTACGACTTACCTTATTTGCTTTGCTCAAACAGCCAATCCCTGACGGGTGCCAGTTTATAGGCATAGTCGAACGAAGCCATGTGTTCCATGCCTTGGCCTGATTCGGGAAGAACAGTACCTTTTTCCCACACAATGAAGTTGATGTTGCCGCCACGGGCTATCAGCTCTTCTGCCAGTTGTTCCTGTTCTTGATTGGGAAGTTTGGCCCTCCATGATGCGGAGTAAACCCTTGCATTGTTCTTCTTCAACACCTTTGCCAGGTCTTGCATAC
>JAEEGL010962868.1_pt1 | contig 12082 bp, 10 predicted proteins | sample 9134231 | NCBI WGS metagenome assembly JAEEGL01 (sample SAMN16246548, study PRJNA631951) | gut metagenome | biome: gut microbiome; feature: rumen; material: fiber-attached | host: Bos | place: Iran: Karaj | collected 2018-10
GAGGTAGCGGTCGGAGTAGAAAGTATTGAATCCGGAGTGCAGGGGAGTGTCTGCCCAGACCGCCTTGCCGGGGATACTTACGCCGCTCGTTCCCGACTCCAGCGCCACCGCGCGGAAGTTGAAACGCTCACGCAGGCTGCCGAAGGGCTCGTGGGCGAATATCGATTTCACGGCTTCTTCGGCATCCTTGTAGAACTGCGGCATCTCCGCCCTGGTGTAGCCTTCGGCGACGATGACCACGTCTATGCATTTGTCGACGGGGCCACCGATGTGGAGGTCTTTCGTTTCCGGTGTGCCGGTAGCGGGGCGAATCAGGATGTCGGAGGGGTTGACGGGGTGAGTCATGGTGGCGCAGACGCGCCCGTGCGGGTCGTACAGCTCCACGGTAACCATTGCTTCAGCAGCGGGCATCGGCAGCAGGAACACGTTCTCGAAGGCCTTGCTGACGCGGGTGGCCTCTTCGGTGTTCTGCCATTCCTGGAAGAGCGTGCTGAACGATATCCGGTAGAGTACGGTGCCTGCAGTGTCGCGCATGCATATCTGGCCGTTGCCGGTCAGGGGAACCTCCTGCATGTGGCAGCGCCTTCCCGCCCAGCCGTCCAGGCTCCTGGCTTCGCTGAGGGCTATCCCGGCCGTCTTGTCGGTGCCGTAAAAGATGTAATCCAGGCGCAGTGTCCTGTCCTGGGCCTTTGCGGAGAAACATGCCGCAATGAGTATAAGAGTCCAAATATACTTCTTCATATTGCAAAAATACAAATAATATGATTATATTTGTAGACCACTAAAACCAATAACAGTATCTTGCTTTATGCTTAACATACGGACAAGGTCTGAATTGATCAAGTATTGTCTTGATAATCAGGTCGAAATCCTTAACTTCCACTACTGCGGATGGGACGGTCGTCTCAAGACGCTGAATTTTGTCGTTCGCGACAAGGAACATCTCACCAACATACTCGAAGCCGGAGAAAGGGTCGACGGATCCAGCCTCTTCCCTTATGTGGAAGCGGGTCAGAGCGACCTCTACGTCATGCCGCGCTACCGCACCGCCTTCCGCAATCCTTTCGAGGAAGTGCCCACCGTCGACGTTCTCTGCTCCTTCTTCAACCGTGACGGAAAGCCTTTCGAGGGCTCTCCCGAATACGTGCTGCACAAGGCCCACGAGGCGTTCAAGGCTGCAACCGGCCTGGAGATGCAGACCATGGGCGAACTGGAGTACTACGTGATTTCCGAAGACGACGGCATGTATCACATCGCCGACCAGAAGGGCTATCACGAGAGTGCACCCTTCAACAAATTCGCCGACCTGCGAGTGGAAGCCATCAGGTATATAACCGAAGCCGGCGGTATGGTCAAGTACGCCCACAGCGAGGTCGGCAACTTCCGTCAGGAAGGCAAAATATTCGAACAGAACGAGATAGAGTTCCTCCCGGTGGATATCGAAGAGGCCGCAGAGCAGCTGATCGTGGCTAAATGGATCATGCGGCAGCTGGCATGGAGGTACGGAGTGACTCTTACCTTCGCTCCCAAGATTACCGTCGGCAAGGCCGGCTCCGGCATGCACGTTCACTGCAAGTTCACCCGCAACGGGCGCAGCGTCATGGTGGAGAACGGCGATATCACGGACGTGGTGCGCAAGGCTATCGCCGGATTCATGGATGCAGGCACTTCGCTGCCGGCATTCGGCAATCCGCACCCGCTGTCGTTCATGCGCCTGGTGCCCAACCAGGAGGCTCCAACATCGCTCTGCTGGTCGTATTCGAACCGCAGCGCCCTTGTCAGGGTGCCGCTGGGCTGGACCTCCCGCATCGACATGGCCGCCGCCTGCAATCCGGGCGAAACTCCCATCGACAGGGATTTCTCCGAAAAGGCCACCTTCGAATGGCGCGCCTCCGACGCCATGGCCAACACCTATCTGCTGATGGCGGCCCTGTGCTGCGCCGCCCGCCACGGATTCGAGATGCCGGATGCACTTGCGGTGGCCGAGAAGACCTATGTGGGCCTGGGAGTCGACATCCACGATTCCGCCAACGAGAATCTCAAGAATTCACTTGAACAGCTTCCGGCCTCATGCTCGGAAGCCGCGGCCGAATTGGACAGGGACCGCAGAATATACACTGCCGGGGGCGTTTTTCCCGACGCTCTCGTGGACTACCTCATACGTTGCCTCAAGTCGTTCACACACAAGGATGTAAATGTGGTGGACAACCTGCACGTAGCGTAGCTTTTTGCTTTTTAGCGTTTTTTCTGCTATTTTTGTCCGATTTATGTAAACTGATTTATTTTGGGACGACATATTGACAAACAGTTCGGCAAGTTCATGTCCAAGTACCTGGACGTGAGGCTTGTTTTGTTGATGGATATGTTCCTGTCCATCCTGGTATCGGCTCTGGTGCTGCTTGGCGGAATCTTCCTCACCAAGTCGGAATTCATTCCCCATGCCGCGTTCTGCATTACGTGGATGGCCGCTGCCGTGATTGGCACCGGAGTGATGTTCTACGTGATAAAGACTCACCGCATCATCATCCGCCATACCAATTTCAAGGACATACTCAAGTTCGCCGTGGTGCTTGCCGGCAAGGTGCTGATCATGCTCTGCGCCCTTCTGGTATTTGCCAAAGTGGACGGGCTGGTCATTCTGATGCTTGTCCTGGATGCGCTGGTTTCGATTATCGTGCTGATAGGCGTCCGCCTGATGATGATTGCCGTGTACGACCTGTACAAATCCCGCATCCGTGAGCTCCAGAAATGCAAGAGGGTGCTGGTGTACGGCTCCTCGGAAAAGTCCGATGCGGCGATTTCCCGTTTCCGCAATTCCCCTCACTACGAGATCGTGGGCGTCATTTCTCCCGACGCATCCCTCAAGAATGCCAAGTTCGCCGACAAGTCGGTGTACGTGTTCGAGAATATCGATGACGTCGACAGGATAGCGTTCAGCCTCTCGTGCACGGCGGTGCTCTTCACCCGTATGATGGACGCCCGTCTCGAAAACGAGCGTCTGGTCAAGTACTGTACCGACCTGGGCCTCAAGGTCCTGATCGTTCCCGAACTCGGAGAGCTCGGCGAAGACCGTGGCACAGGTGTCCGCGAGGTTAAGATCGAAGACCTCCTGGGTCGCGAGGAGATACGCATTTCCATGACCGAGATACGCGAGGGCTTTAACGGCAAGACCGTGATGGTGACCGGTGCCGCCGGTTCCATCGGCTCCGAACTCTGCCGCCAGCTTGCATCGTTCGGCGTCGGCCGCCTGATCCTTTTCGACAACGCCGAAACGCCGATGCATAATCTCCGCCTGGAGCTGGAAGCCACCTATCCCGAATTGCATTTCGTGCCTGTGATAGGCGACGTGCGCGTGCCGCCGCGCCTCGATTTCGCATTCCGCACCTATCGTCCCCAGGTGGTGTTCCACGCCGCCGCCTACAAGCATGTTCCCCTTATGGAGGAGAACCCCTGCGAGGCGGTTCAGGTCAATTTCGTGGGCACCCGCAACGTGGCCGACAAGTGCGTCGAATACGATATCGAGAAGATGGTCATGATCTCCACCGACAAGGCCGTGAACCCCACGAACATCATGGGATGCAGCAAGCGTCTGGCCGAGATCTACGTTCAGAGCCTGGGGCTTGCTATAGCCTCAGGAACGCATCAGGGACGCACCCGCTTCGTCACCACCCGTTTCGGCAACGTGCTGGGCTCCAACGGTTCCGTGATTCCGCGTTTCCGCGAGCAGATAGCCCACGGCGGCCCCGTTACCGTGACGCATCCCGACATCACCCGTTTCTTCATGACCATACCCGAGGCATGCCGCCTAGTGATGGAAGCTGCCATCATGGACACCGCCAACCGCATCTGCGTGTTCGACATGGGCGAATCAGTGAAGATAGACACGCTTGCCCGCCGCATGATAGAACTCTCCGGCCTCACGGTCGACAAGGATATCAAGATCGAGTATACCGGTCTCCGCCCGGGCGAGAAACTGTACGAGGAAGTGCTTTCCAACGTGGAGAACACCGAGCCCACCAGTCACGGACGCATCCGTATCGCCAAGGTGCGTACATACGACTATCAGGATGCCTGCGACGCCGTCGAGAAGCTCGGGCAGCTGAGCCGCGACGTGGACATTCCCGCCATGGTCAAGATGATGAAGCAGATAGTGCCCGAATTCATCTCCAAGAATTCGAGGTTCTCGGAATATGACGCAAAATAGCCGCGACGAACTGCACTGGTACGTAGGCTGTGTTCGCAGCTGCCAGGAAAAGAACGTTGCACGGACCTTGAACTCGATGGCAGTCGAGCATTACCTCCCGGTGCGCCGGGAGGTTCATCGTTGGAGCGACAGGCGCAAGGTCGTGGAATGCCTGGTCATTCCCCGTTTCATCTTCATCCGCTGCAGGAACAGCGAGAGGGCTCCGATAATGGATGCGGAGCCGCGTATCACCAGGTTCCTGGCGTCGGCCGGGGAAGTGTCGGTGGTGCGGGATACGGAGATGGAGACCTTCCGGCGCATGGTCGAAGGCGGGGGTGCGGTGAGGCTTTCCGACCGTCCGCTCGCTCCCGGCGACAGGGTGAGAGTGATGAGCGGGCCTCTGACGGGCCTGGAATGCGACCTGGTCAGCGTCGGAGGAGGCCGCTGCCTGGCGGTAAGCCTCGGCCCACTTGGGACCGCAACCATGGATTTGGACCTCGAATCGGTAGAAAAGATATGACAGTACTCGTAACTGGCGCAAACGGACAGCTGGGTTCCGAACTCAGGACTCTCTCTTCGGGGGAGCCCCACCGTTTCATATTCACCGACGTGGCGGAACTCGATATCACATCCGCCTCAGCCGTTTCGGATATGGTGCGCAGCGAAGGAGTCGACGTCATAGTCAATTGTGCCGCATATACCGACGTCGAGGGCGCGGAGGACAATTACGATCTCGCCGAGCTGCTGAACGCCACCGCAGTACGCAATCTTGCGGATGCCATGAAGGCCTGCGGCGGGCTTCTCGTGCATATCAGCACCGACTACATTTTCGGCGGCGAAACCTACAACGAGCCCTGCCGCGAGGACATGAGCGGAGCGCCCACCGGCGTGTACGGCCTTACAAAACTGCACGGGGAACAGCAGATCGCCGATTCCGGTTGCCGCAGCATTATAATCCGCACTGCATGGCTCTACAGCCCGTATGGGCGCAATTTCGTAAAGACCATCATGAGGCTCAGCGCAGAGCGCCCCGAACTCAAGGTGGTGTTCGACCAGGTGGGAACTCCCACTTACGCCCGTGACCTGGCCGCCGCAATCCTTAAGATACTCCGCAGCCCTGTCGAGGGCGTTTACAATTATACGAACGAAGGTGTGTGCAGCTGGTACGATTTCGCAAGGGCAATCGTTTCCCTGTCCGGGAACGAAGGCTGCGAAGTGCGGCCCTGCCATTCTTCGGAATTCCCGTCCAGGGTAAAGCGCCCCGCATATTCGGTGCTGGACAAGACAAAGATCAAGGAAACCTTCGGCGTGTCCGTGCCGTATTGGATGGACAGTCTCGCCGAATGCATGGCTAAATTGAAGTGAAATGAAAGGAATAGTGCTTGCCGGGGGCTCCGGCACCAGGCTTTATCCCATCACCAAGGGCGTGAGCAAGCAGTTGCTGCCCATATACGACAAGCCCATGGTGTATTATCCCATAAGCGTGCTGATGCTCGCCGGAATCAGGGATATACTCATTATTTCCACGCCTCAGGACCTGCCCGGATTCAAGCGCCTTCTGGGCGACGGATCCGACTACGGGGTGCATTTCGAGTATGCCGAGCAGCCCAGTCCGGACGGCCTGGCGCAGGCATTCATCATAGGAAAGGAGTTTATCGGCAACGACTGCGCATGTCTGGTGCTCGGCGACAATATCTTCTACGGCGACGGCTTCACGGGCAGGCTTAACGAGGCAGTCCGTGCAGCGGAGGAGGACTCCATGGCCACAGTGTTCGGTTATTGGGTAAGCGACCCCGAACGCTACGGCGTGGCTGAGTTCGACGTTCACGGCAACTGCCTGAGCATAGAGGAAAAGCCGCTTAAACCCAAGTCCAACTACGCTGTGGTGGGCCTGTATTTCTATCCAAACAAGGTCGTCGATGTAGCTTCGCATATCAAGCCTTCGGCTCGCGGGGAGCTGGAAATCACCACCGTCAACCAGGAGTTCCTGGCGGCAGGGGAGCTTAAGGTGCAGCCTCTCGGCCGCGGCTTCGCGTGGCTGGATACCGGCACCTTCGATTCCCTGAGCGATGCGAGCACCTTCGTCGAGGTTATAGAGAAACGCCAGGGCCTCAAGGTGGCGTGCCTCGAGGACATAGCATACCGCAGGGGCTGGATCAGCGCGGAACGCCTGCGCGAAATCGCCGCCCCCATGGCAAAGAACCAGTACGGGCAGTATCTGCTCAAACAGTTGGAAGTGAAGTAGTATATGAATCAGGGAATCTGGACTATAGTCCTTTTGATCATCTCCAATGTCTTTATGACCTTCGCCTGGTACGGACAGCTGAAGCTCAGTGAGATGCACATTTCGACCGACTGGCCGCTCATCCTTATCATCCTGCTGTCGTGGGGAGTAGCCTTCTTAGAGTACAGCTTCATGGTGCCTGCGAACAAGATAGGCTCCGACATTAACGGAGGTCCTTTCAACCTGATGCAACTGAAGGTGCTTCAAGAAGTTATCTCCCTAACTGTGTTCACTATCATAGTGGCGCTGGTGTTCAAGAACCAGCCCATACAATGGAACCACTTCGCCGCAATGGTATGCCTCGTGCTTGCGGTGTTCTTCGTGTTTATGAAGTAGGGTATCAGATACCCAGCAGCTTCTTGCGCGCCAGCAGGCAGTTGCCCAGAACTATCGCCTTTCTGCCCAGGGTGGAGAGGCGAATTTTCGTATCGGAGGCAACGCGCTCCATTGAGAGGCGGTTCACGGCGGTGCGTATGGGCAGCATGAGGTAGTCCTTGCCGACGATGAGGCGGCCGCCTATTATCACCAGGCCGGGGTTGAAGATGTTGATGATACCCGAGATGCCGCGGCCGAGGGTTTCTCCTATCTTGCCTATGCATTCGATGGCGAGCACGTCTCCGTCCTGAATTGCCTTCAGGATGTCGGACAGCTCGATGCCGCCGGTTTCCTTGAAAACCTTGGAAAGCGACGAGCGGCGGCCTTCCTTGAGCTTCTCCACCAGCATGCGGTGGAGTGCCGAGCCGGACGCTCCGGTCTCGAGGCAGCCAATCTTGCCGCAGCGGCACATGATGTCGTTGTCGAGAAGGGGGAAGTGGCCTATTTCGCCGGAGAAACCTGACTTGCCGTAGTAGAGGTGCCCGTCCATTATCATGCCCATGCCGAGGCCCCAGCTGAGGTTGATGGCAATCATGTTCTTGTCGGCGTGCTTGCCGAGGGTCATGTATTCGCCGTATGCCAGGGCGCGGGAGTCGTTCTCGATGCCCACAGGCACGTTCAACTCCCTCTGGAACAGGTCTTTGAGAGGGAGATCGTCGCTCACGATATAGGTGAGGGAGTAGCCCTCCTCGGGGTTGACCCTGCCGGATAGGCTCACGCCTGCTGCCAGCACTTTTATCCAGGGAATCCCGGCTGCCACCACGCAGTCCTGGACCTTGCGGCACATGTCGCGGAATGAGCCGCTGTTGGATTCGAGCACGAACTCGATATCCTCGATGTAGTGCAGCAGGTTGCCCTTGAAATCGGTGATGGCCACGTGGAAATGGTGGCGCGCAACGTTGATGCCCACGAAGAAGCCGGCGTGCGGATTGAGGCCGTAGATGCTGGGGCGCCGGCCGCCGGATGTGCCGATTTTTCCCTCATCCAGCAGGAAGCCGTCGTCAATCAGTTCACCAATGAGTTTGGTGATGGTGGGGACGCTGATTCCCAGCGTCTTGCTGAAGTACGAAATGCTTGATTCCTCGTGGCTTATGCAAAGCCGCAGAATCTGTCTTTTGATCTGGGCGCTTTTGCCTGAGGTGTCGTTGAGGAAATTATTGGTCATAGTGATGGTGCTGTTCTTATGCAAAAATACCAATAAATTCCTATATTTGTACAGATTTTGTAAAAAATTTTAAAATGAAGCTGTCAATTAAGGCAAAATTGACTTTAAGTCTGAGCGCGATCGCGGCTATCCTCCTGATATCGGCGACGATATCGGTGCTCGAATATGCCAAGATGAGCACCTATGTGTCCGACCTTATCGCCGACGACATCTCGAGTCTCAACACGGCCCACAAGCTTGCCGACATCAGCAACAAATACAATCTCGACATACTTGCCGTGATAGGCGACGATACGTATGCCGAACTCCCGGAATTCGACCAGGAGTATTTCCTCTCGCACTGCGATTCACTGCGTTCCTCGCTGGAACTGAACACTATACAGCCCCTTACCGATTCGGTGGTGTATTCCTGCTCCGCATACGTCCTGACCTCGCTGGAGCTTGAGAACGTGCTTGATTCGTATTTCATCGATTCCCGCAGCTGGTACTTCAACCGCCTGCAGCCCGGATTCAACCTGCTTTCCCGCGACATCGACGCCCTTGAGACGGCCATCTACAATGACCTCGAAAAGAACTCCAAGACCTTCGAGAGGGGGTTCTACCGCAGTATCATCCCCGGCATCGTAGCGGTCGCCGTAGGCCTTCTGCTGGTGGTCATGCTGCTTCTGTTCATGCTTGCGTTCTACGTGAATCCGCTTTACAAGATGCTGGATGCCCTCGACGGCTACCGCACATACGGGAAAAGATACACATATACCTTCGATGGCGACGACCAGCTGCTCAAGCTGAATGAAGGAATTTCTGAGGTGACGGCCGAGAATCTGCAGCTTCGCAAGCGCCTCAAGGACCTTAAATCAAGAATTCCGGATGAACTGGAAAGCGATAAGTCGTAACGTCGGCCTGGCCCTTCTGGTCAGCTCCCTGTTCATGTTCCTTTCGGTACTGGTATCGGTGCTGAACGGGAACGACAGCGCCCTCGCAGCACTTATCATCAGTTTTACCATCACCTTCCTGGTCGGCGTCTTCCCGTTCATTTTCGTGCGCCGCACCCAGGCCATCAGCCTTAAGGAAGGGTACGTCACGATAACCCTGTCGTGGCTGCTTTCGTTCATATTCGGCATGCTGCCGTATGCCCTGTGGGGCGGTCCGTTCTCGCTCGAGAACGCATGGTTCGAGAGCGTTTCGGGCTTCACCACCACAGGCGCCACGATACTCGACAACGTGGAGGCGCTGCCCCGCAGCCTGCTGTTCTGGCGGTCCAGTACCCATTTCATCGGCGGTTTGGGAATCGTTGTATTCCTGCTGCTCATCATTCCGGATTCCAGTCCGGTGAAGCTCAGGCTGGTGAACATGGAGCTCGGCTCGCTGTCGCGCAGCGCATATGCGTCCAGGGCCAATAAGACGGTCAATATCTTCGCTTACGTTTACATCGGCATTTTCGTGCTGGCGCTGGTCCTTTACCTGATTGCGGGCATGGCGCCGTTCGATGCCGTCTGCCACGCCATGAGCGTCTCGGCTACCGGTGGATTCAGCACCCGCAACGCTTCGATCGGGGCGTTCGGCTCGCGCTGGATAGAAGGCGTGACTATGCTGTGCATGTATCTGTCGTCGCTGCATTTCGGCCTTCTGTTCCTGACCGTTGTCAACCGTTCGCTCAAGCCGATGAACAACCCGGTGGTGAAGTACTACACCGGTTCGGTGCTCATTTTTGCCCTTCTGGTGGCTATCGGTCTAAAGACCGGCGGTTTCTTCAAGAGCTGGGGCGATTCGCTTTGGAACGGTCTGTTCGAGGTCATGTGCATCTCGTCCACCACCGGTTTTGCCATCGCCGACAACGCGCACTGGCCTCCGGTGCTGGGTGCCCTGATCATTATCGCCGCTACCGTCTGCGGCTGTGCCGGCTCCACTTCCGGTGGTTTGAAAATCGACCGTATAGTATTGCTGTTCAAGTCGATAGGCCGCCAGATCAGCCGCATCCTGCACCCGTCGTCGGTCAATGAGGTCCGCTTCGGCGGCAAGATCCTGCGCGACCAGGACGTGGCTCCGCACCTGCTGTATATCGCACTTTATGTCGTGCTGCTGGCTGTTTCTGCCACCATTTGCCTGCTGCTTGGCGTGGGCTGGCAGAATTCGCTTGCGGCATCGGTGACCAGCATCAGCAACGTGGGCCCGGCACTCGGTGATATGGGCTCCATGGGCTCGTTCAATGCAATTCCGGTTATGGCCAAGCTTGTGTACACGTTCGACATGTTCCTTGGCCGTATCGAAATCTATCCCGTCCTGGCCGTCGTGGCCATGATCTTCGACAAGCGCAACCGCTGATGTCCCCGCAGACTCTATACGAGGGCTTCCTGAAGGCACTGAAGGTGGAGGCGACGCCGTGTCAGGATTCGTTCTTCCGTGATTTCGCCGAGTTCCTCTGTTCCGACGAGGGCGACATTTTCGTGCTCAACGGTTATGCCGGTACGGGTAAGACTACCGCTCTCTCCGCGGTAATAACGAGCCTCAGGCGCGTGGGCTTCCAGTCGGTTCTGCTGGCTCCCACAGGCCGCGCAGCCAAGGTATTCTCCGGCATTTCAGGCCGTCCGGCATTCACGGTGCACAAGCATATCTATCGTCAGAAATCCGTATGCAGCGACGGCTGGGGGCAGTTTTTGCTCTCGCCCAACAAGTCTAAGCATACGCTGTTTGTCGTAGATGAGGCTTCGCTGATAGGAATCGACAGCAACCAGCAGCAGGCGTCGGTTTTCGGATCCGGCAATCTTTTGGAGGACCTTGTGCAGTTCGTGCGCTCCGGCGACGACTGTCGCCTGGTGCTGCTCGGAGACGCCGCACAGTTGCCTCCGGTTGGCCTGGAGGCCTCTCCGGCGCTGTCCCTCGAGTTCATGGACAACTTCGGCGGAGTGCGCTATGCGGAGCTGTCGACCGTGGTGCGGCAGGAGAAGGAATCGGGTATACTTGCGAACGCCACCATGGTGCGCAGGCTGATTGAAAACGCCTCCCCGGACGAAGTGTTCGAAGGCCTCAGCCTCCGGGCGCAGGAAGGCGCGGATGTTGAGAGAATCGGCGGGGGAGACCTGCTGGAGGCCATTTCCGACGCCTACGACCGCTACGGTTACGACGACACCATCGTGCTCTGCCGTTCCAACAAACGGGCGATACGCTACAATCTGGGGATACGCGCGAAGGTCCTTTACAAGGAGGAGGAACTGGCCCGCGGCGACAAGTTCATGATAGTCAAGAACTGCTACCAGTTCGTGGAGGACGTGGAGCAGATGGATTACATAGCCAACGGCGACGTTGCTGTGCTGCAGAAGATCTGGCATTACGAGGACCGCTACGGCCTGCGTTTTGCCGACGCGCTGCTGACTTTCCCCGATTACGACGACGCCGAGGTGCAGGCCAAGGTGTGCCTGGATACGCTCGTGAGCGAGTCGGCGTCGCTGACATACGAGCAGCAGAATGCGCTGTACGCGGGCGTGAGCGCCGATTATGCCGACCGCGGCAGCAAGAAGCGCATCTGGGAGGCGGTTCGGGAAGACCCGTATTTCAATGCCCTCCAGCTCAAGTACGCTGACGCCATTACCTGTCACAAGGCCCAGGGCGGCCAGTGGGACTGCGTGTTCATCGACAATCCTTTCTGGCAGGAATTCCAGACGCTGGATGACATGAAATGGCTTTACACTGCACTGACGCGCGCTGTGCGCAAGGTGTATCTGGTGAATTTCAAGGACAGTTTCTTTCAATGAGCTTCGCCGACATACTGAAGTCCCTGGAGCGGACGGAGGAGCAGAAACTGACAGCCAAGCTCCCGTCGTGGGCCGGTGTGCCGATCGAGGTGCCGGCGTCGCTGAACTATCAGCAGTGTTCTTCGGAATCGACCGCCAGATACAAGGCGTCATTGCTGCCTGAAGGGGCGCGAGTGGCCGACCTGACCGGCGGACTCGGCGCCGACAGCTGGGCGTTTTCGCTGAGGTCTTCCGCTGTCTGGTACAACGAACGCGACGCCGTGCTGCATGAGGCGGTGAAGAAGAATTTCGCCGCCCTGGGCGTCTCCAATGTGGTTTTCAACGGC
>JAEEGL010999312.1_pt1 | contig 12082 bp, 7 predicted proteins | sample 9134231 | NCBI WGS metagenome assembly JAEEGL01 (sample SAMN16246548, study PRJNA631951) | gut metagenome | biome: gut microbiome; feature: rumen; material: fiber-attached | host: Bos | place: Iran: Karaj | collected 2018-10
AAATAAACCGAATCAATGAAAGAATTGTGATAGTATCACGTTAACATCTAACTTTGAACCGAAAAAGATATACGCCTAGCGACGGCGGGGGCAATGTCACATCAGAAAATCATCATGGCGGCTTCCCATATCAATTCCTCTCCCGACATGTAGAGAGGAAACATCAAAGACGAAGCAAGGAGGGATCGCCACCAGGCGTTTCCCTCCTTACCTACGAAAAGAAAAAAGAACCACCATTGGGCGGTTCCCATACCTTACACATAAGATAATTCTAGATACAACATACAATATCTTTCCCAATTGGGACGTCATGAGTATCGATAAATCGAATCAAATCATTTTCCGCCTCGCATTTGTAGAAAGATCTAATCTCAAATCCATAATTCTTAGAAAGTTCATCCAAACGCTTGTATTTAATCCACAATATATAAGGGTCATTGTTGAGTTTAAACAACAAGTATTCTTTAGATGAATCTAATTCATCGCAAATAGAAAAATAACTAGCGATAAGATTCTGTATGCTTTCTAAGAAATTGTTAATGTCAATACAAGGCAAATCATCATTCATAGAATTACCATCAATACCACGGTTTAAACTTGGCACATAATGCCTTGTGAATATGTGACAGAAGGTGTAAATATTTGCTACAAACGTATAATCCTTTAGTGTGAAAATTAGTGCTTTAGGGTTTAACTCATCAAAATAGACTTTCGCCTTATAATACAAATAAAAGAATACAGCCAAACAATACTTTTCTCTTGAATAATATTCCTCTTCAGATTTACATGCCTTTTTCAATTCAACAAGCTTCCTTTTAAGCAGAGGTTCAATAATGCTCAAATAAGGGCCTTTGTGTTCATCAATCATTCTCTTCCAATGAATAAGACAATTGTCAAAGAAAGACTTATCTTTCTGCACCTGATTCTCAGGAATAACCCCCTTATGGTCTGTAAAACGTCCCTTAAAACTATCAACGTCTTCTCCATAAGTTAGAATAATCCGATAGAACAGGTATTCACAGGCAAGAGGCTCTTCATATAGATTAATTATTGGATTCCCTTTGTTATCAAGAATATGGTTAGCCCACTCAAACACATAGTCTTTTTCATGAGCCTTGAGACGTTTAAATTCAGATTTCTGATTCAAGTATTTATTCAAGTATCTTGACATCGCAGTCTGATAATTAAAATTTGGACTTCTGAGCTGTCTTCTTGAATATAACATTCTGTGACTATTTAATTTTGTTATCGGATTAATAACCTACATGACCCAAAAGTCATCAACAATATAAAGGCCCTTTTTTGCCCTTGTCATGGCAGTATAGATCCATTGATAGACATACGGCTTTTCAAGAACTGGCACTCGCTTAGGAATATCCAGGAAAACATAATCCCATTCACCGCCCTGAGCCTTGTGGCAAGTAAGAGCATAGCCAAAGACCGTACGGAGGGCATTTAAATAAGGGTCATCCATCATGTTCTTATTAAAATCAGAAGTACCCTGTTTAATGCCTTTATCTTTCATTCTGTAGTAGAAATCAATAAACAACTCTTTTTGTTGTGATTGAGTCAGGTTTGTCTGATTACTATAGAGAATGTCTGCGACCATTAATTGAGAGTATGTCTTTTGTGTGAACAGTTCTTTCACAGATAACTTTAAGAATGTCAATCCGGCTCGACGTTCTTGGACATCTACTTCCTCAACAACTACGAGGTCGCCATTCATTAACCCCGAGATTAAGTTGTTTTGCGTTACCAATAATAGGTCCCCAACTTCAAGGTTTTGCGATGAATGGCCAAAGACAGGTCGAAGCAACTGGGTTGTAACATCACATTGTCTATTTGAATAACAAAGCATTGTTGCATCATTGAACCCATAATCATTAACCTTCTTAATGTACTCGTTTATCAGTGACGTCTGGCTATTTAAAATATGGATATCCTTATATCCTCTGAAAGGGAATCTTGCCCACTTCCATGGCTGAGGATTATAGAATAATTTTCGCATCTTATGCGCAGACCTAACGATATCAATATCCGAAGTTTGACGAACGACTTCAGTTAATTCTGCCTCACAACAATTATATCCGAAATTATCTTTTATATAACTTGCAGACAAAGCCGGTGAAATGCTCTGAGAGACTGGTGGTAACTGGCAAATATCACCAACAAAAATGAATTTACCCTTACTGTCATAGTTAAATAAATCTGTGAGCAGCTTTCCAGAACCAAAGATAGCCTGAGTGGAGTTCTTATCTATTTCATCAGATATCATCGATGCTTCATCGATAATGTAATGAATACATCCAGTTTCATCATTGTCTTCGACTGGTGTGAGTTCAAAGTTCAGTAAAAGCTGACCATATTTATCAACCTTTGTCTGTTCGCGCTCACTAGCAACTTTTTCAAGATCTTGGTTGAGGTCGGTAAACTTATATATCTCACTATGAATGGTTTTCGCAGGATGTTGAGTTGCGTTCGAAAGAATTTTTGCAGCTCGACCAGTCGAAGCAAGGAGCGAGAACCTCAGATCCTGTTCCTGCATCTCACTGATGAGTTTCTTCATCAATGTAGTTTTTCCTGTTCCTGCATATCCTTTTAGGATAAAAACTTTAGCATCAGAATCGGCCAAAAACTGAGTTATGGCTGTAAATGCATTCTTCTGACCAGGAGTCAACTTAAGTTCGCCCATTTCCTATTCTTGTTTAGCCTCCCATTCTGAAATAGTTCTTACTATTTCATTACAATACTCAGTTGCCTTCAAGATGTCTTCTTGTGATATGAATTCACGATTGTTATGTGCCATAGGATTGCGGACTTCCGCTAAGAAATTAAACTTTGCAGCCCAATCTTTTCTTTGACCTGAGAATACTTTACCAAACCAATCATTCCATGCTTTTGCCATAAATACGTTGTACATATCTCTTGTTAACGTATAATCTATCAAATTTGAGCTAGCACTAGGGAACAATCGCTTTGTCTTTATTCGTGTATTCTTTAATAATTCAAATTGATCAGACCAGTCTTTGCTGGACCCATACTTTGCACAAATTTCATTTTCCCAATCATTTGAAAACACTTCTTTGATATAGATTTTTATCAATTCTCGGATCTTTTTCTCTGTCGTTGTCCATAAAGGCCAGTAATCTATGTTTGCAGTATACTCTTGGTCTAATAGCTGAGAGAAGTAATCAGAAAAGCAAACATATGAGCCCTCTATTGTTTGAGCGCCAACTAATCGGCCAAGAATATCTGCCTTTGTAGATTTATCAACGAGTTTAATAAATTCGTATTTTAAAAGTTTCTCTTCTTCTATTTTAGTAACATCATATACAGGCCCTAAAATGAGCTGAATAGCCTTATCTTGTAATTTTTCTTTGGAGAGCGTATCGAGAATCGATTTAAATTGATTCCATAACTCTAATTTGATCTCAGCTACTGCATCATCTGAGTTATTATTGAATTCAAAGATGTTAGTGCGTACACAATAATCATTAAACAAATCAAGTAGATATGGATGCCGGCCTACATAGTAATTAACACTTTGCTTATATGAGTCTTGGAGATTTAGTTCATTTACTCGTCCCCAATACTCGATAATGTCGTTATCGTCATACATCCCAAGTCGTAGATCCTTGCAGGTTCCATAGAAATTTGATATTGCTCCGTTTTTGGCTTCAATCTCCTGAATAGTTTTTCGCGAACATGTTACAAGGCACAATTTAGTTTCAGGATTATTTGAAATTTCACGCAATAGTTGGAAGTCTGCTACATCAAATATTTTTTGTACGCTATCAAATTCATCAAGAATATAAATAACCTTATAACCAAGTCGTTTTACAATCCTATAATAATTCATTATCGACAACGAAAAAGAATCGTCATCAATAGTTTTAATTTCTTCTACAATTGGTGATGCAAATCTTTTATATTTCTCATCATCATAAAATAGCATCTCGTTGTGAAGACTAAAGACAATTTGAGAAAAGAAGCTCCTTGCCGTATAGCTAATCCCAGACTGGAAAAAAATGGGAATTGTTTTATTTTCAATCAACTCACTTTTCTTTGTCATTATTCCTTGCCAAGCAAGGCTCGATTTACCTATACGAGGTAGCCCCATAATGGCTAAATTGCCATAACTATTTCCCAATACACGTTGAGACAACGTGACGAGGGCGTCTTTCCTGCCAATAAACCTTTGACCATAAACTATTGATCCAAAATCAGCAAATGGATTTATTAATGATTGAGTAGCCATTCTTGGAATATTTTAACTTGTATTTTATAATTATTCTCTCCTTTCATTTCAAGAACTTCTCTATCGTATAAGTCCTTGATGATTGCGTCTTCTTCATCTTTATTGTCCAAAACGTTAATATCGGTCCTATTACAGTAACCAATATTCTTCGAATACCGAGCAATTTGTCTTAATACTGCCATCGTGTTGGCTTCAGAATGCTCCTGCATATCCTTGGATTCACCAGCACGAATCAGATTATCGAATTTATCTTCTTCAAGTGCATCTGAGCCATCTATGAAAGAACGAGCGACCTCATAGACATCTGCTTCTGTTACACTAATAGATTTATTCTTGTTCATGAAATCTACTAAACGGGAACAGAAAATCTGAATGTAATATGGATTTCTTGACGTGTACTCAATTATTCTGGAAACTGCGTCACCAATATACCTGGAATTACCATTTTCGTCTAATATAGGCGTTTCTATTAATGCCCTTGCTGGCTCCTCTTTAAGATATGTCAAACGCATGTCCTGAATTACTCCGAATGCATTACGCGCAAAGTCTTCTTTTTTGAAAGAAGGTACAACATCTTGTCCAACTAAAACGACAGAGAACTGAGCACGTTCATTTTGAGTAATAGCCTTCCATTGCTTCATGATTGATTCTGATATTTCTCCTTTCTTAATACCTGAGTATAAATAAGTAAACTCATCAATCATAACAACTAGCATTTTGTCTTGCCACCCTTCTGTTAATTTACACTGATGCTTAAATTCTATCATGTATTTGATGAACGTGTTCAGAGGATTGTCCTCATCCTCTTCTTTAAAAGCCTTTTGGGTTGGAATAGTGAATGTTGGTATGTTCGTTATCCCGTCCATTTCATAATCGCGAAGTACTTGCTTAATTGAGCTAATTATCTGATAAAAGAAAGTCACTTCATTAAGATTCTGGAGTATTTCCCCTAGACTGAATGACACACAAAAAGTTTTACCGGTATCTTGCAGACTTTTCTTTATTCGATTAAGAACGGAAGATTTTCCGCTTCTCTTCTGTCCATAAATAATTATTTGTTTAGAAGGAGATTTAATAATTGCATCAACAACATTTTTTATCTCTACTTCTCTTCCAAAAAACATTTTTGAATCCCATTTCATGGGTCCACCATCAGCATATGGTGCGTATGGATTTTCGATAGGGGTAAACTCTTCTTGCGAATATAATTTCAGTGAGTGTTGTATTGTTGCATTTTTAGTAACTTCTCCTGTCTTGTAGGTACATGTTATTGATAATACTGTTGCTTTTTGAGCGATAATACTCTCGTTTACCTTAAATTGCAGTTTGAAAATATGAGATTCTCCACCCTCAATAGCATTATAAAATATATCATCACTTTTTATTATCGTTAGGTCATCTCTTTCATCAATAGAAACAGACACCTCTTTTATTGGTGAGGATTCCTTATGATTTGACACCTCTATCTGGATTCTAACAACACCACTTTCATCTACAACAGTTTGCTCAGAAAGAAGTTTGGTGTTTATACGAGGCTCACTCATTTTGATTACTTCTTGAAATGAATTTGATAATAACTGTCCAAGAGCATCAAGTAATGGAAGAAATTCCTCGTATGATAGTTTTGTGGGCTCTCTCATGATGTCCTCTTTCAATTGGCTAATCTGTCCATTGGCATTATTTCGATTGGCCTCCTTATTTCTATAGCCTGACGATTTAAGATATGAACTGAGAGCGGGCACTATATTATTAATAATCGTAGATAGTCGATTAATGTCTAATGCGCACATCCAATCTTTTTTTAATTCAGTTAGCGACATTATTTGTTGTAACATATCTTCAAGACTAGATGATTGAGTGATGGCTCTTATTGATGCGATTGTTCGACTATTATATCGTTTTAAAGTTTCCCGAGCGATATTCCAAGCTTCTGTGAATTCTTCCTTTGTGGGATTATTTTTTATATCAGCCCCAAAGATGGATAATGCTTTAATCGCTTGATTTCGATAGTGAGCATTTGAGAAGAACAATGATGTTAGTTTAGCTGAGATTACTCGATTATATAAAAACATCGTTAAAACATTCAGCCATCTCTTAATGTCGAAATCTGTTCCAATAACTGCCTTCAGTGCAGAATCTATTGACACTTGACGAGTAGTTACTTCCAACAATTCTCTATAGTCATAAATGTGCGTCAGAAGTGACGTAGCAACATTAGTAGCATTATTATCAAAATTCTCTTCTAAAGAGAATGATTCATTATAGAAGAAACGTATCACATCTAAAGAACTATTGTCTGCAATATGAATTTTTGCCATATCATTGCAGTAACGTCCTAGAACTGTTCGGAATCTGACCGTGTTCTCGGGCTCGATATCCTGCATTAGTTTCGCTTCTGTTAAAAGATATTTGGCGCGATCTCGTGAACGACCGGTGAATTGATCTATTAAAACACGTATACGCTTTAGGGTATTAATGTTAAAATCTCCAGATTCAATATCCTTGGCTGGAACTCCAGCATATTCATCATACTCTTTAAGAGTTCTTTGTATGAATGAGCTAAGACCACTAATAAGCGAATCAAAATCAGAAGTTGATATCGCATTTATTATGTCTTTTGCGTTATCATTTTCCATGGCATCTTTCAACTTTATGGCCCAAACGTTATTAGAATCCATACTCAAAGCATCTTCAATTGTTTCTTTGGCCTCATTAATTCGGTCTGTTTGTACATAAGCTACAGCAACTTTACACAATAACTGCGAACATCTATTACTATCTTTTTGGAATTCATTATTATCTAATAGCTTTTCAGCAATTCTAATAAATTGTTTATACTCTTTAATAGAGTAATACAAATTCTCTAAATAGTAAAGAGTGGAAATACTATTCGGCAAATCATCCTCGTGTTCTTTCATTAACTCAATTGCTCTTTCCTTATATTCGGAAGCATCATCTCCTTCTTGTTTGAAGAGCTGAACATATAGCATACCCAAGTCTTTAATTGAACTCTCTAATTTTACACCTGCCTCAATTGCTTTAATAAAGTATTCAATTGCTTTTGGATAGTCTTTATCTAGATTAAACTTTTTTGCTTTAAAATAAAAATTTGTAGAATAAGACTTTGTTGATGAATATGTTGGAATTCTATCTAACTTGTTTTTAAACTCGTACGCTGTGAAATTGTCGGGATATTCACATAGTATATGCTCAAGGACACGAATAGCATGCTTAATACTGCCAGCAGCAACCAAATCATTAGTTAGTTTTATTAATTCATTTACAGTTCCTTGTCGATGTATTGATAAAGCCATGTCGCCTTTTTCATTTCCTTGAATGGTATATATGACAGGCAATTCATACAAGTATCCAGAGGACTTACTAACAATTCTTGGATCTATTAATTGTTCAAAACTAAAGTAAATATCTTTACCAGATTTTGCATCTGAAATGAAACCAAAATTTCTATCAGGATATGCACGTTTAATCCGTCCTATTGCAGGCACTAATTTCTTGTTCTCTTTTTTATGATCGTCTTCTACTAAAATGCGTAAAGAATCTAGTCCTTTTAAAGTCTGAGTTGGTTTTGACTTATCTTTTTTGGGTGTTGCTTTTTTAGGCCGAGTTGTTTGATTAATTGACTCTAAGTCAACTTTTCCAACTATTTTAATTCCTGGCAATTCGATTCTTTGAAATCCATCTGACTTTAGTTCCTCATTTAATGCTTTTTCATCTATAGTGGATTCTTGGTCTGATACTTTTTCAGAAATAGTATTATCATCATTGGAATCCTGTCCATTTGAAAGAACTCCAGATGGTTCATTATCTAAGTTTTCAGCTGAATCCTTTGACTGAATCGATGAAGAAGGTAATTCTTCAAAAAATGAAATATTAATTCCTTTAATACCACATGTTTTGCCATCAAATGTTTTTATAATGATAGAATCATCAGTAATAAATAAGATTTCGCCTACGAATTCTCCATTTACACAAGTGAGCTTAAGTTTATCACCCTTCTTATATGTAGCTTTAATATAATCAAACATAATTGTATTTTGTTTAGTAATTATAATCAATTTTTTAGTATGCTATAGTTTCGGGAAAGTGAGAAAAACGAAATATTGTGCGTGGATGATGAGTCTCTGTCTTACGAACAAAACCGAGCACCTCGTCAAAATCGAAGTACAAGGGTCGTTCAAAACTAAGAAAATGCTCCGACCTCATTAAGAAGTCAAACGCCTCATTTGTGTCCAGGGCCAATATGTTCTTAGTATTTGTCGCCATCGATCCTTTGGAATAGTTCTTAAGAAAATATGTTTTCCTTTTCCCAAGCACAAAGTTACAACATTTTTATTGAATAATGTGACGTTGTGAAAAGGATTTTCGCGAATTGTTGACAAATTTCCTACAGGCGCTCGCCAACGAGTTACACAATAATATTTCACGCAAAAACCATGCCAATGATAGACCGTTGAGTATGAGTATTTTTTGAATCACGACACCCTATGCCGACTACATATACAGCCCATAGCTTGGCAGCATACTCCGGGTCATACTTCTATAATCTTCCCTCTATCGAAGGTGAGGTGTTCATTGTGGGAGACGTAGCCGAATTGGTTGCAGAGGCAACGGGTGGTGCCGATGGTTTTGTCGATGTTGCGGTGGGAGTGGCCGTATATCCAGTAGTCGATTCCACTGTCCGTGATGTAATCGGTCAGCTCGACGGTGAAGGCGCCGTTGATACGGCTGCCCTGGAACTCCTGGGCAACCAGTTGATAGGACGGCACATGGTGGGTGACGACGACCTTGTGCTTGGCTTGACTGGCGCTGACTGACTTCTTGATGAAGTCAAGGCAGCGCTGATGTTCGCTGTTGAAATCGGAATACCTCATCAGGTTCTCGCCATAGACGATTCGGTAGAAGTCGGCCACGCCTCTCTCGGTGACGAACGCGTTGTCCTGGTCGATATGGGCCCATAGGGTGGATATGATGAAGTCCACGTCCTGGATTGTGACGACCTTGTTATAGTAGTAGTGGACGTTGGGGCGGATTTCGCCCACCAGTCCGTCCTGCATCGTCTTCAGGTCGTAGTACTTATAAAACTCGTGGTTGCCCAGTGCGACCAGCACTTGCTCGTAGTTTTCGGACGCCCAGTTCCAAAACGGATGCACGCTGTACATGTCGTCTCCCAGGTAACCCGTGTCACCGGCCAAGACCAGGATATCGCCTTTCACGTCCATGGGGCCGTTGTCCCTTAGAAAGCGCCAGTTCTCGCGGAATTCCAAGTGTAAATCAGATGCGAACTGTATTTTCATGACTCTATTGCCTTGTGAAGAAACGGATGAATCTGTTACAGCAAAACGGAGTATGCTGTTACAGTTTTGGTCATGCAAAGATAGCTTTTTTACTCGATTTTGTCAACAGCTCTATTTTCCTATAATCAGCGGAAACATATAGAAAAACACCATTTTCCGCTGGTTATAGGCACTTTTTTGCCGTATTTCCAGCGGAAACATATAAAAAACCACCAATTTCCGCTGATTATAGCTTTTCTATTATCAAGTCATTTAGGCGTAATCAGTGTAACACCATGCTCCGTTTTTCTTTTGCAACGGCTGTTACAGTAACAGTGGTTGCAAAATAGTTGGGGCGTAAAAAAGCTGTAATCACTTGAACGGGGTTGCAGCGGAATTGAACGGGTATCGGTTGGAATATGGCGAGCCTTTCACTCATCAGTCTCACACGATGACTCGCTGCCTCAGCCACATGCCAAAGAAGCGGTCATAAACGATGTAACTGCCGTGGTACTGGTAAATCAATTGCTGGTCGGTTAGCGCCGTGAGAGCGGTTTTGATGCTGCTCAATGCGGGCAGGCGGTATTTCTTCTTGAACTCGTTGGCCATAGGGGCTTTTACTTGACGCTCGCGGGCGATGGCCAGTAGCAGAGCACATTGATTGTTGGTCAGGGACGAGTAATAGTTCTCAAAAGCGGTCTCATTCTCGTCGATCAACTCCTCAATGGCATGGTCAACCTCGGCCTGGCTGATGATATCGACAGCATGATTAGCATAGATGCGGTTCATGATGGCCTGCAGGTACCACGTCTGCCCATCCAACTTCTCGTACATGTAGTGGAACACAGGTGCCGGCAATGACATTTTTTGCCGCTCGAATAATCTGGCAGAGAATTCGTAGTAGGCTGTCTTGTCAATCTCTCCCAGGTTGATAATTTGTGAACTCTGGAAGAAGGGGCGCTTTGCCGAAATGAACATCTCATTCATCATGTGCTGCTGGCTACCAGCAAAGATGAAATAGACGTTGGGCATGAATTGGATATAGGATCGCAGCAACGCTTCGGTATTGGCCCCAGAGTAGTTGGTGATTTGCTGGAATTCGTCAATGGCAATGTAGCATCGTTTACCCGATTGCTGCAAGTATTCAAAGATGCGGCGCAGCGATTGCTCCTCCTGGTGGACTGCGATGTCGAGTGAGAACGTCGGCATACCAGTTTGCGCATCAAAGGTCACCGTCGGTCTGAAGTTACTGAAGAATTCCGAAACTCTTCGCAAGGCCGTTTGAGTCGGGGAATCCAGTTTGCCCAACACGTTTTGGGCAAACAGTTGCACGAAATGCTCCAGGCTCTTGGTGACCATTATGTCGATGTAGAAGCAGCACACATCCGGTTGCTGCTCCTTGAATTGGGCAAACACATGACGGATGAGGCTAGTTTTACCGACCCTGCGGGGAGCTATCAGTACTATGTTGCGCTCATTATTGAGGCCAGTCATCACTTTTATGGTCTCTTCTTGACGGTCACAAAAGTACTCTGCACCTTTGTATCCATAGGTTACAAAAGGATTGTTTATCAGTTTCATATCGTCACTTCATGTTTTACGCAGCGTAAATTACGTAATTTTCTTGGACAATACCAAATTTCCCCACGTGAAAAGTGACATTCAATCAAAATTCAGTACAAAAATATCGGATGAAATGTAACAGCATGCTCCGTTTTCCATTTCACTTACTTGGATATAGCCATGGCATATCGGCTAACCAGCCATTATTCTTGGCCTTTTCGTATGCTCGATGAGCGTGTTTAATAAATTGTGTGGTTGATGTATATTTCTTTGATTCCTCAAAAATAGCTTCTTTCGTCCATTTTCTTCTGATAGGCTTCAACCAAGTCATTTCATTTAGCCAACCATTATTGAGAGCAATACCATATGCACTTCCGTTACCTTTTTGAAAAGCTCCTCTTGATGAGTATTTTTTTGATTCTTCCATTATGGTTTCCTTCGTCCAAAAGCGATGAAGTGGTTTTAACCACGGCATCTCGTCAAGCCAGCCGTTTTTTCTTGCAACTGCATAACCTCCATTGCATTTCTGCTTAAATTCAGATCGAGAATGATACTTTTTACTTTCGATGAAAACCTGTTCTTTAGTATAGAATTGGACTCTCAGATAAGGCAGTGGCAAATCTTTAGACCATCCCTTTTTCAGGGCTGCACTATATCCAGCAGGACATTTTTCTTCAAATTCAGCCCTTGAGGAATATTTTTTACTTTCCTCAATAACTCTTTCTTTAGTCCAATAGTCATTAGGCATTTGGTCATAAGTCAGCCATGTCATTTCTGAAGTCCATTTATTCTTTTTGGCAGCTTGGTATGCACTTGGACTACCAAGTCCAAATTCACCAAATGTCCTATATTTCTTGCTTTCTTCTAACGTTTTTTCCTTGGTCCATTTAATAAAACCTCCACCAAGAGAACCTACATTCACCCCTGTCTTCCCCCGGTTGATGATGAAGAAACCATGTGCTGCATA
>JAEEGL011014555.1_pt1 | contig 12082 bp, 9 predicted proteins | sample 9134231 | NCBI WGS metagenome assembly JAEEGL01 (sample SAMN16246548, study PRJNA631951) | gut metagenome | biome: gut microbiome; feature: rumen; material: fiber-attached | host: Bos | place: Iran: Karaj | collected 2018-10
AGCTGTTAAGGATTGTTGATACGATATCGCCTATTTCTTTTTCTTTGATTGGTTGATTCATTTTTCACTCCTTTAGTCAAAAAGTGCGGTTGAATAGTACCTGTCGCCGCTGTCCGGGAGGAGAGCAACAATTGTTTTGCCGGAATTGACAGGTTTTCTTGCATAATTAATCGCTGCACTTAAGGATGCACCGGAAGTTATGCCGACAGAGATGCCTTCTATAGTTGCCAACATCTTGGCAGCATTGATTGCTTCTTCTTCCGTGGCTTTATATATTTCATCATATATAGATGTGTTAAGTATATCAGGGATAAAGCCCGCACCTATTCCCTGAAGACCATGTTTTCCTGCTGTTCCTCCCGAGAGAACCGGTGAAGAAGCAGGCTCTACAGCGATTACTTGAATAGATGATCTTTTTGATTTTAAGTATTCGCCTACTCCGGTAATGGTGCCGCCTGTACCGACGCCCGCTATGAATATATCTATTAGTCCGTCAGTATCATTCCATATTTCAGGTCCGGTTGTATTGATATGCGCAGCAGGGTTTGCCGGATTAATGAATTGGCCGGCAAGAAAACTGCCGGGGGTTGACGAAGCTATATCTTCAGCCTTCTTTATGGCACCGTTCATACCATCGCCGCCCGGAGTTAAGATTATTGTGGCACCGTAATTACTGAGTATTTTTCTACGTTCCACACTCATTGTTTCCGGCATGGTTAGTATCACTTTATAACCTTTGGCAGCAGCAATTGCTGCAAGTCCGATACCTGTATTACCTGAAGTCGGCTCGATTATAACAGAGCCTTTATGCAGAATTCCGCGTTTTTCTGCATCATTAATCATTGACAGTGCCGCGCGATCCTTGATACTTCCTGCAGGGTTTAGATATTCGAGCTTGACAAGAACAGTTGCGTTAAGGTTAAGGTTCTTTTCGATATTTGCCACGTGAAGCAGCGGGGTGTTACCTACAAGTTCGGTAATGTTTTGATAGATTTTGCTCATTTTGTTCAATCCTTTCTTTTCTCATTTTGGTAATAAAAAAACCCGGAAGCATTTAAGCTCCGGGTATATGGCTTTGAGTGTTAACATTAATGCTCACTTATCTCGAGGCGTATAAGGCAATATGCGAACGCCCCGGCCATATCTGCCCGGAATAAGTACAGCAACAACATGCCTTATATATAGTTACCTGTGTAAAGATAAGCATCGGTTAATCTCCTTAAAAATCATTGGAGTTAATATATCGCAAATTAAAATATATGTCAATACTAAGTTTTGAATGATATATGAATTGGTTAATTTAGACATTTAATGTGCCCGTGCCTAAAAATTAGACACGGGTATTTTTTTGCCCATTTAAAGGCTTTCCAAAGTATTGTATCCTATAAAACGGTCAAGGGAATGGGACCTGAACTTCCCTTGCTCCGTAGATTATATAGAAAGGACTGTTATATATGCAATTTTCAAGAACAGTTGTTAAATACCGAATTCCTATACTGATTATATCACTGCTTCTTTTGATACCGTCATTCATAGGAATTTCAAAGACAAGAGTCAATTATGATATGCTTGACTACTTGCCGTCAAAGTCCGAGACGGTTATCGGACAGAACGCCTTAAAGGATGACTTCGGAAAAGGCGCTTTTTCATTCATAGTTGTTAAAAACATGAGCGTGGAAGACGTTGCAAAGCTTCGCGACAGAATCGAGAATGTAGACCACGTTGCAACAGTACTTTGGTACACATCAATTTTCGATGTTAACGTACCTATGGAAGTACTTCCTGATGAAGTATATGAAGCATTTAACTCTGACGATGCAACACTTATGGCAGTTTTCTTCGACAGTGCAACATCCGAAGATGTCACAATGGATGCCATAAGACAGATTCGTTCCATTTGCAACAAAGAGTGCTTCGTTTCAGGTATGTCTGCACTTGTTACAGACCTTAAGGACCTTTGTGAGAAAGAGGAACCGCTTTATGTGGGACTTGCAGTTATTTGTGCGCTTTTATCAATGTTCCTTTTACTTGACGGATTTCTTGTACCGCTTGTGTTCCTTGCAAGTATCGGAATCGCAATCGCATATAACCTTGGAAGCAATGTATTCCTTGGTGAGATTTCTTATATAACCAAAGCTATTTCTGCAGTATTACAGCTTGCCGTTACAATGGATTATTCGATTTTCCTGTGGCACTGCTACAATGAAAAGCGCGAACAGTACAGCGACAATAAAGAGGCTATGGCATATGCCATTAAGGATACTATTACATCCGTAATCGGAAGCTCCATTACAACGATTGCAGGATTTATTGCACTTTGTTTCATGAGTTTTACATTAGGTAAGGATCTCGGAATCGTTATGGCAAAGGGTGTTATATTCGGTGTTATCGCTTGTGTAACCGTACTTCCGGCAATGATTCTTGTACTTGATAAGCCTTTACAGGCAACAAAGCATAAGGCACTTATTCCTGACTGCGGAAAGCTTGCAGGTTCTGTAGTTAAGGCAATGCCTGTGTTCCTTATAATTTTTGCAATCCTTATTCTTCCGTCACTTTACGGATATAAGAAGACTCAGAGCGAAGTATACTATGACCTCGGCGGATGTCTTCCTAAGGATATGGAATGCGTTATCGCAAACTCCGAATTAAGAGATGAATTTGATATAGCTTCAACTCATATGCTTCTTGTAGATACGGATACACTGTCCGCTGATATAAGAAAGATGCTTAAAGAAATCGATGAAGTTGACGGCGTTAAATATACTTTGGGACTTGAATCGGTTCTTGGTTCAAAGGTTCCGGAAGAAATTCTTCCTGATTCAATCAAGAAGCTTTTAAGTTCAGACAGATATAAATTATACCTTATCAATTCTTCACACATCGTTGCAAGCGATGCTGTTAACGAAGAGCTTGATAAGATTAATGCAATACTTAAGAAATACGACAAGGGCGGAATGCTTATCGGTGAAGCTCCTTGTACCAAGGATATGATTGAGACAACAGGACATGACTTTGCAGTAGTTAACATAATCTCAATCGTTGCGGTATTTATAATAATCGCACTTGTTGAGAAAAGCGCTTCATTACCGTTTATCTTGATTGCGGTAATTGAACTTGCAATCTTCATTAACTTAGGATTGCCTCATTACCTGGGCAAGACGTTACCTTTTATCGCACCTATCTGCATAAGCACTATTCAGCTTGGTGCAACGGTTGACTACGCAATCCTCATGACAACACGTTATAAGATGGAGCGTCTTAACAGTGAAGATAAGAAGTCAGCTGTAACCACTGCACTTCGCACATCAATTCCTTCAATACTGGTAAGCGGATGCGGACTTTTTGCAGCAACAGTAGGTGTGGCCTTCTATTCAAACATTGATATCATAAGCTCGATGTGTATGCTTATGGCACGTGGCGCTTTGATTTCTGTATTACTTGTTATGTTCATCCTGCCATCGCTTTTACTTCTTTGCGATAAGATAATCTGCAAGACAACGGCTAAGATGACACATATTAATTGGTAATTGGTTTCTCAATAAGGGAGGAAATAATCATGAAGAAAAATTTAGTTAAGATAATCTGTATTGTACTTACAGTTTCATTGATAAGCGGCCTTGGTATGGCAGCAGCATATGCAGCAGGCGTTAAAAGCGTTCCGAAGCAGGAAGCAAAGTCTGCAAACCCTGATTCACATACACTTAATTCAACAACAGATAGAGATATTGAGACAGTATACGTTATGACTGATGCGGAAGGAACTGCAGATTCTGTAATAGTATCCGATTCCAAGGCAGACGGCCTTGATTATGAGTCCGATGCATCTAAGCTTCCTATCACAATGCATGTAACATATACACTTGACGGTAAGGAAGTCAGTGCCGAAGAAATCTCAGGTAAGACAGGACATGTTGTGATTCGCTTTGATTACACTAATAACGTTCAGGAAAAAGCTATGGTTAACGGTTTTGAAGAGAGCTTATATGTTCCTTTCGTAACTGTAACCGGTGTGCTCTTAAGCAACGAGCATTTTACAGATATCAATGTAACAGGCGGTAAGCTTCTTGATGATGGTGACAGAACAGTGGTTATGGGAATTGCTTTCCCGGGATTACAGGAAGACTTGGCACTTGATAAGGAAGTATTTGAGATTCCTTCACACTTTGAAATTGAAGCTGACGTAACAGAGTTTGAACTTGAATCAACATATACAATTATAACCAATAACGTATTCGATTCATTCGATACATCCAAGCTTGATACAATCGAGGATTTAAAGGATGGCGCAACACAGTTATCAGATGCTATGACTAAGCTTATTACAGGTTCCGACGATCTTCACACAGGCCTTTCCGCACTTCTTACAGGTGCTAATCAGTTAGCGGCAGGCATCGACCGGCTTGATACAGGTCTTAATACACTTACCAAGAACAATAAGACTTTAAACGGCGGAGCTAAGCAGATTTTCGATTCACTTCTTGCAACAGCAACAAGCCAGTTAAGAGGTGCAGGTCTTGAGGTTCCGGACCTTACGGCAGATAACTACTATACGGTATTAAAGGCAATCCTTGGAAAACTCGGTGTTGATATCGATAATCCGGGTCCTGCAGCAGCAGATCCTACAGTTAAGAGTATTCTTACATTAAAAGCACAGCTTGACGGATACAATACATTCTATCAGGGTTTGTTACAGTACACAGACGGTGTGGCACAGGCAGCAGCAGGCGCAGACAAGCTTAAAGGCAGTACACCTTCACTTATTACAGGTATTAAGAAGCTTGAAGCAGGTTCCGGAGAACTTTCAACAGGCCTTAAGGCCTTTAATGAGCAGGGTATTCAGAAGATTATTAATGCATTCAACGGTGATATCTCTGTTATATCATCAAGAATGGCTCCTATCGTTGAAGTTGCGGGACGTTATAAGTCATATAACGGTAATGCCGATGCATGCAAGTTCATATATAAGACAGGAAGCATTAATATTAAATAACAGCAATCATCATAAGAGTAGTCAGGCAGCTACTCACCCTCATTATGAAACAAGGACCGGTCAATTCCGGTCCTTGTTGTTATTTACTGCATCGATTGATTGTCTCTTCCAGCATACCGTGTTGAAGTTCGCATATACGACCTATGCGGCTTTCGACGTCTTCGCGCATGCCGTTTTGAAGCCAGTAGATTGCGAATCCGAAGAATTCGCATTTATAGTAGTTTTCGATTACCTCTTTGTCTTCTGCATTTATCTCTTTGTTGGCAAAAGCTTTGGATCCGAAGGTTGTGACGGCATAATCGCTAACCTTCCAGAGGTACTGTTCAAAAATATCCCGGTTTACCGAATTGTAGATATGAAGAATAGCGGAGCGGTTCTTTCTTGCGAAAGAAAGCGCAACGTTAAATGCAATCTCAATGGAATCGATACTGGGATATTCATCTATTATCGCATCTGCCTCTTCCATGACTATCTCTTCTATAAGTGCCGGAAGATCCTGGTAATGATAATAGAATGAATTACGATTGATTCCGCATTGCTCCACTATATCCTTAATTGTTATCTGGTGTAACGGCCTGTCACTTAAAAGCTCAAGGAAGGCCTCTTTAATTGCTTTCTTTGTCAGGTTTGTCATGTTTCTTTTTTTCTTCTTCCTTTTTCTTAAGTTCTTCTTCTTTTTTCTTAAGCTCTTCCTCTTTCTTTTTCTGCTTCTTTGCTTCCTTTTCAAGCTTAATTCGTTCTTCCGGTGAAGGGAAGGTATCCAGGATTTTCTCCAAAAGGTGCTTTCTTATGTATATGCTGTATGATAATCCGCATATAAGAGTAAAGGTGTTAAGAAATTCTCTGTCTTCATTCGGCGCATTCGGAAATGCCTCTAAGCTTAATTTATATAAGCGCTCGATATCTTTCTTCATGATATCCATTCCGTTAGGTTCGTGAGAAAAGACCTCTTTATAGATGGTCTCCATATCGATTCCTTCGGGATTAAAGTAGCGGGCATATACCGGGTCCATAATCTTCTTAATGTCGTTAATGGACAGGATATTCTTAAGATAATATATAAATGTTAAACTTATGAGATGAGCTTTTGAATATTGTTTTTTCTCCGGTGAAGGGAGAAGACCGTTCTTCGCATAGTTATTGATCATGGTCTTGGTCAGAATCTTATCCTCTTCCGAACGCTTGCCGGATGCAAGATTCTTATCCATGAAAGTTGTAAGCTGGTCCATATATAGATCGATATTTGGAAACTCCGATGCATTAATAAAATCATTCTCGTTAAGAATAGTAAGTAATTGTTCAAGTGTTACGGGCGTAAAGTCCTTACTGTCTGCCATTTCGCACCTCCCTGAAAAGTTCATAACACATTATACGGTATTTAAAACTACATGACAAGCGCTTTTATCGATTGAGAAATAATCGAACATATGTTATACTTTTTGGTATAAAAGCGATAGGTGGTAGGTAACATGATAACTACAGAGAAGCTTAATCCCGAGCAGCAAAAGGGCGTATATACGGTTAACGGACCTGTTTTAATCTTAGCCGGCGCGGGATCGGGCAAGACAAGAGTATTGACTAACAGGACAGCATACCTTATCGAAGAAAAGGGTGTTGAGCCATATAATATATTGGCGATAACTTTTACCAACAAGGCAGCAGCCGAGATGAGAAGAAGAATCAATGAACTGGTGGGACATGGAGCGGAAGCGATATGGATATCCACCTTTCATTCGTGTTGCGTGCGCATTCTTCGAAGATTTGCGGACAGAATCGGATATGATACGGGATTTTCAATATATGATACGGATGATTCCAATTCTCTTATGAAGGATGTTCTTAAGCGTCTTAATATAGATAATAAGATGATTAAGGAGAAGACGGCTCTTTCCGTCATATCTTCAGCTAAGAACGAGCTTATAGATCCGATGCAGTTTAGAACGGATGCGGGCGGGGACTTTAAGTATCTTAAGCTTGCAACCATCTACGAAGAGTATCAGAACAGCTTAAGAAAGAATAACGCGATGGATTTTGACGACCTTATTATGAATACGGTCAAGCTTCTTCGTATGGACAATGATGTGCGTGAGGCTTATCAGGAGCGTTTTCAATACATAATGGTTGATGAGTATCAGGATACCAATACCGCTCAGTTTGAGCTTATTTCGCTCCTTGCGGGGAAGTATAAGAACTTATGTGTAGTTGGTGATGACGACCAGTCTATATATAAGTTTCGTGGTGCCAATATAAGGAATATCCTTGATTTCGAGAAGGTGTATCCTAATGCGACGGTTATTAAACTAGAGCAGAATTATCGCTCGACTCAGAATATCCTTACTGCGGCTAACGGTGTTATTGCGAATAATACGGGACGTAAGAGTAAAGCTTTGTGGACTGAAGGTGCCGAGGGTGATAAGGTTAGATTTGAGCAGTTTGACAGCGGTACGGATGAAGCGATTGCAATAGTTAATGATATTGCAAGACGTGTTAATGCGGGAGAATGCGAGTATAAGGATTGCGCAGTTTTATACCGTACCAATGCTCAATCAAGACTTTTGGAGGAGAGATTTGTTGCGCGCGGTATTCCTTATAAGCTTATCGGCGGGGTGAACTTTTATTCAAGAAAAGAGATTAAGGATGTTCTGGCATACCTTAAGACTATAGATAACGCAAAGGATGACATTGCGGTTACGAGAATCCTTAATGTTCCTAAGCGCGGTATCGGACAGACTTCGGAGAATAAGGTGGCGGATTATGCATATGCCAACGGGGTTAGCTTTTACGACGCGCTTAAGAAGGCGGATGTAATTCCGGGGTTATCGGCTGCGGCGAAGAAGATTAAGCCTTTCGTTGAGCTGATCGAAGAACTCAGAGAACTTCTTAAGACGGGCAATATTGAGCTTACCGTTGAAAAGCTCCTGGAGAAGACGGGCTACGTGGATGAGCTTATAATTGAGAACACCGACGAATCCAAGGCAAGAATCGAGAATATCGATGAATTAATATCCAAGGTTGTAGACTACGAGAAGAATACCGAGAATCCGACTTTATCGGGATTCCTGGAGGAAGTTGCGCTTGTTGCGGATATAGATTCTCTTGATGAAGATGCGGATTACGCGGTTCTAATGACTCTACACGGTGCTAAGGGCCTTGAGTTTACCAATGTATATATGGCGGGTATGGAGGACGGACTGTTTCCTTCTTATATGTCTCTCTCAAGCGGCAATTACGATGATGTTGAAGAAGAGCGCAGACTCTGCTATGTCGGAATTACAAGAGCCAAGAAGCATCTTATGATGACAGCTGCACGCGCAAGGATGATACGCGGAGAGACACAGTATAATCCGGTGTCACGCTTCATTAAGGAGCTTCCGAAGGAAGTCATGGACGGATATTATAAGCCTAATAAGACCGACGATATGCCTGTTAACGATACTTTTAAGAAAGCCAAGGCGTCCTGGAAGAATAATTCTTTTGCGGAAAACGTTAATACATACAAGTCGATGGCTGATATCAAGACGGGCAAGGATATGTCAAGTACTTCTGCAGGCCTTGATTATTCGGAAGGAGACAGGGTAAGCCATATTAAGTTCGGTGAAGGAACGGTGCTTATGATTAAAGACGGCGGCAGAGATTACGAAGTAACCGTTGATTTCGATGAAGCGGGAGTTCGCAAGATGTTCGCTTCGTTTGCAAAGCTTAAGAAATGTTAATTGCCAATTTTTAGTGAATTATTGTAAGAATTGTTGGCAAATAGCGGTGGTTGTGCTATCATAACAAGTAGCGGAATTATTGTCCAGTTTTATATAAAGGAGCGAGGATTATGAATACTAAGAAACTTGAAGAATTATTTAACAACTCTGCGCTTGGAGAATTATTACACAAGGAAGAAGTTAAGAAGGAAAAGAAGCACACAGTGCTTATAGTTCTTGCGGTTATCGGTGCTTTGGCAGCAATTGGTTGTGCAGCTTATGCAGCATATCGTTTCTTTGCTCCGGATTATCTTGATGATTTTGAGGATGAGTTCGAAGATGAATTTGATGATGATTTCTTCGATGACGAAGACGAGAACGAAGAAGAGGAATAATCATCGGTTGAATATGTGATTATGCGGGGTTCGCTGATGCGGGCCCCTTTTTATTATTGTTTGTAAGGACGGATATATGAAAAAAGGCGAGTTAGTTGAGGGAATAGTTAAGAAAATAAGCTTTCCGAATAAGTGTGAGGTTATAACTGCTGAAGGAGAAAGCGTATATGTCAAGAACGGACTTATCGGACAGGAAGTCAGTGTCCGTGTATTGAAAAAGCGCCACGGAGTGTGTGAAGGCGATATCATCAAGGTCATTAAGCCTGCGGATAATGAGCTTTTGCCACCGGCATGCCCGCATTTTAATGAATGCGGCGGATGTACATATCAGAATCTTTCGTATGAGGATCAGATTGCGTTAAAGGAAGGACAGCTTCGTGAGATTTTTGAAGAAGTACTTCCGGAGAGAGCTTTTACGGAAGTATGGGAAGGAGTAAAAAGAAGCCCTAAGCAGTTTGAATATAGGAATAAGATGGAGTTTTCATTCGGCGACCTCTATAAAGACGGACCGCTGTCACTTGGTATGCATAAAAGGGGGAGCTTCTACGATGTTGTGCCGGTGTTAAGCTGTAAGATTGTTGATGAGGATTACAGGAAGATATTAAATGAGACACTTATGTTTTTTAGGGGTGTAAATGCGACATACTTCCATAAGATAAGACATGAGGGATATTTAAGACATTTGCTTGTTCGTAAGGCGGTTGCTACGGGAGAAATTCTGATAGATCTAGTTACTACGGCTTCGATGAATTTTGAATCGGGGTATGCTGATGAAGGTGCGATGTTAAATGCGTATAAGGATTGTCTGTTAAGTCTTACGCTTGACGGCAGGATTGTATCGGTTCTTCATACGAAGAATGATTCCGTTGCGGATACTATAAGTGATGAGGGTACGGACATATTATACGGACAGGATTATTTCCATGAGGAATTGCTCGGCCTTAAATTCAAGATATCACCATTCTCATTCTTCCAGACTAATTCTCTCGGTGCAGAGCTTTTATATGATACTGCCCGTGAATTTATCGGAGACGCAATTAAGGAAGGCGCTACGGTATATGATCTATATTCGGGAACAGGAACCATTGCGCAGGTATTGTCCCCCGCAGCAGGCCATGTTATAGGTGTTGAGATAGTAGAAGAAGCGGTAGAAGCCGCGAAAGTTAATGCTATGTTAAATGGGCTTGCCAATTGCGATTTTATCGCAGGTGATGTATTAAAAGCGCTTGATGATGTAACTGAAAAGCCTGATTTTATAGTGCTTGATCCGCCGCGTGACGGCATACATCCAAAGGCGTTGGAGAAGATAATCGATTATAGCGTAGACAGAATGATCTACATAAGCTGTAAGCCTACGAGTCTTGCCCGTGATTTGAAAGTCCTGCAGGCAAGAGGATATCGTGTCGAGCGAATGTGCGCCGTTGATATGTTCCCGGGAACGGTGCATGTGGAAAGTATTGCGCTTTTACAGCGAATGAGCAACACCCGGTCGAAAGTAATTACTCCTGATGTTGAGTTATAGTAAAGATTTATGCTGCCATTTGAGATTTTTTTGTTGACATAAAAAAATAACATGATTATACTCATAAGTAAAAATTTAAAGAGAGCAGAAAAAATATGAACTACACATTCCTCAATAATTCTAATTCATTAGATACTAATCCCGTGAACTCTAATCAGGGGATTTTTGGTGATATGAATGATGGGGAACGACAATATATGTGATAGTAGTAATAGTACATATAAGGTAGAGTGAAGCCTCATCAGACAGTATTAGTTTGATGAGGCTTTCTTTATATAAAAAATACACGGAGGATTTGCCATGGAACTAGTAAGGGTACAGGATTCTGATTACCGAAAAACATATGAGCTCTATATGTCCTTTCCTGAAAATGAAAACGGCTATATGAATAATGTATATGGTTATAGCTATGAACAGTTTCTTGAGTGGATAGAAAAAAAGAGAAACTGGTCATTGGGGAAAGAACTGCCTGATGGATTTGTTCCGGATACTACTTATGTGCTCGTTGTTGAAGATGCTTATGTAGGGGTTTTTAACTTAAGACATTGCTTGAATGATTTCTTAAGAGAAGGACCTGGTCATATTGGTTATTGTATTTCCAAAAAATATCGTGGAAAAGGATATGCAACGAAAGGACTTGAACTTACTTTAATAAAGGCTAGACAGATGCACATTCATGAAGTGTATATGTCTGTAAACAAGGATAATCCGGCAAGTCTTCGTGTGCAGATGAAAAATGGAGCATACATCCATCATGAAAACGAGAAAGAGTATTTCACAAGGATAAACTAAATTGAGGAAGGGGTCTTCAAGGGAAGAAATCATCAACATTTTTTACTCTCAATATGAAGAGGATGGTCGCCTTGAAAAAACTGTGCATAGATATGTATTATCTATACAAAAAACGCCACGGTATGATAAAATATTGGAGTATTAACGCTCTAAAAAAAGAGCAGAGAGGTGGGGTTTTTAAAATGGAGAAAAAAGGAAGGAAATTGGTGCCTGGGGGGCGCATCACTAAGGGGGAAGCCTGGCGATACAGCTTTGGTGTATTTGGACAGAATCTATCATGCGCGTTGATGATGAATTGGTTTTTTGTCTTTTGTACCGATGTGTTATACATCGAAGGAGCAGTTATTGGAACTGTTCTTGGAATTGCAAGAGTATGGGATGCTGTAAATGATCCGCTTATGGGCACGATTATTGACAGGCATGTATTCAAAAATGGTGAGAAATTTAGACCGTTGTTGCGTATCACGCCTATTGTCACAGGTATCATAGTAATATTGCTATTTACAGATTGGGGATTCCAGGGTGAGATGCCACAGGCTATCTACATTCTGATTTTCTATCTGGCATATGATATGATTTTCACAATTCAGGATGTATCAATGTGGAGTATGACATCTGTTATGACAGATGTACCACATGAACGTGATAAAATATCTCAGTTCGGACGAATTATGGCTGCCATTGGATTTGG
>JAEEGL011155173.1_pt1 | contig 12082 bp, 6 predicted proteins | sample 9134231 | NCBI WGS metagenome assembly JAEEGL01 (sample SAMN16246548, study PRJNA631951) | gut metagenome | biome: gut microbiome; feature: rumen; material: fiber-attached | host: Bos | place: Iran: Karaj | collected 2018-10
CCTTGAGGTTGGCGGTGTCCCTTGGAGGTGACAGCGACACACAAGCCTGCATTGCAGGTGGTATCGCAGAGGCTTTCTATGGCATACCTGATGACATCATCATTGAAGCCACAAGCTTCATCCCGCAGTATTTCAAGGATATTATTATCAGAGTGGCAGAGAATTCGGCGTATGGTCGCCGGATGGAACAAAAAAGATTTTCTCCTGAGTGACGGGCGTGCCCCACGACCCCGTGAGGGGCAAAAATTGCGCGCAGCCCCACCGTTCCTAGCCTTCTTTTGCACAAGGTCGCGTCCCAATTGCCAGTTGAACAGCAATTTCTCGGCATTCACACTATTTTGGCGTACAAATCAAAAGAATCTCGCTGCTGCCTTCCACGCTGCCTTTTCCACCACGCCCAGCGCTATACGTCTTCCGTTCGACCTTTACGTTGCGATACGGCTCTATCATTGCCTTCATCGTGTCTATATCCGGATAGCTTCGGTCGTTGTAGCTGACAATCCAAGTTGGAATGCTTTGCGACAGCTCAAACATCCTGCGTAAATTCCCCACAGCTTCGCAGTTCTTGTCAAATCCGCTGTGACGCTTCGGTTCATAGCGTTTGGTCCCATTCACAAACTGCTTGTCCTTCCAGTATTCCACGAAAGTTTCAAGCAAGTGATAGAACGACTGATAATCAGCATGGCTGTTGCAATAAGGAGGGTCGAAGTAAACAAGATCAACGCCGTCAAGTTTCGGAAGCAAGTCGAGGACATTCTCGTTGTAGCTTTCATTATGCTTCTGGTTGTCGAATACGGCGGCATTATATTGTGGCAGAAGTTCCAGGAACAATTCCTTCAGTGGACGAATGAGGCTGCGATTTCGCTTGACGCGTGCGGGGTCAGCCGCATAGTTGAGTGCTTGTGTGTGGGCGAAATGTCCCATCGTAACCTTGCGGGTCATACTCCTGCACATCACGGCAAGAGCCAGCGACTGCTTGTACGGGTGGTCGAGTTTCGGCACATTGCTTCTGAAGCTATCGGCAAATGCCGCCTCTTCGCGGGTGAAAAACAGATCGGTGAAAAGGGACTCCATCAAATCATACTCTTCGGGGTTGCTGTTCCCGGAAAACAAGACATCGGTATCAGCAGAAGTAAGGGTTATGCCGGGATTCTCAACAAGAGCCTTGCCGATATGGCAATTAAAACTCATGAAGTCGTTGGTCAATGTCCTTTTGCCTAACTGTTTCATCAAGTAGGCAACCGACTGCGAGCCTCCGAAAGCATCCAAAACGGTGTCGGCGCTTTCGGGTATAAACTTTGCGATCCATCCCCTGTGGATGAACTTCGCGCCCAAATACTGCGGCTCGGGGAACTTATACCCCAAATAATCGTTGTTGTCAAAGAGATTATGCATCATTATTGCCTACATTCTTTTAGATTGCAAAGGTACTAAAAAAACGAATACCGTTTTCGATAGAAGTTGCTGAGACTTTCCCCCTCTCAATCTTTGCTTTTCCACACGCCCCCGTCATCCTCCCCTTCCCTAGTCAACTTACCGCTCGCCCGCAACACACTGATGTCTCTTGCTATGGTCATTCGTGACACGTATGGTCATCCTTGTCCATGCGCAACTCGTCGCAGACGAATTCCGGATGGCAGGGGATGCGGATACTTTTCGTTCTTTTCTGCCAGTTTTTTGTCTTTGGCTCAGTCCTCGGATGAAAATGTCTCATTTTATTCGTTACAATATACTGACAATTTAACATTAGCTATATCTAAAAGATACGATCGCACTACACCTAATAGATTTAAGATGTCTGAAGAGGGATTAGACTTGCTCAAAGCGGGTTGAACGATACTAACACTAAACTTCATTTCTTTTTTCCACAAAGCTTCCGTTGACATTTGTTCAAGCATTTCTTCGGTTCCTTTCATTATTCTTGAACAATCTCGATTCTGATACTTTTTTGTTATTCGTTTAAATAAGTGATTATACAATTCTGACACATCTTTGTCTCTCCATTTCAAACATTTTGTTGCTTGCCCACATACTTCATAAAAATTCGTAATCAGATTAGATACTTTCCCACCATTTGCGAACTTTAAATGGAATAGATGTATATTAATAGCTTTGTCTTCTATACTAAATCCTAATAAGTCTGCAATTTCACCACTACCATCATCATCGTAGAGCAAATCGTATTTTTCAATAATCTGTCGGGCAAAATGATTTTGAATCGAATCTGCTTCGTAAGGAATAACATGTTGAGATTCTTTACTAATATCAACGCCTGTCCAATCAAGCGGAATCAACTCTTCAACTGGAAATGGATCTATCGTTTTGTTTGGAACCACATAATTATTCGCATAAAGAATGGTTCCATCTACAAAATAAATAACAGGAGCATTATTGTTTGTGTTGAAATAATCAGTGATCTCTTCAAAATATCGCTCTCCTTCCTTAAACTTTAAGTTGTCACCATTTTGCTTGTTTACACGATAATGGAATTTGCCATTGTCATCTTGGCTGTATGTAATACGATACTCACCCCTTAACTCGTTATTAGTAATTGCAAAATCAATACACGAAGTTATTTCATTGTTTAATAACACTAACTCTACCTCACTAAGAAGAAATATTTTTTCTCCTTTAATTATCTCATATCGTTTTTCTGGATAGCGATATACATCTGCGTCCCAATCTATGGCAAAAGGCAAAACTTTGGGGAGTTTTCCAATTAGTTTAGTTTTAAGGGTATTAGCCATGACCTCATCTTCATCAATTGATTCATCTGTAATCAATCCCCCAATCATATCACACCATCTGCAAAATTCACGAATATTACCGCGCATATAACTCCAAACCTTACCTTTGATTGTACACCCAATACTGGTTTTGTTACCATTTCTATATCCTATTCCATAAATATTGTTTTTTGTCAATTCCCTCCTTTCAATTAAATGGACACCCTCATCAACATCTTTCCCGTAAAATGATTTGAAAGAAACATCTCCCGTTTTTCGGCCACCAAAAGTCTGTATGGCAAAACGGGAAACTCCATGAAAAACACGGAATAATCTTGAACCAGTAATTCTTTCAGCTTGACCGTCAAATAATGCTTCTGCCAGTTTGTCTTGGTCAACACTTCCTAACGAAGTGTTGATATACAAATGATTGTAAGAAGGAGTTACACGCCAATGGATTAAAACCACTCCCCATGTTACATTTTGAACGCCATCAAACCTGCCAAACTCCACATCTTCTACACGTCCTAATACAATAACTATTGTATCACCAGTAGTGTTAATATCTGAAAAACGATAGTTATAGTCCTCAATTTTTAATACCCGTTTCCAGTTCTCAGGAATCCATTTGGTGGTTTTTACATCATAAATTAGAGTGCTTAAAGCTGGTTGAATAGATTGAAAAGGAATTATGGAATCATTGAGGTTTTTAAAATCTTCAATGAACCTTTGTAAATCAATTTGTTCTTCCGTTGCGGAATCGCTAATCTGTGGTAATAACAGATTCCAGTCAGCGTCTTTTGCATATAAATCTCTTAAATCCTGTTCGGTTGGCTTATCTGCAAGGTTTAACACAACACTGGCTTTGCCAAGACTTGTGTCTCTTGACGTTCTCGTAAATCTACCAATAAATTGAAGTGTGACGGGCAAACTTTGACGAGCGTCATGTATTGCGGCAACTTTCATTTCTGGTAAATCGAAACCCTCGCCAAGCATATTGACACAGACAATAATCCGATGCATTTTTTGCTTTATTTCCTCAATAATTGCTTTTTTTTCGGATATTCCTGTATATACTATAGTTGGCGATAAATCTCGATATTCCTTATAGCATTCAAACACTTCTAATGCACGTTTTTTTGTTGCACATCGAGCCATCAGAATATGGTCATAACCTTTACCTAAATCTTCTTTTAGTCTTTCTACTGCTTTTATCGCAATCTGCTTGTCTGATTCATCACGGTTATATTCTCTAATTGGCAGCAAGTCTATGGGTTTATAGTATCCCATATCTTGTGCTTCTTTTAGTGAAAATGAATATATGTATTTTCCTTGAAGCTTTTTCCCATCATTACGGAAAGGAGTTGCTGTAAACAATGTCACTTTTGCCTCATCAAATGATTTTATCAACAGATTCCACGTTGATGCTTCGGAATGATGCGCTTCATCAACAAATACATGGCTCACCATTGATGATAATAGCCCTATTACATCTGGACTGCAATTTGACAATAAAGACATCGTAGTCACAATTACATTAGATTCACCTATTAGGCTTCTCCAATCATTAACACTTGACATTCCTTCTTTAAGAACAGCAACTCGAGGATTATGGCATTTTTCATCGATAATGCCAAACTTCTTCAACACGCCTAACGTGAGAAATTTGTTTGCCAACTGTCCTCTCAACGCATCTGATGGAACCGCCACAAGAACCTTTTCACACTGATTGGCAACCAAAATGCTTAGCATTGTTTCTGTCTTTCCTGTACCAGTGGGCATTACAATAATGCTTCGATTTCTTGGTGACTGAGCCTCAGCCATAAAAGAATGCAATGCTCCTAATTGCGGTGTTCGCAATCCCTCTCCGCCTAGTTCTCCTGTCTCTCTTTTGTAATGAAATCGGTTTTTCCAAGATTCTACAATTTGGTTCGATGTAGGACTGCTCATTTCGGGGTGCTTTAACCAAGCAACACAAACAATGTCCTCACGCATGAAAGAATTCCTTTGAGGTTTCTTTTTTGTGAGCAATCCATACGTGCAATCAGAGGGTACACTATCGTGAAAATCCTTTGACAAAAAATACTTTTCACCATTATATAACACGACAAATGGATTAACAGAAAGTATTTCTGATGCACTTACATCAATGCTATGGTCTGAAATGAGACAAAGCCTTTCAACAATATTTGACTTTATGGTTAACACATTGTGTATTATATTTTTAGGTAGTTGAATCATAGGGTACTAGGTGATGATTATAAAAACGTGGTTAATCAGTATTTACTCCATCGGATTTATCATCGACTCAATGAATTTGATTTGATTATCCGAGAGTTCATATTTATTATACAGTTGCGCGTCAATTTCGGGAATGGATTTAGACCAGTCTATGTCGGACGTATTTGTAAAATCTTGCATTGGAACGAAACTATATACTCTGTTTGTAGCGTGTTGGGTGATTTTTCTTGCGGAAACTAGTATTCTTAAAAACTTCGAATTGAGGTATTTTAGGAAGCTACGAGCTTCCGTTTCTGTATCAAATGCAATGTACAGATAGGATTGAGAACACACTGACGGAGCAGGAGCATAAAGTGGAACCCCAAGAACTTGTTTGTCGTTTCCAGAGCCACCAACTTCTGGAACAAACACTTTGGGCTTATCTATATCGTTTGTGTTCTTTGTGATATCGCTCCTTGACATGAATGCGGTTTTTCGCACCAACTTTTCAATATAATAGAGCTCTATATCTTCTTCTTCATTTCTTTGCTTAGACAATCCAAAACTTTGTTTTTTGTTATTGGTTGGTTTCGTTGGAATTCCAAATGGTGTATCTGATGAAATAATACTATCAACCATTTTCGCATCTTCTTCCGTCTTTTTGATAATGTCCTCCACAATGTTCGCAATGCGAGGATCACGGATAAGTATTTCGAATTTACCTAAATCTACTTCGGCTGAAAGTGTTTCCTTTTCAAGTATTAGTTTGTAGTCGCAAGTCCCATTATACATATAATCGGCTAAGAAATAGCAACTACCACCCTTGATTTCGACAGACGGAAAAAACTTCTTACTATCTGTACATGCAACCATTTCACGAATATTGCCTGACTTCAACATGTCTTTCCTGAAATCACCTAACAAGTTGTCTCTACCAGCAGCAAACCAACGTGAAGGGATTATAAAACAACCGAATTGTGGATTAAACTTTTTCGCTACACTATAGAAATATTGGTATATAGGGGAATCATTTGTGCCACCGCTACCACCCATTTCTTGATAAGGTGGATTGCCAATAATAACATCGAATTTCATATTTTTCAGTATTTGGGTGTATGTTTCTTTGTTGTCGCTAATGAGGTCGTATGTGTTGAATGTTTTGATTATGTTTTCAGTCGGGATTTCAAGCAGTTTGAAAACCTTGTAAGTGAATTCGTAAGTAAGTTTGGAAGTGGGCAATGTGAAAATGTTGTCTTTGATAGACGGTCCAAATCGTTTGTATAGAGCACAAGCAAATTCACCCTGTTTGGATGCAATATCCAGAAAACGCGAATGCTCGTTAAGACGTTCTTTTGGCAACAAGGCAACCATATTATCAGCCACTTGTGAAGGCGTTACGATTTCAGAGATAGATAATCGGCCAAACTTCTGAAGCGCACTTTCTACACGTTTCAGTGGCTCAATTGTTGTGTCGCTCAGCAGATCGTTGATGTTGTTGATTTTGTAATCCAAATCGCTCAACACGAAGGGATTGATGTGTCTTTGTAGGTATGTAAGTTGGTCGAATTTCAATCCAACATTACGCATGATGCGCTTATTGATGTCGCTTCGCCTTATGGATTCGATGATTTCTTTCAGCGATTTTACGCTGTCTTCGGTGAGCAGAGCATAGAAAAGGATTTGAGCAAAGAAGGTGGCTAAGCGTTTATCACGCTTGTCATCATCCCCTTCGCTATGATTATCAACATTACCACCACCTTCATCATGGTTGTTATTATCATCACTGCCACTACCATTATCATCCTCATCGTAATCATCACCTTCTCCCTCGTTGGGCTTAATATTCAAACCCTTTGTATTATTGATGGGGTCAAGGTCTTTGATGATTTCCAATAAATTGGGGCCTTCAAGCAACTCAAAATCAATGGGAACAGCAGTTGCTTCGTCCATCACAGTGCGATTGGCAGAATAATCACGCACGGCATCCATGATGTTGGTGGGAGTTACCTGAGCGATTTTGCCTTTGTTGATGACAATGATTGGTGATATTTCAAGCTCGCGCCTGAGACGTGTTTCCAATTCATCGTTGCCACGTTCGTTGGTGTTGACATTGTAAATCTTTGACTTTTGCTCTTGCATGAGGAACATGCGGCTGGGGTCAAAATCAACAAGCAATGTCTGTGGCTTCATATTGTATTTGATTGTGTCGCCTTTTTCATCCTTATATGTGGTGACATACTGGTTCTGAAGGCGGAAAATGGCTTGATCATACTCCTGTGGAGACGACACATCTTTCAAGAAAATCATTGTGTCCCATTCGCGCACTGTGCTACCCGTAAGCATTCGGTTGACAGTAAGTGTGATGGATTTTTTGCCTTCGCTTTCCAATTGCTTGATGTGATACTTGATTTCTTCGGTGGTGTCTAAATTGCTTTCATGTCCAGCAATGTTGACCAAAGTGTAGTCGTTCAAGTTTTTGAACTCATCTTTGTGGTCGCGAATCAGTTTCTCCATGGCATCGCATGAAGCACAGAAAGGCAATACCATGACGATATGGCGGCACATCTTGCCTTCTTTGAGTTTGTCGTAATCGAGGAAGCCAAGGAGATTCTCATCTTCAGAGCTACCATCAATGACCCGAAGAAGGTCAAGAACTTCATTTTCATGCAAGAATAAGCGGTGCTTCTCCTCGGGTCTGTTGCCTTTGGAAATGGATTTTGGTCTGAACAACTCATTGAGTTGTGCACTTTTGCCGTCTTTTTTGAGTTGTTCGATTAGTTCCCGTGCCGATTCACTTGGGTTGAAAGCGAAACGAATCATCTGCGGGAAACCATAATAAGGGTTGTTCCATTCATTATCTTCTGGATGATCTCTGTCCCATTTCTCTTTGTCGTCAATTATGTCGGTAAACTGATAGAACGCTACTATGTCTTCTTTCTTGAACTCGCTACCCATAAGGATTCTATATGGAGTACCAGAGAGGTGCAATGTGGTATCAACCCTCAGTTCCTTGATGTTATCCAAGCCCTTCTCTAAATCCTCAAAAGTGTTTTCGTCAGAATGGCTCCGTTCTCTTCTGATTTGAGCTTCAGTAAGGTTATTGACATTGCGCAGTACCCTGCCATATTCTTCCGCTCTTGCACCAAAATGGGTTTCATCCACAATAAGCAAATCTATGTTCTGACGGAACAAGTCTTTGTGCTTCTCTTTGATGTCGTCACCCATCAAGTCTTGCAAGGTTAAAAAAACAACCACTCGTTTGCCTTCTGCAAGTTTTTTGGAAACAGCATTCTCTTCCAAAAGATTGTTGCTACACAGATAAACATAATCGGCAAAACGGACATGACTTTCAACCGTGTGTTGCCATTCCAATTTCACATCCGCTTTTGCAGAAACCACAAGTACAACTTTTGCCTGCATTTCGGCGGCACAGCACATCGAAGTGAAAGACTTGCCAAAACGCATGACAGCATACATCAAAAGGTTTTTATGTCCTTCTTGACGAGCCTCTATGAAGCGTTGAATAGTTTCCGCCTGATTGGGTCGTGGCTCGTATTTTTCTGTCGGAGTAAAATGAGTTTCCTCTGGCAATCGTTCTTCTGAATAGAACTGGTATTGTCTGGAGCCGTCGGTTTGGGCGGCGTATTGTTCAATGTCTTTTATTGCCTCGTCAATGTCTTTCGGGGTAGCTTTTTCAAAAAACTCCCGCGAATAATAAGGAAGATTATCAATGTCAGTGGGTTGTAGGCGGTGATAGCGCTTAATGGTTTCCAAGTAATAATGGATGGCAAAATCGCGGAAATACTTGCCGTTTTCTGTTTTTGCCAACCATTCCCAATCGCTTTCATGCTCAAGATTTGGGAAATAATCTCTCCATTCGTCCAAACGGACATTGACAGGTCGATAAGTGTCGCCCACTTTGAGATAATTGGGGACAGTATTGGTCGTGAAAGCATAGATGTGAGGCTCTATGCGTCCAACAATCAGATTGTCAAGTATGTCGGTATTGAATGCTGTCATGACTTTTTAACAAGTGTGTGAAATTCAACAATCTCTATAGGCTCTTCATTCATGCTCCATTGTGTTTTGTCCCAATCAGCCACAAGAGCCTTAATGCCATTATGAGCATGGACATCATTTTTTTTGCAACCGGGGCACTGAATGATTATCTCTTTAGCGTTTATTTTTTCAAAAAGATCTGTTTGATATTCTGCTTTGACACGTTTTTTATAACACGTTTTGGGAAGCACCATCTTTAGGCCATCCATTTGAAAGACGTTCCATGAGATGATTTTTGCAGCATGGTAGAGAACGGAATGGAACGGAACAATAGTTTTAATTCTGTGTTGGATGGCAAATTCCTTATAATAATCCATGAAGGTGTAGAGTATGGCTTCTCGCGCAAGTAAGAGACTATCGCCTTGCCACTCATAACCGTATGTGGATTTGATGGCATTGAAGGCCCACACATACCAATCCCTCATTGTTTTCACATTTTCACCGACAACACGCAGTTTGCGGTCGAGCCTTCCAATACGCATCTTGAGTTCCTTAATAGGAATGCCTGTGGTGGTGTCGTATCGACTTACAAGATACGGGGCTTCACCACAAGTGATTTCAAGGCAATTGCTACAAACATATTCTTGCCAAGTTTTTGTTTCAGGGAATGCAATTTTTCCTTCTGTCGGTGTCCATTTGTGTGTATGTTCATCGAGGGTGTTGAAGACATTCTCTCTACCAAACCAAGCATCATCCACGAGGTTGTTTTGTGCGTTGCAGATCCATGAAGGTGTAAACACTTCCGCTTTGTCGCGAATGCGAAAACGCTGTTCCTCCTCCGATTTAACCGACCTTGGACGAATGACATTGCCGTTGACTCCAGTAATTTGCTCTACTGTAATCGGTTGATGAAAAGAGTATGACTCACCATACTTCTTCTCATACATGTCCGTAGCCCAGAATATGTTACGGTTGGTCGTATGGTCTTTGAGTAAAGCCTTAAGCACCTCTGGCCAAAGGACAAGAGTGTCGTTTTCTAATATGTCTGTAGTTGTTTCAAACATGAGCCTGTTTATCAAAGTGCAACCCTTAAATTTGCAACCGCAAAAGTAAATAAAAAAAACACACAAAAGCAAGCTGCTAAAAAGAAAAGAAAACATTTGTGTTGGAATAGTCGTATTGTTTCTATATAAGTAGAGAAATAGCAATATAAGTTGGAATGGGTTTATTAACTTTGTTTTCTCTTATCTGAGGATTTAGCTTCAGTTAGCGTGTGCAGCTGTCCTTTGCATTTCTTCTTTACGAAGTTTTCCGTAATCGTTTCACCCTGCTGCAAAAACACACAAATATTCGAACCTGTGACTAGGGATTCCGATCCAACAAGACAATTCCGCCAACGTAGTCCACCCCTCCACCTCCCTCTTCCTTCTCCATTCCCGCCACACCTCCGTCGCCACATCGGATACGCTCCAAGCGCCCTCCGCGAGGACCTTTTCCCTATTTTTGCCGCCATAAATAATCATCAGAGCTATGGCGAATAAAGAAGACAAAAAGTACCTGCTCGGACAGTTCAGGTGCGAGAAATGCGGAAACACCCTCACCGGACCCTGCAATTGCGTGTGCCCCCGTTGCGGGCACAAGATGTTTGAAGACATGATGTGGCGATGCTGCCAACTGCTGGAGTATTCGATGGCCTGTTTGGATGCGGTTTATACCGACCAGGGGCAAACCCTGACCGAGGAACAGGAGTTCCAGCTTCAAGACTCGAAATGCGTGGATTTCCTCCACGATGCGAGAATCATGATCGCCGACGGCTGGAACTTCGTCAACGCCGACTTGAAAGAAATCAATACGGCAACGGAAGCATACCGAAACAGCGGGCTTAAAGTCAAGAATGTTTTGTGGACGCTCTTCGCGGTCGCGGGGATAATCCTGGGCGTTATCTTGTTGAAGAACGACACGATGGTGTTGGAAGCCGTTTTGCTTTTGATTCTGTCTTTGCTCGGTGCTTGGTCGAACGGCAAGAGCATTCTGGAAGATATGCGGGGACAAACGTCAAAGGACGAACTCTTAGGCATCTTGTATCAGAACAAAGAGTTCCAACGGAAATTAGGCGCCCTTGATGACGTCTCTTTTTTGATAGTGAAAATAGGCGCATTAGCCGACGATGCGGAAGCCGTCGCCGAAAACCTCAATCCGGACGCGAAAAAACTGTTCCATCTGGTCCTCCGTGATTCCAAACCCTATACCAAGCGGATTTTGGAGGGCCTTCGCGACGGGAACCAGACCGTTGACGAGGTGGTGGACCGCGTGTGCTCCGTAAAACGATTGTAACCGAAGCCCTCCCTGTCGTGAATCGGACTTCCACAACGGGGCGGGCGTCTCTGATATTCATCCCGAAGTCCGTTCATCTTAAAAATCACCATTATGAGTTACGAAGTGACGTTCAAGGTAGGTAATTCCTACAGCACCCGAATCCTGACCCTGTACGGGGGATCCGAAAGCGAGGCCATCGACAAGCTGTATTCGCAGGGGACCGTCCCCCGCGGCCAGCAGATCATCATCCTCTCCATCAGGCCCGCATAGTCCGCTGCTGATACGAACAAAACAGCTTACGTGGACAGACAAAACAATGTAGAGACGCGCGATGGCACGTCTCTACATTGTTTTTAAAGAACGGTAAGCCGAGCCGCCTCCGCACCCCGGTTCTTATGCCGCGTTGCCAACGCAACTCGTACCCGAAACAGTCGCGAAAGACTCACCCGTCAACCCGGATCAGTCGCAAGAAACATGTCCGTAACGGTTGAAAAAAAAGCTCTAACTCTATGGTAACTCTATGGTAATTCTATAGCAACTCTATGCAAACTCTATTCGAATTATATCGTCAGGGAATCCATGGTTGTGGCTGAGCCTCATTCGCAAACAAAAAAACGCGCCATGTTAGCGCGCTTTCTCAATGATTTTCAGTTAATTAATGAACATTCGCTAGTCGGGGATGCTTAGTATTCGTCCTCGTTGAAGAAGAAGTCCTCCTTGGAGGGGTAGTCGGGCCAGATGTCCTCGATAGAGTCGTAGGTCTCTCCTTCATCGTCGATCTCCTGGAGGTTCTCGATGACCTCCATCGGAGCGCCGGATCG
>JAEEGL014101501.1_pt1 | contig 12082 bp, 10 predicted proteins | sample 9134231 | NCBI WGS metagenome assembly JAEEGL01 (sample SAMN16246548, study PRJNA631951) | gut metagenome | biome: gut microbiome; feature: rumen; material: fiber-attached | host: Bos | place: Iran: Karaj | collected 2018-10
AGTGAATATATTGGCAATACCACCCCAGCAAACTCTGTTTTACTGTCGCACACCATTAACAAAGAAGCCGAAGCACTTATCCTATTTGATCACATAATAAAAAATGAAGATCGCCATATTGGCAATTTGTTAGTGCAGACTTCTTCAAGTATTTTGACGTATTTCATTGATTGCAGCCATTTCCTAACGCGTAATGGTCGGTTAGAAAGAATTGATTTAAACCAGGAGCTCTCTAAACAAGCACTTTTAAATGAACATTTATTAACAAATGCAAGTACCAACAAAGGATCTAATCTGTACAATTTCCTTTGTCAATATATGGGATATGACGAAGAAAGGCTTTTTAATGCTAAAGAGCGAATCAAATATGTGCTAACCTCTGATATTCTAGCCGACATAAAGCTATCCATTCCCCAAGAATGGATAACTTGTCACACTGAAGGAAGAATTTCTGATATTTTTCAAGTTATTGATTACCGTATTAAAAACCTTGATATCATCTGTAATATGATCGCAAAAGAAAGGCAGCTTGAAACATGGAAAAAAAATTAAAGTATTCTGTATTAAGATATACCCCCTCCCTACTTGCTGGCGAATCAATCAATCTTGGAATTCTTTTTTCTGACATATCATCAGGCTTTCATTCTTTTTATTATTCTAGCAATCAATCTAGAATTCGTAGCTTTGATGATGAAATCAACCCTAAAACTTTGAAATTGTTATTAGAGGGAATAAAGGTAGATGTAGAAAAAGAGGGAAAAGAATTTATATTAGATGATTTTATCAAGTTTTACATAAACAATTATAGATTTGATACTCCAAAAGAACTAAACTATAAAAAACTTGATGAAACAATTAGTGATCTAAAAACAGTCTACTTTAGATATGATATACCTCTAAGCAATCGTCCTGACAGAACAACAGACCAAAAAATACTCGCAAATCTTCTTACAACTTCAGGTATTCAAATATATCGAAACAAGATTATTGAGGGAAAATATCAAGAAAGGATACAATATGACATCGCAACTGATGATTACTATGTCAAATTATTCGACTTCGATCAGAAAGACCTAAAGAGATGTATAAATTCCGCTAAAGTATGGGCATATAATAGCGACCAGGAAAAAGACAAGAAAGTCTTCGTTCTGTATAGATGTAATAATGAATCAGCCCAAAAAACAAAAGAATTTCAGATTATCTCTAGTATTTTCAATGATTCAAAAGCTCATTTTCACAGTATCGAAGATGGCGTAAAAATTTTGCAAAGAAATGCCTAATAAACACCTGGTGAACAATTGTATTCACCAGGTGTTATCTTTCTTCTAAATGCGACATTACCCTCTATTAAATTTCCTTAACCCAAAGTCCATGGAGATTGCAGTATTCATATACTGCTATAGCCTTCTCGCCAGCTGGGAGTATGAATTCAGCAACCGGTTTCTCGGAAGGCTTGAGGTACTTGATCTGAGCACCGCTTGTTGTTTCCAGTGCAATGAACTGAATGTAGTGGTTATCCATCATTGGATGCTCCACTTCGCCAATCTGAACCTTAACAGTACTTCCATCTACCGTTACTGCAGGTACATGCTTCTCTACTGCGCCATCGACAGCTCCAGGAACAAGCTCTTTCATGGGCTCTCCGCAGCATACAACTGGTACACCTGAGTCATTGAGCTTAGTGATTATGTTTCCGCAAGTTTCACATCTGTAGAATTTCATGTTTTTGCCCTCCTTGATATTATTGATACATTTTATTTTATCTGATTATCTTCTCAAAATCATCTTTTCCGTGCTTACAGATAGGACAGATGAAATCGTCTGGAAGATCCTCTCCCACGTACTCATAGCCACATATCATGCAGCGCCAGATTGTCTCGCCCTTTGGAGTCTCTCCCACAGGTTGAGGCTTGGGCTTGATGTTATTCTGATAGTACTCGTAGGTACAGGATGGCGTATCTGAGAGTACTGTCATGAAGGTTGGCTCGCAGATGAAAAGAGTGTGGGAGCCAAGATCAACTTCCTTTTCTACCTTCAGGGAGAAATAGGCGTTGGTTCCTGCAATTATGTATGGAATTCCATTTTCTGCCAGCTGGTAGGTAGTGTAATCCTTGGAGAACTTATCCACGTCGCGGCCGGACTGGAAGCCAAAGTGCTTGAACATATCAAAGCCTGCTGAAGTACTGATGACAGAGATGTTGCAGGCGCCTGTCTCTTTTACCATGTCGTGGGTGTAATTGGCCTTGTTGATGGCGATGGAAATGCGGTTTGGCTCTGAAGCAACCTGGACTGCGGTGTTAATGATACAGCCGTTCATCTTGTCGCCGCGCTTTGCTGTGCATACAAAGAGGCCATAGGACAGTTTGTACATAGCTTTTGGGTTCATTTCGCTGGTGTTCATGGGCAGGTTCTCCTTTCAAGGAAAATCGATTTATCGTTACCTATAATTATAACATTTCATAAGATTTTCAGTTAGTATAATCTTTTCCATAACTGCTTCAAGATTCCAAAGTCCTTCGCACAAAATGTGCGAATGTAGCGTTGAAAATTGGAGAAATCATCTCATGAGTGTTATAGTATTAGAATAAACTTGTGATTGTAAACCTACAAATTGATAGTTAAATAATATTTTTTGAAATCTAGTAACCATAAACAAAACTGCTGTTTGTTATTTCTTGATAATGCAAGTCATCCATTCACCACCTGATCTAGGATATCTATCAAAATAAGCACATCTAGATAATAATCAAATATTTCATTAAATGTGGCACTTGGATTTTTACCGTGTGCGAAAGCATGTCGGTTAGATACTAATGAGTTAGAAGACGATATTAATTTAGAATTATTCACTAACCCTTTCACCCTGCATTGAAACTCCGTTTTCCAGTCTCTATCAAATTTCCCCAATAATGTGCACATATTGTCATATTTGGCGCTCATCGATCCTTCTCTCACAGTAGTATCCAAATACAAATCAATTTGCGGGCTAGAAAACTTATTAAAATAATCAGCAACAATTGCTCTATAAACATATTCTGCATTTCCGCATGCTTTAATTAAAGCGTACTTTGTTAAATAATCTTTTTTCTTATCTAGTGGAGATAATTCCCCAATAATATTCCTTATGTCCTCTAATTCTTTTTTACAATCTTGGATAGCTGACATCAATTCATTATTCACTGCATATCCCCATTACTAAATACTTTTGCGCCAAATTAATTCTTGTTGTAATACTGCTAATATCGGTCGTTCTAAAGCTTATAGCTTTTGCAAAATCTGGATTTTCCAAAAGACGAATATGGTTTTCTTGTCTATAGCCAGTAACATCTCGTCCTTCTTTGATTGCCTTGGAATATGCCACAGAAATAGCATCAAAAATAGCGGGATGAAATTTATTTGTAAATTTCCCATTGGTGAAATTTTTAAATGCATTCACCCCTACATTATCATGAACAACATTAACCATGTTTACAAAAGCATTTTTTAAAGCCGCAATACCATTCTCGTCTAAATTCACGTTCCTTCCCATATAATCATTTAATGATTTTTTTAAAGAAATTTGCTTAGCATTTATTTCCGTTACATCTCCTGAATCCATTAAGAAAAACCTAAGTATAAATTCTATGTCTCGCATACGAGAATCTGGTTCTCTGCTTCCGAAAAGTGTTCTCCATTTTATGTTTTCATTTAATTCAAACAATAACGAATTTAATGAACCTTGATATACGCAGTTTCTGATCTCTTGTGGAGTCAAAGTTCTTCCACTAGTATTGATTCTCTCAAAAACCTGATATAAACTTGTATCTCCATTTGCTGGTTGTTTCTGTTCAAAAATAATAGCATGTATAGTAGTACTTCTTATTTTTCTTTGCTCATCTAATGACAATTCAGTAAAAGCTTTATTTCTCCACCTCCGATTTATCTTTTCTGAATTTGATAATTTGAACACCTTCTGATCTGTCGAAAAAATGCCTTTGACATAGTCTCTTACTGTCATTATTCTTTGGTATCCATCCACTATCAATTTCTGGCTTCCAGCCTGAGCAAAAAAAACACTTGGTACAGGAAGTCCCATAAGTATAGATTCTATAAACCTGCTCGCTTCTACTTTATCCCATACGTATTTTCTTTGGAGTTCTGGTTTAATTAATTCGTCATCATCATACATGGAAATGATTTCTCTGAACGATAAATCTGCTCCCCATGAAGCTATATTAAACAGTGAATCATCTGAATAATCATCTTCTAACTCATTTTCTATTACTTCTATCTGATACTCTTCATTGTTCATGTCATTATTCGTGTAATCATTTCATATTCTATGATTACACTCTCCTCTCTTTCCTCATTTTCACTAAATAGCTAATCCTCTATATTTTTCTTTTCATTTCAAATTGCTTCAATACAGCTTTTGGTAACTTTGCCGTTGCGGTAGTCTATTACTATTTTGTTCTCATAAACATGGAGCAACGGGCATTGCAACGGCAGGATACTATGACTGTTCCGTTTAGTTTTTTGGTTGTTGACATGGTGATTGGGTCCTTTCGAGTGATATTGGTACGTTAAGATTGCGATTTATACAATCATCTATTCTACATGGTTCACGTTTTCTTTTATAGCCTCAATTCGAAATATAATCATATACAGCGCCAATAAGGTAACTTTAAATGCATATCTAAGTTGGTTACCTTCTAAGAAATTGCGACCATGTATGCATTCATTCCTTATGTTTAACGAATTCCCATTGTACATAAAATGATATACAAACAACAAATCCGGCACATTCTCAAAACTATTTAATTCTCTGTAAACATCTTCAAGTAATTCTCTTAATACAGAACTCGGATCCTTATATTTCATAAACTCAGAAGTGCTCTCTTTAAATGGCACTATACCGAACATTTTCCCAAGCCTTCTAATTTGGATTTCAAGCACCGGGAATAATTGCGTAAGATGTCCTAACTGAATATGCCCATCGAATGAAATTAGCTTAATACTTAACTTTTCTTCGATTATATCATACATTTTCTTCTCTTCTTTAAACATCGGAATTGTTATCGCTGCATATTCCCTATATAACTCATGAATACCTGAAACATATATTTCAGTGTCAAGTTGATTCAAAAACTTATATCCGTATTTCTCCTTTATCTCCTCTACCTGTTTTTTTAATACATTATCTATCTCATGATTATCGAAATTAATATCATCTCCCTCCAGTGGATATAAAGGACTAAGAACCATTTTCTTAATCATGTAAGCCAATGCATTTTCAGACATTGATTTCATTGCTTCAATCATGTCGTACGTACTAGAAATGAGACATTTTTGTGCAATCAAGATTGGATTATCAATAATCAATTTGTTTATCATTTCCACATCCTTAGATGCTACTGATGCACCATACTTAAACTCATGAAGATTCAGGCATTGTTTCTCATAAACATTGTTTTGCCAATACTCTTGTAAACCAATCATATCCCTTTTAACAATCCTTCTGTCCACATGCTGATTGGTTTGGTTTATGTCTATCAAAAATAACATGGCTTGATGAAACAAAACTGGAACTAGTTGATGACGCGGATTCTTTAATACTTTCAAGAATTTGGGCATAACCATGTCATAATATTCTTGTGTAATATTCTTGGCTATGTCCTTGTTACTTAGATAATCCTTTAAAAGATATACATCGTCAATCGTCTCTATGCTCTTATACTGGTCAGTAATATATTGCTTGACAGCATAGCTTTGCTCTTTAGATATAGGGAATCCGTCTTCCCTCAATCTTAATAATAGAGTTGTGGATTTTATGTTCTGAATGCACATTATAAGGTCCAAAACATCGCCAATCCGCTCCACAGACTTCATGGTTCCATCTACAAACATGGATGCAATTATTGCATAAGAAGATGATGAATAAACATTATATTCATCGCCTCCTTCAATTAATTGTTTAAGCAATTGGCAATGATTATCAACAACCATCTTACTAGGAATTACATCATTTCTGACATAATCAATTGTTTCCAACACAAAATCAGCGGCTGAATTTTGAAAAAATGACTTCAGCTTCAAAATCAAATCACTCGTCCACGTTGTGTAATCAGGGAAAATAGCAGCTCCTTTTTTATATGTTGGTGAAATACTCTTCTTTTGTATTGAAACTGCCAACATATCCAGCAGCGTGTATTCCTGCCATGTAAGATATTCTTGTTTCTGAACCATTTGATAGCTAAATGCATTTCCTGATAGTAGATTCGACTCATACCTTTCGAAAAAACCCTCGCTCACACCGTAAGAAATCTGCCTAAGATTATCTACGATGCATTTTTTGGTTTTATCAAATCCGTCAATTGTTATAGAATCCAAATAGCGAATTATACTGTCTTCTTCTGTCACAAAGGATTGCATATTTATAGCCTGATGAAGATTCTTCTGGCTCAAAAAGCGCATATCCATAATATATTCCGTAGTATTATCGGCATTTTCAATTTTGGTAAGCCAGACAAGCACAAATAAAACTTTCCCCATATTTGTAGCTATACACCCAATAGCGCTATCCAACGAAGCTGCTCCAATACTATAACGAGCTATGTTATATACATCTTTTAATACTGGCTTGCAAATAGTTAACTGTTTGTCACATACATCAAGTATTTTTAGAAAATTCTCCAGCAATCTTCTGATCGGACCACTTTTTTGTTGAAAATCAGCATAAACAAAACAGTCATCCAAGTCATAATCAGCTTCAACACACTCAACAAACCATTGCCACTCCTGGCTCTTGGCTAATATTCCGTCAACATACTTTACTTCAGTCTCATGATCTAAATAGTTTTTCAAACCTCCCACCTCCAAAACATCTCATTCATTTTGCATATAACAATAGCAACATATTACCAACAATATATCAGAGTCCAATTCATATTATCGCTTATCTTAAACTTTTGTATCTTATAAACTTATTCATAACTTATGTTCTCGCAAACACTATTAGTTCTTTCCAAACACATGTTCACATATTCTATTTTGTGATATAATGGTAATTAGTAATTAGTAAAGATTATGATTGATGGAGGAAATTTATAACATTTATATGCGACCATCAGAACTGTTTACACAGATTACAGGGCAAACAGGAATATACAACATTCAATCAATTGACAATATTCCTTCAATCATGAGAAGAGGGCTTCTCTCAAATGAGATGGCTGCTAAAGTCAACCATGTTTCAATAGCTATGCAAGAAGTCCAAAATCGTCGTGAAATTATTTGTGTCCAAATGGCATGCCTTTGCATAAGTATGCTAACATGTACTTTGATCCTAAAAATCCCATGTTATATAAACGTCAAAATGAAAACGACAATCTCTGCATATTAAAATTCGATAAAAGCGTACTTGATCTAGATGGAGTTGTCGTTTCAGATCGAAATGCATCTAGCAAATACGCCACATTTTATCCTCCAGAATACGGTTTACAAGAAATCGATTTTGATATGGTGTACGCTTCAGATTGGACTGATCCAAACCAATACATCTACTGGAATAAAAAATCCACTAAATGTGCTGAAGTTCTTGTCCCTCATATGGTGTCTTTCAAATATGTAGTATGTGCAGCAGTCTGTAACGAGATTGCTAAACTCAAGTTGGAAAAAACAGGTTTTGATAAAACCATATATGAAGATCGTAGATTTTTCTTTTAAGGAGCTCATGACATGTTAGTAAAGATTGGAAATATATTTGAAAGTAAATGCTCCACAATAGTGAATACTGTAAATTGTGTTGGAGTCATGGGTAAAGGTATAGCTTTAGAATTCAAAAAACGTTATCCGAACATGTTCATGGATTATGTGCTTAAATGTGATAGGGGCGAAGTCAAACCAGGTCAACCATATATTTATCATGAAAATGGAACTTCAATTCTCAATTTCCCCACCAAAGATCATTGGCGTTCTCCCTCAAGATTAACTTATGTTACTGATGGCTTAGACTGGTTTGTTCAAAACTATCAAAGCCTCGATATAAGTAGCATTGCCTTCCCTCCTTTAGGCTGTGGAAATGGTGGTCTAACTTGGGATATCGTTGGTCCTCTCATGTACCAAAAGCTATGCCAACTTCCGCTGGACATTGAAATATATGCCCCTTTTGGTACAAACCCTAAGGAATTATCAATAGATTTTCTATCATCTCCAGTATCTAACAGCAATGCTATTGGTAATAATCGTCCCAAAATAAACCCCAAATGGTTCCTCATTCTTCAGGTTGTAAAAGAATTAAATGAACGAAAATATGCATTAAAAGTAGGCAGGACAATCTATCAAAAAATATGCTATGTACTTACTAAAAATGGTGTAGACACTGGCTTTGCCTTTTCAAAGGGTAGCTATGGTCCTTTTTCTTCCCAGGTAAAAGAAAGCATTACGGCATTAGCAAATGCAAATTTAATAGTTGAAAAACAACTTGGAAAAATGATTTCACTAAATGTAGCTGATGGAGTCGACCTCCATTACAATCAATTTACCAAAGATGAGTTAGAAGCAGTTAAGAAAACAGTTGACTTATTTGGAAGAATCAAAAGTACCGAACAGGCGGAAATGATCGCGACAGTTTTGTATTCTTATGATCAATTATGCAAAAACGTTGGTAACGTAACAGATAAGGCCATTTTTGACTATGTACTAGATTGGAAGCCTCGATGGAAAGGCGATAAAGAGTACGACATTTGTGATACAATTCAGAATATGGCAATGCTATCACAGATGGACATTATTTTTAGTGGACAGTTAATTGACACTATGCAAGTATAAGATATATTACTGGAACTTATAAAGCATTCCAGCCTCCACTATTAGGTGGAACATGAAAAGTAAACTAAAGGTCCAAAAAGAAATGCTTTCACATTTCTTTTCGGACCTTTTTCTCTTAATCAGTACATCTCACTACTAAACACAAAATATGAATTATCATAAAGAATCACATGCCCGGCTATGAGATCTGAGTACTCATCCCACTTGTCCTTATCAATAATAAGGATTGAGTTTGGGTCACTTAAGAAGTTATCAACTGTGCCATCTACTGGCATAAGGTCAGCATATAGCTCAGCCGGTGCAACATATTCTGGCTCCCAGTGATCGCCATTCTCCGGGCTTACAAGCCAATCGGCGATAAGGTAGGCGTTGACTTTTGCATACTGGTCGCCGTATTTTTCACCGAATTCTCGCATGTCACTTGTGAACTGATCTACAGGATGTCCGCCAGTTCCTGCAAGGTTGATCTCGTTCTTGACAGTTGGAACGATAAAGAAGAGGGACATTGCTACTACTATGGCAGCAACTGCTATCTGGCTCTGAACTGCCTCTTTTCCCAGTTCTACAATGATATACTCAGCAAGTCTTGCAGTCAGGATACAAAGAGCGATCCTTGATGAGTATGTGTACCAGGTGATATGGCTCCTTGTGAAGGCAAAGAAGATTGGCGGAACGAAGGACCATATGATAAAGAGGTAGTTATCTGATAGGAGCTGTTTTACTGATGCAAGAGCTGTCTTTTTGTCTGTGCCAGCCTTTCTCGCACTGATCATTGTGAACGCCACTGTCAGAACAAGGAAAACTGCAAATATTATAAACGTATGTGATGTCGCAATGGCAAGTATGGGCTTTAAAAACTCTGCGTGGCCACTTGAAACTCTTCCCACGACCTCTCCCATGAACAGATGCTCAAGGAGCTTGGTTCCGTCGAACTGATATCTCTTGGCTATCCAGGCCAGGGGAACGACGGCAGCAAGTGCTGCGGAGATGATCACTCTTTTCACCGACTTAAAAGCATCTAAGGCCTTGGGAATGTAGAGAAGGCCCAGGATGAAGATCAGGGCTGAGTGGGGTCCCTTACACATGAATGCCAGACCAAAGGATAAGCCATAGAGGTACATGAACCATGGCTTTTCTGCCATCAGGTAAAGAGACAACATGGCGATGGTGAAGAACAGGTTGTACAGGCCATCCATCTCTGCGGCTCTAAAATTATGGAAGGTAAACAGCAGGGTGCTTGCTCCAAACAGCGCCGGGAACAGGGCTGCTGCATAGTGTTTCTTGTCGCGAACGAGGAACGCAACTACAAAGGCCAAAGTTATAAGGCCTGCAACAGCTGATGGGAATCTTGCTGAAAAAAGGCTTACCCCAAAGAGCTTATATGAAAGGATCATGAAATCCAGTGGCAGCGGAGGCTTTGAGTTAAAATAATCCACCGCGTACCTGTAGGAGTTGACGATCCAGTTGTTCTGCTTGTACATCTCGTAGGCATTGGTTGCATGCCAGGCTTCATCGGTCTGGACAAGGTGGGCTGCTCCTAAGTTGTAAAACAGCATGTAGATGTCCAAGATGATGAAGGCTGCAATAATGATTATCCAAAGCACTTTATTCTTAGATTTCATAAGAGTTCTTCTCCTGATAGCGATTATTTCTTATACACTCAGTAAATCATATCATAATTGGTAGATTAATGTTATAATGCATTGTTACGCGATAAGATTTATTGATTGTTTTGAGGATTGTTATCTGATATGAAGAAACTTCACAAATACGTTAATATTCTGCTGATAGTGTTCTTTGCAGCGCTGATACTGGTGCGCCTGTTCATTAAGCTTGATGCTATCGGACTTATGGACTTTGATGAGTCCAAGCACGCATCTGAAGCTTATGAGATGTTTAAGCGGAATGCGTGGATTGCACATACATACTATTGGGAGATTGATTATTTCAACTCCAAGCCGCCGCTCTATTACTGGCTGACCAATATCATGTTCAGGCTCTTTGGTGTGAGCATGGTCAATTTCAAGCTTCCTTCTGTTATTTCTGGCGCAGTGCTGTGCGGAGTTATGAGTGCATTTTTGGTGAAGCTCCAAAATAAGAGATTTGGTAAGAAGTTTTTGGTGCTGATTTCCGTTGTACTGTTTTTGGCTGGCTACCTTACTATGGATACCGTGTATGACTTCCATGGTTTCAGAGCAGGTAACTTCGATGGTGTTTATACACTGTTTGCGCTGTGCGCGATGGTGTTTGTGGTAAAGGCAAGGGAAGATAATAAGTACCTGATCCCCATGGGAGCATTTCTTGCACTGGCGTTTTTATCCAAGGGATTTAACCTTTCTTCTTTTGTTTTCTGCGCTATATGTTCTGTACCTTTTTTAGCAAAAGAAAAGCGGATCAAATATATTTTGTACTCGATCCTGACAGCCATTCTGGTGGTACTACCCTGGGCGGCTCTGAGATTTAGGTTCGATGGTCTGGAGTTCTTTTACCACATGCTGTTTGGTGAAGCGGAGGACAAGGTTGTTGGCGGGTCACTTCTGTACTTCAGAGAGTTTCCTAAGCTTCTGACTTTTAGACTTTTGCTTTACGGACTTATATTCTACCTTGTGGCTGTTGCCATCAGGGAAAAGAATGTTAAAGGCTGGCTGTTAGCTCTTTTGTCAGATCTTAAAGAATATGCCCTTCTGTGGATATGGTTCTGGATTCCCATACTGTTCTACTCATGGGCTGGATCATGCTCTGAATGGTACATCTACTCTTCACATGTAATTGCAGCTCTTTTGTTTGCCATCTACTTCACTATTGGCGTAGATGCGCTTTCTGAGTCCAAGCAGGCTTTGAAGGTGGCTGCAAGCGTTGTGGCTTGCTTGTTGCTTGTGGTTGCAGCACGAGATGGCTTAAAGGAAATCGCTTGGGAAAATCAGTACGCTGGTACTGGCGGAGGTCCTGCTTATCCCTTCCGAACTGACATGAGGACTATCAAGGAACTGTATGGCGACGAATATCAGGGCTCATACGCTTACATCATGGATGTTTCAAGGTATTCTAAAGAAGACACCAAAGACGAGTTCTTCTACGACCTGACTGCCTACGCTGAATTCGAGTGCGACTGGCATGTTATGAAGGGCGGAATTGACGCCTGGGAGAATGCTGAAGAGGGCATCCTTGTTATCAACAAAGACATTTTGGACCAGTACATCGACAGACTTGCTGGCCATGTAATAATTCACGATGACGGATATATCTATTTTATCCACGATATGTATTGATATGA
>JAEEGL014452182.1_pt1 | contig 12082 bp, 8 predicted proteins | sample 9134231 | NCBI WGS metagenome assembly JAEEGL01 (sample SAMN16246548, study PRJNA631951) | gut metagenome | biome: gut microbiome; feature: rumen; material: fiber-attached | host: Bos | place: Iran: Karaj | collected 2018-10
GCTTCTTACGGCTATTTTAAGAACTTTGAACACAGGGGAGAAATGTTTAAGCTTTACGCATTAACGGTATGAGTATGAATACTAGAAAGCTACTGAATGATGTAAAAGACGGTAAGATATCTGTAGATGAGGCTTTATTGAGCCTTAAGAAGGAACCCTTCGAGGATATTGATTTTGCCAAGGTGGATCTGCACAGGAGGACCAGACAGGGCGCGGCTGAGGTAATATACGGAGCCGGAAAGAGCGCTGAGAGAATAGTATCTATAGTCGGATCCATGGTGAATAACGGACAGGAGCCTGTAATAATAACCAGGATTGATAAAGCCAAGGCAGATGAACTGGCGAAAAAATATGAGATAAGCTACAATGAGGAAGCGGCTTTTGCTACTGTGGGAAGGCTGCCGGATCCCGACGGAGAGGGTAGCATTGTTGTTGCTACAGGAGGAACCAGTGATATTCCCGTGGCAGAAGAGGCCGCTCTTACGGCAGAAGCTCTGGGAAATAAGGTCATACGTCTGTATGATGTGGGTGTGGCGGGACTTCATAGGCTTATGTCTCATATGGAAGAGTTAATGGAGGCCAATGTAATAATTGCGATCGCCGGAATGGAGGGAGCTCTTGCAAGCGTGATCGGAGGACTTGCCGACTGTCCTGTGATCGCTGTTCCGACAAGCGTCGGCTACGGAGCTTCATTTAACGGACTGTCGGCTCTTTTATCCATGCTTAATTCCTGCGCATCCGGTGTGAGTGTTGTAAATATTGATAACGGCTTCGGAGCAGGATATCTCGCCAGCATGATAAACCATGGAAAGAAGTCAGGCGATACCCCTTTATGATAAAGTAGTGTAAAGCAGATTATGAAAACAGTAAACCGGCATAGGGAGGAAGCTTATGAAAACACTGTATCTGGATCTTGCGATGGGAGCGGCAGGTGATATGCTTGCTGCGGCATTATATGAACTGCTTAACGATGAAGATAAGAAAAGATTTATTGATGATATAAATAATGCCGGAATTCCGGGAGTGAAGATAATCCCGGAGAAGTCTGTAAAATGCGGCATTACAGGTACCCATATGAAGGTGCTGGTAGATGGGCATGAGGAAGCGCCGTCCCATCATGGCCATGCGCACAGCCATGACGGTCACGGGCATGACCATCATGACCATATACATGAGGATCACGGGCATGGACATGAAATCCACGATCATATACATGAAGAACATGAACATGCACATGAAGAACACAGTCACGTAGACCATGAGCACGTACACGAACATGATCATGAGCGCAGCCACGATCACGTGCATGATCATGAAGCCGGGCACGAACATCATCACGGAGAAGGACATCACGGAGTGCATTCCCATGTTCACAGAAGCCTTCATGATATAGAACATATAATAAACGGATTGAACATTCCATCTGAAGTTAAAGAACATGCACGGGAAGTCTATACCCTGATAGCGCAGGCGGAGAGTCACGCACACGGAATGCCTGTAACCGAAATCCATTTTCACGAGGTAGGTACCATGGATGCGGTTGCAGATGTAACAGCTGTCAGTCTTCTTATAAATATGCTTGCACCTGATACAACAGAAGCCTCCTTTATAAATGTCGGGGGCGGTCATGTACACTGTGCGCACGGCATACTTCCGGTACCTGCGCCGGCGACGGCATATATACTGAAGGATGTTCCTATATATCAGGGGCATATATTAAGTGAGCTCTGCACTCCTACGGGGGCTGCGCTGCTTAAGCATTATGTAACACGGTTCGGCAGTATGCCTGTAATGAAGATACAGGCAGCAGGCTACGGGATGGGTAAGAAGGACTTTGAGCAGGCTAACTGTGTCAGAGCTTTTATCGGAGAACCGGTTTCCGGAAATAATGATACGGCAGGGACATGCAAAAACATGGCGTCCGTGGACGGAACAGTAAAAAAAGAGGCAGAAGGCACGATCACCGAGCTTGTCTGCAATGTTGATGATATGACAGGTGAGAACATGGGATATGCAATTGATATACTGCTTAAGTCCGGTGCGCTTGAGACCTATACGGTTCCTGTATTTATGAAGAAATCAAGACCCGGCATGGAGCTTAAGGTACTATGCCGCAATGAAGATAAAGATAAGATGGTAGGGCTTATCTTTGCACATACATCAACCCTGGGCATAAGAGAGTACATTTGCCCGCGTTACACTCTTTCCCGCCGCATAGAGGAGAGAACGACACCATACGGTACAATGAGACTCAAGGTATCGGAAGGCTATGGGGTATTAAGGAAGAAGTGGGAATATGACGATATAGCCGGTGTAGCTAAGAAAGAGGGAGTGCCGTTCAGAACAGTTACCGACACGCTCTGCGGATATGAAAAGAACTAATTAAGAAAATCAGTATTATTTACTGACCGGAGATAGATCTGTGGCTAAGATTGATAACATCATTTCAATCATAATGGTATTTGTTACGGCTATAGGGTTCGCAAGAGCGACCTCCATGAGTCCGGTGATGACGGTAATAACAGTCATTGCAGCTTTTATCCTGTATGAGCTTATCCTGAACGTGGCTAACGGTAATCCTTCGATAAGGACAATGCTGTTTGTTACGAACGGGTTTATTTTCGGGCTCTCGCTGACTGTGATCCTTGATTTTGACATATCATGGCTCTCGGCTGTCATATGTCTGTTATGCATGGGATACAAATATATGGTCGCCGAGGCCACTTCCAGGGGACGTTCATACTCAAGAAACATCTTTGTGATCGTGGTTAATGCCTTCTTTTATTCCTGTATGTTTACGGTAGTGGAATGTATGGCTTTTCGTGAAATGACTACTTTGTTTGTCATGATATATGTGGTAAGCTTTGCATTTTTCATGTGTTCGTATATTTCGATCAGACGGGCACAGCCTGTAAGACGTAAATATCCTGCCGGTGGCGGAAGGGAAAGTCTTGATGTCGATGCTGACTGGAGACATATTGTTAAGAGAACGATAGGATACGGGCGTGAATTAAGGGAACAGTTTGAGGATGCTCTCGATAAGTCGGGCGATACATTCTCCGGACTTGTAGATGAGCTCAGGAAGAAGCTGGTTCCGGATTACAGTGATGGAAGGAACGAAAATGATGAGATAAAGGATGAGCTTGATGAATACAGACAGCAGATAACGGCCATAGCAGCCAAGGAAGACCTTGATGATAATGAGCTTGAGATACTTGGAAGGATAAACAAGGAATTCGATGAGATTTATTTTGACTTCTACCGTAGCGGAGAAAAACCTCTGCTTGAATACGAGGCAAGAATAAGCGAACTTTCCAATGATATCGAGATGCTTAAGAATACCATTAACGTCCGCAAGGCCAGAGAGGAAGAGGAGCGTCAGAAGCAGTCACAGCAGAGTAAACGATCACAGGCCCAGCAGGCAAGGCGTAAGAGAGAACGTGAAGAACGGGAGCGCAAGGAGAGAGAGGAACGAGAGGCTGAGGAAGCAAAACAGAATAAGAACAGGAAAAAGGCTAAGGAGAATGCCGATGATATAGAGGAAGAGATCAAGAGAGAATACGAGAAGGCAGTAGAGGAAGAAAGACGCAGGAGAGAAGAAGAGCGAAAGCGCCAGGAGAAAAGACGCAGGGAGAGAAATAAGAGGACGGCAAGAACGGACAATACCGGTACGGAAAACGGTAAGAAAGCCGATGGCAACACAGGAAGCGGAAACGGCGGAAGCAGCAATAAAGGAAACGGCGAAAGCAGTAATAACGGGAACGGCAGGGGTGAAAAGAATACTGGAAGCAGGAATACGCGGAATTCCGGAAGCAGCGCACATGATAATCAGGCTTCTACGGTCGGCGGTGTAGAGACCAAGTATTTTAAAGGCTGTACGAATGTTGATGAGCTGTCCTTAAGATATAAAAAGCTGTGTCTTATATATCATCCGGATTCGGGCAACGGTGATGTGGACACATATATAGAGCTTAAGGATGAGTATGAGCAGTTAAAGAAGAGACTGTCATAAATTATCTGCCCGGATAATAATATGTACCGGGTTGTTTCAACAAGAATTAGTATACGATAGCATCTATCCCACAAGGGCTTGTAGTTGTTAGTGATACGACTGTTATGATATAATGTTAAATACGGGTTTTATACTTTTTTGCAGATATCATTCCGAAAGTGTCTTGGCAGGAGAGGGAATCGTAATGAGCCGTAATGTGGGATTAAAGGGTCAGATCAGAGCATATGTACTGTGGCCTGTATTCTTTTCCATATTGTTGATCATATTTAACATATTAGTTTACTTCATAGACCGCAGGGCAGGGTTTGCAACGACCGTGTTTGCGGTTGTTTATATTGGAGTAGCTCTGTTCCTGTATTTTAAGAACCGCAGTCTGATCCTTAATGAGATGGTAAGCTTTGCAACCAAATACGGTCAGGTGCAGCGCCAGCTCTTAAGAGAACTGGAGATCCCGTATGCATTGCTGGATGATACGGGAAAGATCGTGTGGACAAATGAAACCTTCGAACACACAATGAAGGTTAAACGCAACACACATAAGTCCATTTCGTCTGTAATTCCCGCGATAACGAAGAATCATCTGCCCGGCATCGAGAATGAAACGGAGACTATGATCACACATGAGGACTGTGAGTACCGGGTCAGCATGAAGAAGGTATCCATGCTGTCGATAGTATCGGATTCGGAGATCATAGAATCCTTTGATTATAACAGCTACATAATCGCCCTCTTCATGTTTGATGAGACCAAGATAAACAGGCTGCAGACAGAGATTGATGAGCAGAAGCTTGCGGTTGCACTTATATATATCGATAACTTTGATGAAGCCCTGTCGAGTATTGAGGAAGTAAGGAGATCCCTCCTTGTAGCCCTGATAGACAGAAAGATCAACAAATATATGTCAGCCTATGATGGCCTTGTAAAGAAGCTGGAGAAAGACAAATATCTTGTCCTGCTTACCAAGAAGCATCTGATGAGCCTGTGCGAGAACCGCTTTGCCCTGCTTGAGGATGTTAAGACGGTTAACATCGGAAATGAAATGTCCGTAACCTTAAGTATCGGTGTCGGACTGGAAGCCGAGAGTTATCTTAAGAATTACGAATATGCAAGAACCTGTATCGATCTTGCGCTTGGACGCGGCGGCGACCAGGCGGTTGTAAAGACAGAGGATAATATTACTTACTACGGCGGCAAGAGCCAGGCATCGGGTAAGAACACACGTGTCAAGGCCCGTGTCAAGGCACACGCACTGCGTGAAATAATCGAAGGCGCAGACAAAGTCATTGTTATGGGTCATAAGATTCCGGATGTAGATGCCTTCGGATCGGCAGTCGGAGTATACAGAGCGGCGAAATCCTTCGGAAAGAAGGTACATATTGTTGTAAATGAAGTTACCACATCTATCAGGCCGCTGTATGAAGCCATGATGAAATCGGGTGATTACGGCGAAGATCTGATATTTAACAGTATGCAGGCCCTTGATGCCGTGGATCAGCATACAGCGCTGGTAGTCGTTGATGTTAACAGGCCGAGCCGTACCGAGTGTGCCGATCTTATAAGCAGATGTAAGACTATAGTTGTTCTCGATCATCACAGACAGGGAAGTGAAAGAATAGATAATGCAACTCTCTCCTATATCGAGCCGTATGCATCATCAGCATCGGAAATGGTTGCTGAGATCCTGCAGTATATTGGTGACAATATAAAGCTTAAATCACTTGAGGCCGACTGCCTGTATTCAGGTATGATGGTGGATACGGACAATTTCATGACCAAGGCAGGCGTCAGAACCTTTGAAGCCGCGGCTTATTTAAGAAGAAACGGCGCTGATGTTACAAGGGTACGTAAGCTGTTCAGGCCTGATATGGATGCATATAAGGCGCGTAATGACGCTGTAAGGAACGTTGAAGTCTTTAAAGATGTATATGCCATATCGCTGTTCGACGGTTCCGGAATCGATTCACCTACCGTCATCGGCGCTCAGGCTGCCAATGAGCTTCTTAATATAAACGGTATCAGGGCATCATTCGTACTTACAGACTACCAGAATCAGATATATATTTCGGCGAGATCGATAGACGATGTCAATGTCCAGATAATCATGGAGCGTCTCGGCGGCGGCGGACATCTTAATGTGGCGGGTGCACAGCTTCAGGACATGAGCCTTGAAGACGCGAGGGACCTGCTTATGCAAACACTTGAAAATATGCAGAAGGAAGGGGCAATATAAGATGAAAGTAATTTTACTTGAGGATGTTAAATCATTGGGAAAGAAGGGCGATGTTGTCGATGTCAGCGACGGATATGCCAAGAATTTCCTTATAACAAAGAAGAAGGGCGTAGAGGCCAACAGTAAGAACTTAAACGATCTTAAGCTTAAGAAGGCCAATGAAGAGAAGGTAGCTGCCCAGAATCTCGCGGATGCCAAAGCGCTTGCGGCTGCAATAGCGGAAAAAACGGTGGTTGTTAAGTTAAAGGCCGGTGAGGGTGGAAAGACCTTCGGTTCAGTATCCAGCAAGGAGATAGCAGAAGAAGCCAAGAAGCAGCACGATCTTGATATAGATAAGAAGAAGATAGTAATAGACGAGCCTATAAAGAGTCTTGGAAGCTATGAGGTTGCAGTAAAGCTTCATCCCAAGGTAACAGGAACCATAAGAGTTAAGGTAGAAGAAGCGTAAGCGAGGAGAAGCCGGTGAGTGACGCGGTTATAAAGAGAATACTTCCCCACGATCATGAGGCGGAACAGTCGGTCATAGGAAGTATGCTGATGGATAAGGATGCCATAGTTGTGGCATCCGAAAATTTAATTAAGGATGATTTTTACGAAAATCAATTCGGACTTCTGTTCCAGGCAATGGTAGATCTGTATAATGCCGGCAAGCCTGTAGATCTGGTTACTCTGAAGGACAAGCTTGTTGAAATGGATGTTCCCGAGGAGATCAGTAATATGGAGTATATGGTGGATGTTCTGAACGACACCTATACTTCGGCCAATATAAAGGAATACATAAGAATAGTAAGCGACAAGGCGGTAATGAGGCGCCTTATCAAATGCAATGATGAGGTCAATAACCGCTGCTACAATCCAAGGGAATCAACGAATGATATCCTGGCAGATGCCGAAAAGAGGATATTTAATATAGTATCAAGACGCGGCGGTGAGGATTTCGTCCCGATACGCCGGGTAGTAGTGGATGCGCTTGAGCATATAAGCATTGTATCAAGGAGCCAGGGAAATGTTACAGGAGTAGCTACGGGCTTCACGGATCTGGATTACAAGACAGCAGGCCTGCAGCCCTCCGATCTGGTACTTATTGCGGCAAGGCCTTCCATGGGAAAGACTGCATTCGTCCTGAACGTAGCACAGCATATCTGCTTTAAGTCAGGCCTGTGCGCAGCAATCTTCTCGCTGGAAATGAGTAAGGAGCAGCTGATAAACCGTATGCTTTCGCTTGAATCGCATGTGGATTCCCAGAAGATAAGGACAGGAGATCTCAATGACGCCGACTGGGAGAGCCTTATTGAGGGAGCGGATATTATTGCAAAGTCGAAGCTTATAATAGATGATACTCCGGGAATAAGCATAGGCGAGTTAAGATCGAAGTGCCGAAAATATCATCAGGAGTACGGTCTTTCGATAGTGATAATCGATTATCTCCAGCTTATGTCCGGTAACGGACGCACCGATTCAAGACAGCAGGAGATATCGGAGATATCAAGATCCCTGAAGGCACTGGCAAGAGAGCTTCATGTTCCGGTAGTGGCTCTGTCCCAGCTGTCGCGTGCGGTCGAGAAGAGAGAGGATCACCGTCCGATGCTTTCGGACCTGCGTGAATCTGGCGCGATAGAGCAGGATGCGGACGTGGTTATGTTCCTCTACAGGGATGATTATTATAATAAGGAATCGGATAAGAAGGGCATAGCCGAAGTTATCATAGCAAAGCAGAGGAACGGCCCTATAGGAACCGTGGAGCTGGCATGGCTTCCGGATTACACCAAGTTCGCAAACTTGGCGAAAAGATGAGTAAGGTACTCGGACAATAGAAATAATAAAACAAGCCTCTCATGCTTGCATGATAGAGGCTTGGGTTATTATTTGTAGCATGGGTGAGTATTTTACGAGCCCACGCATCGAAAATGCGAAGCATTTGAGATGGGTCCGGCAAGAAGACCAGAAATGCGAAGCATTTGAGAATTCGTCATAAGGGGTTGCAACTCATCCGGGGGATGAGTGTTCTGCAACGACCGGAGCGAAGCGTAGACCCGCTTGCGGTGGATCCCTTATGACACAAAATGATAACTCTACGTTAAGAAGGAGAAAACACACCATGCTCAAGATCTTCCTCGCAGAGGATGAATTCGTAGTACGCGAAGGAATAAAAAACAATATAGACTGGACGGGACATGGCTACGAGTTTGTCGGCGAGGCATCAGACGGAGAGCTGGCTCTTCCTATGATACAGCGGCTGCAGCCGGATATTGTCATAACGGATATAAAGATGCCGTTCATGGACGGTCTGGAGCTGTCGCGCCTTATCAAGAAGGAATATCCGTGGATCGAGATCATCATCCTGTCAGGATATGCCGAGTTCAGCTACGCCAAGGAAGCGATAACGATAGGCGTTGCACATTATCTTAATAAGCCCATAAACGGAAATGAACTGCTTGCACAGGTGGATAAGCTGGCAGAAAAGATTAAGGAGAGGCGAAGAGAGAGAGAGCTCAGGGAGAAGTATATGGTCGAAATGGCCGAGAACTCCGTAGAGGATAAAAGGAAGCTGTTTAAGCATATGGTTACCGGAGACCTTAACCTTACAGAACTGCTTGAGCTGGCCCACAGTCTGGATATGGATCTGTCAGCCGGGCAGTACAGCGTAATGCTTTTTCAGGTGATATCCTCGCATCACTCACAGACAGAGTACTCGGGCAGCGTGGTATCGCTATATGAAGAGATAGAAAATCTGGCGGCGGGTCAGGGTGCTCTGATCTTTGACAGGAATACAGAGGGTAAGGCAATAGTATTCAGGGCAGATTCCGAGGAGGAGCTTGAAAACAAGCAGAAAGAGATCATAGATTATATTGACGGTCTTCCATCTGAATACAGTCACATAAGCTGCCATGGCGGCATTGGGGAACCTACGGAGAGGCTTTCGGGACTGCCGGAATCCTTCAGACAGGCTTCACAGGCTTATGCTCACAGATTTTTCTCTGACAGGAACGGAATAAGAAGATATGTGAATTCAGAGCAGCCGATAACGGACGATGAGACCAGCTTCAGCATAAGCAGTATAGATCCCAAGGAAGTAAGCAGGACAAGGATAACGGAATTCCTGCGCCAGGGCCAGAAGGATGAGACAGAGTATTTTGTCGATGAATTTCTCGGCAATCTGGGTGACGGTGCCATGAACTCCGGTATGTTCAGGAATTACCTGGCTACAGAGGTGTACTTTGCCGTTATCGCATTTGTTGAAGAGATCGGTGCGGACAAAGGATGTATAGATACATTTGATGTTGCGGCAGGTGATATCCGTGATAAGGAGACGTCAAAAGAATACTTCATCCGTATAATAGAGAAGGCGATCGATTTAAGAGACGCCGGCGCCAGCAACCGGTATAACTCAGTGATAGATGAGGTTAAGAGATATATTGAAGAGAATTACGGGGATGAAGAATTATCTCTTAACAAGATAGCCGGGCACGTTAATTTCTCACCCAACCATCTTAGCACGGTTTTCAGTGCCCAGACCGGTATGACTTTTATAAAATATCTTACGGATTACCGAATGAATAAAGCGAAGGAACTTCTTCGCTGCACGTCTAAACGGGGTTCGGATATAAGCTATGAGGTGGGGTACAAGGATCCCCATTATTTTTCCTATCTCTTTAAGAGAACTCAGGGCATGACCCCCACACAATACAGAGAATTATCATGAAAAAAATCAAACACCTCTGGGCCGATATGCCCCTGGCATCCAAAATCAGATATTCGTACGTTGTAATCATCCTGCCCATACTTATTCTTATGGGCTTTTTTGTGGTTACACTGACGATCCAGAACAGAAGATACAATGAAATAATAGATGCTGCAGGAAGTGCCAGCGAGTTCAGTCTTGATTTCAAGAAGGATTTCGATTATGAAACATATCTTGTTATAGTTGAAAACAAAACCTATGAGGAATCAGATCTGGAAAGCATGCTGAACGAGGCTACCAGAGTAGTGAATTCACTGGATGCCAAGACTGATATAAGCAGTGATAATGCAACCCGTCTGGAGGATATCCGTAAGTATCTGAATAATTTAAGTACTTATACGCACAGGATCAGGGACAATCTCAAGGATGGAGACAAGTATGAGGATAATATAGAAATATGGGAAAATGATGTGCAGATAGTTACGGGTCTTGTCAGAGAAACGATACTGCAGTTCATTTATTATGAGATACAGGATATGCAGCAGGTTAAGAATGAGATGTTAAGCTTCTACGAGAAGGGGTTCTCCTACCTGTTTCTTGCGGCATTGATAGTTCTTGCCCTGGTAATACTTATTTCATTTAACTTATCCCAGTCAATTACCAGTCCGGTAAGGGAGTTAAGCCGTGTTACCGAAAGAGTGGCAGGAGGAGATCTCAGTGTACGTGCCAATCTTGACACGGGAGCCGAACTCGGAGTGCTCAGCAGGTCGCTTGATGAAATGATCGAGAGGATAAACAATCTTATATCACAGGTTAGGACAGAGCAGGAGAATCTGCGCGTTGCCGAGCTGGAACTGCTGCAGGCACAAATAAATCCCCATTTTTTATACAATACACTGGATACCATAATATGGCTTGCGGAGGCAGGAGATCAGACCAAGGTTGTGAGTATGGTTGGAAGTCTGTCAGATTTTTTCAGGACATCATTGGGACAGGGAAGGGATATCGTTACCATTGGTGAGGAAATGAAGCATGTAAACAGCTATCTTGAGATACAGCAGGTAAGATATCAGGATATCCTCACATACAGTATCGATGTTCCAAAAGAAATATATGGGTCCAAAATACCTAAGATCACTCTACAGCCGCTGGTTGAGAATGCGCTGTATCATGGTATCAAGAATAAACGCGGCGGCGGGAATATTTCCATCACAGGCAAGATTGAGAGTGAGTGCATCTATTTATATATAGAAGATAACGGAATCGGGATAACACAGGAAAGACTTGAACAGATAAACAGGAAGAAAAACGCCGGCGAAAAAACTGAAACACAGACAGATGCGGGCGGAAACAGGGAAGAGGGTGAGATATTCGGCCTGTATAATGTTAATGAACGTATAAGGCTTAAGTTCGGACAAAGATACGGAATCCATATTGATTCGGAATACGGTAAGGGAACCGTGGTCACCGTATTACTTCCATATGAGATTGCATCGGGAGAGGCAGCGGTTATAGAGGAAGATTAAGAGTTAAGTAAAAAATCAAACTTCAATCGTAGAAAATTCAACCACGGATGATAAGAGAGATAAAAAATCCAACCCGCTTAAGTTTTTTGTTAATTTCCTTCTTGAACAGAAAGAGTTAGGATAATATCGTCAACGGAATAGCCCTTGACAAAACAATAACTTTTTCGTAACAGGAGGGAATTTTTTATGAAGAAGAAACTTTTGGCAGCAATTCTTGCATCAACAATGGTTCTTGGTCTTACCGCTTGCGGTGGCCAGGCAGCAGCACCTGCACCTGCAGCAGCACCCGCAGCTGAGGCAGCACCTGCAGCTGAGGCACCTGCAGAGGAAGCTAAGGAAGAAGAAGCTCCCGCAGAAGAAGCTACAGAAGAGGCAGCAGAGCCCGCAGCAGCTTCAGGCGAGCTTATCAACGTAGGTTTCGCACAGGTTGGTCATGAGTCTGACTGGCGTACAGCTTCTACCAAGTCATGTCAGGACGTTTTCAGTGAGGCAAATGGTTACAACTTAAGCTTTGTAGACTGCGACAATGATTCAGCAGCACAGCTTGAGGCAGTAAGATCCTTCATCGAGCAGGATGTTGATTACATCATCATCGACCCCATCGTTTCAACAGGTTGGGATACAGTTCTTAC